>Ga0208548_100313_pt1 | contig 21086 bp, 19 predicted proteins | sample ECH_Chost_MetaG_FD_187133 | JGI IMG/M metagenome (GOLD analysis project Ga0208548, IMG submission 187133) | Hot spring microbial mat communities from Yellowstone National Park, Wyoming, USA - ECH_C host_MetaG (SPAdes) (version 2) | ecosystem: Environmental > Aquatic > Thermal springs > Hot... | reverse complement strand
TTTACTTATCTTATCACTTAAAGCTTGATTACCTTTAATAGAAAAAGTATAGCTTTTTTCTAAGGAGAGGAAGATACGATTTTTAAAATTTGTATATTAACGAAAAATTACGATTGTCACAAAATGGTACGCAAAGCAAATTAGATTGTGTGAGCAAATTGTGTTAACTTGATAGAAACAAAATTCGTCTTTCAAAGCGGTGTAGGCTTTTGAATGGTGATTTAGTGTGTGTTTCGTGTTTTTCTGTGAATTTAAGAATAAAGAACAAAAGTGGATTTTTTCTATAATTCAGATGGTTAAACTTAATTGGGTAAGCGTTGTGACCCTTTTTACTAGTTTCCAAAAAAGATTTGATGACACATTGGTGTTCAAAAAATTGCATTATGATGGACAACAATTTTTAAAGGAACAAAAAACTAACTTAGGTTGTAAGAAGCACAAGGATATGCGAAAGCTAAAAGTTAAAGCCTTGATGCAGATAGTTAGCAACGTTAAGCGCTTATTTCTTTTAAAATCAGAAAAACTATCGGCTAAAGTAGTGATCACAGAGGTGTTAGTCTCCCTTAAAATTTTCGCGAATGGAAAGGAGGCTAGTTGAGTTGAGAGAAACAACCAAAATCGTGCGCGGAGCGGCTGCGGGTTTTTCTTCGGGTTTAGTGTTCAACTTGATGTCATTTGGGTTTTATCTTGCGATAGTTCGATTACTCCCCACAGATTCGCTAGGCGTTTTCTACACCCTACAGCTTGTTATGGGATTTATAACCACTTTCGGCCTTCTTTCTTTGCCAAGTGGTGTAAACAGGTTCGTAACAGGGTTTGTTCAAACCAATAGACTCGAAGAAGCGAGATACCTTTTTAGGAAAGGGTTGACAATGGCTTTTTTGATTTCGATAATTTCACTACCCGTCCTCGTGCTACTTTCTTCGTATCTTTCCTACTGGTTTCTCGGTACTACAAAGTACAGCCTTCTTTTTGACTTAATAGCTTTTGACTTCGTGTTAATTGCTTTTAACAGCTTTTTCGGTGTGTCACTTTACGCATACCGAAGATTTGGTAGGCTAGGAGCGTTACAGGTCGCATATGGCGGCTTTAGGTACGGTGGAGGGGTTTTGTTCATACTTTTGGGACTTCAAGTCAAGGCGATAATTCTTGGTTGGATTACTTCCGATTTATTTCGAACTTTTACTTACGCTTACTACTCCCACCCTCTTTTGTTTGGTGCTTCCTTGAAAAACGATCTAAAAAAGGTGTTTTCTTTTTCACTACCTTATGTTATAGCAAATGGAATAGTTGTAGCACTGCAAAATGTGGATTCACTTTTTGTTTTGAAGTATCTTGGGGTAAATGCGCTAGGCGTTTATGGCACACTGTTAAACGTTTCAAGTATACCGCAGATACTTCCGACGTCAATCGGTGGTTCTCTAATGCCAGCAATTCTAAAAATCGAAGACAGTAAGGGTCTTAGCGCAAACGTAATCACAAACGCAATAAGGTACATCGCCCTTATCGTTTTACCAGTTTTCTCTCTTGCTGCGGCAACTGGTAAACCTCTGATACACATTTTTTTGGGCGAAAAATTTGCTATCGCTTGGGTATCCTTTGCGGTTTTGCTAATTGGGTATGGCGTTATGAGTTTGGATATACCAGTAAACCAAGTTCTTGTAGCAAAAAAGAAAACCAAGATTCTCGCGTTTCAACAGGTTGTAAGCAGTGGTGTTCTTGCGCTACTCGCGGTGCTACTTATTCCTCGCTTCTTTCTTACTGGCGCCGCACTCGCTTACGTTCTTGCAAGAGTGATAGGATTTCTTGTAACAGGCCCCCCTGTTTACAAAATGGGGTTACTCAAAGTGGACATAAAAAGTTATGTAAAGATACTTCTAACGAGTGTATCAGTGATACTTTCCGTGTTACTGGTTGAGAATTTAACTCGGTTTGCTTGGTGGTTACTGCCTTTGTATCTAATCATAGGATCAATAAGTGGGATATTAATGGCCAAAATTGTGCGTCTTTTTAATGAAGACGATTATGAAACTATTATGGACGCTCTTCCTAAAGAGCTAAGGTTATTCGCAAAGTATTTATGGTTAAAGCTCGATTTTCCTTTACCAAGCTCAAAGAAAGATGCTTGAGAGTTTTGCGATTGTACGCTTGACAATTGAGTTCCATAGAATTTCGCGTGTGCGCGAATAAAACTTATAGTAATTTGGTGTTTCGAAAAGCTTTCCCCCGAAACTCTTTTTGAATAAGTACAAGCCATGCTGTTTACCGCTCATGTCGTTTGGCGCAGGAACGCCCATTAAATCAAGACTCTTTATTCCATCCGCTGCTTCCCTTTTCATAACTTCCCATAAAAGTATGTTGTTTGGCTGGTAAGCCCAGTATTTTGAAAGCGAACAGCTCATGTAGTAGTAGGCTTTTTCACGATATCTCAGAATTATGGTGGAAGCTATTGGCACAGAATCAATCTCCGCAAAATAAAAGCGTGCGTTTTCATTTTTGGTCATAAGATTATAGATTTGTTTGACCAAGTTTTTATGAAAAATTGCTCCGCCTAGCCTTTTATTTGTGTCAATTTGAATTCTCGAATAATCCTCTAACACTTTCTCATCTTTTCTTTCCCTGACTTTTACGCCTAGCTTCTTAGCTTTCTCGACGCTATTTCGGCACCTTTTTTCAAGCGCCTTCCAAATTGAGTTTTCTCCGCCACTAAGGTCGACGATGAACGTATAAAGTAGGCCGAATTTTCTTTTAACGTAATTCATATTAGTGAGAAAATCAAAATTTTTGGTAGAAACGATTTCGTGTGATATCACCCTTTTCGAAAGGAAAGAATCTAAATTCTTAAAGTACTCTTTGATCACTTTTTCGTTGCAATCCGATCGAACAACTGGTGCATATTTTGTGTGAGAGCTTGAAAGAAGCGAGAGAAGGGGATATTTAGCGAACCATAAAGATGTGACGCCTCCGCACATTATATTATTTTCTTCCATTACATAACAAAGAAAAGGCGATAAGTTCGCTTTTGAAAGAACTCTTGCCCATATAAGAGATTGAAAAATTGAAGCATCACGCGCTTGATCTACAAACTCTTCCCATTTATCGTCGGATATGTTGTGCTTTAAAAGTATTGTTTGTAAATTCTTTCAAAAATATGTGTTAAGAGCAACAAAAGTTTTTTGGGTTTTTATGGTATATATGATTCATAGAAATTAAATTAATTATTTTAGAAAAAAATATATATCTCCTAAATAGAAGGTATACAATGCAGTTAATAAAGAGGCGTGCTTATACAGCTAGAGTTGGTCCAAAACGAAGAGGAATAGCGGTAGGATTAAGTCTTTTCGTGTTCATGCTCTCTACTGCGGTTGTGCTCTCATCAGTTGTCTCTCACATGAGCAGTGGACCCGCATATTCTTCACTGCCAATATCTACGCTTAAGAAAGTGAACAACCTGAATGGCGCGGTTTTTGAGCAAGTGATTGGTAATCCGCAACAGATCATTCCAATTCTCCGGCAAGAAGGTGTGACGGGTGTGGTGATTCTTCTTGGTGCATACGATAGCGCAAATCCTTCAAGCCAGCTTGTAAACGAAGTTAATGCGTACGACCAAGCGGGATTTCTTGTCAACTTAGAGTGGAACTTTCAGGGAGGATGGGGCAGACTTTACGACATGAATCCTTATGTGTACAACTACGTGCAGCAACACCCAAGCGAAGGCTGGGCCTCTTTTGAAGACACGCTTGTCAACTTATCGAGCTTACCGAAGCCTTCGCAAGAGCTACCGAATGGAACCCTTGTGGTTTTCCTGCAACATGCTGAGTATTACGTGTATCAGTTTTACTCTGCTTCAAATTTCACGTGGCTTTATAATGAAACTTCTTTAATATTATCGAGGAATTACAACAGTAATATCGAAAATGGGCTCCCAGTGCCTTATGGTCATTATCACGTTTTCTATAATTCTACGGGGCTTTATTTGGCAATCAACACGCACTACACACCCAAAATTGTGTACAATTTGCACTGGATCAGCTTCGATAACGACGCGCAGGGTAGAGTGAACTGGGCGTCGCTTTTCTTTTCTGATTCTTTTAGCGCATGGCAGACCGCTTGGACTCAGTTCTGTCAGTTTTGGGCGGGTAAGATAGCTGTTACGCAGGCGGATAATTCGGGTGTGCCTAGTTACGACGCAAACCCAGCGATAATTCAGTACTTGGAAAACACCTACCACTTCAACTTCAGCTTTGAAGGGTGGGGAACTCCAACTCAAAGCAACCAGCTTTGGCTGTGGGAGCAGTACAATCTTCTCAAGAACTTCGCTTTAATGAAATTAAATATCGCACATGAATATGGCATACTAGTGGAAACAGGAACGAGTGACATGAGCATTGGTGTGAACTTCATGCCTACGGACATCTTTGCAAGTTGGCCAGGTTCTCCAATCTACGAAAGCGTTTTCGGAATCTTTTACAACGCAGGCTGGCGTAGCGGGATGAACTTCACAAGATACGTGGGAATAGTGGACTGGGAAGGAAGCCCTCCTTCTACTCAAACAATAGCGGATTACTTTAACATGACAATCCTAGCAGCTGAGGAGGCACAGCCGACAGGTGCACTTATAGAGTTAGACTGGCAGTTTCCAACAAATCAGACCACGGCGCAGGACATTTCCGCTTTAAACTACTGGATACAAAGGTTTCACGCGGCTCTTTATTGGGGTGGCTATCTTTCTAGTATCGGCGCCCAAAGGTACTCTTTAGGAACGGTTTACTTACAAGGAAACTATCCTTTTGCAAGCGGAAGGCCTTGGGGTGCAGGCGGTCCGCTATTTTCCACCCCGTTGCAGATTCAAGCGTTTGACTTTGGTGATTTGGGAAAGTGGATGTCTATTTCGGCGTTTAACCAAACAGGGGTAAGCCAGTGCTCCCCTCAAGGTTACTTTATGGATATGAGCACAGGGCTATGGGCGTGTGGTGGGCTTGCGATTGCGCAGGAATCTGTTAAAGCGCTTCCGTTTTTTGCGTCTTTAATCGGTAAGTCCTCGGCTTTTTACGTAAGGAACAACTTTAACACCTACGTTTTCCAAAGTGGTGGTCTTTACTACGTGCTGATCAATCCTTCTTACGGCGGAGAGGTGAATGGGTACACGCTTGGTGGCGTTCCCATCATCGAACCACCCTACGTTAACTTCAGCTACTACCACTTACCTGGTTATAACGCGTACGATGTAGCATCACACACGCTCATCCAAAACAACACCCTGATACCGAGTAACGGTTATATCGGTACCCTTGTAGTGCTTGTTCCTAGTGGCTTTCAGGGTACGTCATTGGTTTGGACAAGCGCTTGGAACTTTTCCGCTCAAAACGGAAGCCTTTACCTTGCAAATCCACCGCAGGGTGCAAACTTGAGCGCTCTAATAGTATCTTCCCAACCCATCGCAAGCTTTGTGGCAAACACAACTCTTCAAATTTTTTCGCTTTTGACAAATAAAAACACCACCTTAATTCATTCGGAACAGTCAAACCAATTGTACTTCTATTACATCAACTTACCTACGCTTAACGCAGTGACGATCAAAGCAGTTCAGCCAACTACAACGACAAGCTCTAACACCCAGTCTTCTACAAGTTCACCATCGACGAGTGCTACAAATATTACGAGTTCTCAAAGCTCTACCACAACTTCAACAAGTTCTACGACAACCACAACAAGTGCATCCACTACGACAACTCAAAGCTCTACCACAACTTCAACAAGTTCTACGACAACCACAATTACTTCAACTCAAACCACTTCCTCATCAACGCAAACATCAACTACCACCCAACACACGACAAGCTCTACTACGACAAAAGATTCAAAAACAACTACTACTAACACGCAAGCCTCTCAAGGTGTGACATCGCCGACAAGTTTGGTTAGCTCCTCGACTTCAACTTCTTCTAAACAATTTATGACTCAAACGACACAAACAAGCGTACAAAGTAGCGACGCATATTCAGTCGCGCCTAGTAGCGAATCGAGTGAATTTTCTGGTTTGCAAAAGATCTTTGGTTCTAGTGCCTCAGAAGGAACTCCACTCTTTGGCTTACTCAAAAAAGAGGCAATTCCTGCTTTGATAATTTTAGTGATCGTTAGCTTACTTGTGTTTATGCTAAAGAGCTCTCATGTGTACTATACGCTGACTAAACAAAGGTGATTTACTATTTCCAAGCCTTAAGTTAAGCTCTCCAAAAATCCCAAAAGGGTGCGCAACCCGAAAAGCTTCGGGTTAAAAATACGAGCGCCCGCGGTGTGCGGGAAGACCTGTAGTCACAGAAGCCTTATAACTCGAAAAGAGACGTGCATGTGAAAAAGGCGCAAAGCTCTTAAGGTGGGTTGCTCGAACAAATCCCAAAAACTTTATCGAAGGGTTTTGTATTATACCTGAGTTGTTTTACGCCGTGTAATGAAGCTTTTTCAAAAGCTTATGCTACTTGATGCTCTGCTATTATCCATTTTAGGGTTTGCCTAAGAGGATGCTTAGCTTTTTAGAGCAGGATAGTCAAAAAATTATTGATTAATTTAAAAAAATTAAAATAATGTGGCATGAGCAATTTATTTGGCTTGGATGTATTAACGAAATCTTTCAGGTTGCTTAGAAGCACAAAAAACTGGTACGAGATATTGTTGTATCACGCAGGTTTAAAGAAACGTGTTATACTAAAAACACGGAAGGGAGTAAGCTTTCTCTATATACCTGGTTTCTTCAATCTTGAACATATTTGTGAAGAACCTTATAGACACGTGAATGTTTGAGGGAAGGATGTGATAGACGTCGGCGCTTTCAATGGTGATTCAGCGATTTACTTTTCTTTAAAGGGTGCGCGCAAGGTGTATGCCTTTGAACCGTTTCCAATGTGTTTCGAAATCGCACGACAAAATATAAAAATAAATGGCATAACCAACATTGTGCTTTTCAATCAAGGCTTGGGTGCTAAAGAAAAATATGTAAGAATAGATCCACAATACAAATCCTCCACGAAAAGTTCAATAAGAGAGTTCGCTCATGGGAAACCCGTACTTATTAGAACGCTTAAATCAATTGTGAACGAATTACAACTCAAGGATGCGGTTCTAAAGCTTGATTGTGAAGGTTGCGAATACGAGGTGTTAGCCCACTCTGAGTGCGATGTTCTTTACGCATTCACGGAAATAATTGTAGAGTATCACTATAAAGGATATGAAATGCTTGTAAAAAAGCTCGTTCAGTGTGGATTTAAAGTGAAATACCTAAAGGGAAACGGGGAAATAGTGGAAGGTGCTGTCCCAGATTTGGGAATGATTCTTGCAACTAGAAACTGACTCTCCGATTTTATATAGCGCTTTTAGTTTTATTATATGGAAACAAAAGAACAGAGTTTCATCTAGCTCATTATAAACCAATGGATGCAAATAACGATTGGTTTGTGTATCAGTGTAAGTGGAGGGAGAAAAATTGATAATTGTTGGAATTCCGGCTTTTAACGAAGAAAAATACATCGCAAAAGTTGTCTTACGTTCAAAGAAGCATGCCGACGAGGTGGTAGTGATTGACGACGGGTCGCAGGACATGACTGTTCAGATCGCGATGCAGATGGGTGCCAAAGTGATAAGGCATGCGAGGAATTTGGGAAAGGGAGAGGCGTTAAGAACGCTTTTTGAATACGCCATAGAAAGGAAAGCTGACGTTTTGATTACTCTTGACGGTGATGGTCAACACGATCCAGACGAAATACCAAAGTTGGTCGCACCCATTTTGGAGGGATATGATATAGTGATAGGCTCACGTTTCCTTAATAAGACAAGTGTTCCGCTATACAGAAGGTTTGGTAACAAACTCTTGAATCGCGCAACAAACATCGCACTAGATAAAAAAATGGAGCTTAGTGACACTCAGTCTGGTTTTAGAGCGTATAGAGTGAGCGTTTTAGAAGAATTGATTCCAAGCGAAAGAGGAATGGGAGCAGATTCTGAAATCGCAATTAAGGCAGCTCGACTTGGTTTAAGAATAAAAGAAGTGCCTATAAGCGTGACATATGGTGAAGACACTTCTACTTACAACCCAATTTATCACGCGCTTGATGTTTTCGCCACCACAATCAAGCTTGCTACAATAAGACATCCTCTACTTTTGTATGGTGCACCTGGAATTGCCACTTTTGGTGTGGGACTAGCGGTTGGTGTGTATGCGGCGTCTGAATACTTGACTTCCCGCTATATTTCCTTTGTTCTATCATATCTTGCGGTAACCTTGATTATCGTAGGTTTGCTTGCAACATTTACTGGTGTTATACTTTACACCATGATAACGGTTGTGCGTGATGCGAAGAAGGTTTTGAACCTAGCGCCTACTAACGTTGTATTCGATTCTCAAGCTTTAAAGCAGGAAAACCGTTAAAAAGGGTAAAAACGATTGAGCCTAAAACCAATGCTTTTGTTTGTTTTGATCACCCTTTTGTTCGCTTTCCAAGCAATCGATCTAAGAAGTTACTCTGCACTTTCTTTAAATCAGTCTGATTTTTTTAGGCCAACTGGAATTGTTGATTTGGGTTTTCAGAAACCTTTGAACACTAGCTCTTTAATGTGTAACATCACGGTTTACACACTTGATATAGGTCTCGATTTTGCGTCTAGCACAAACCTAACAGTGACTGGAAGTGGAAAAGCTTCTATTCAGCTTGATGCGGTATTAAGGATGTCCAAAGATTGGTACTATTTACAAAATGAGCTTGCTTTGAGCGAAAACACTCAGGGAGAGTTCAACGCATCCTTCTTGGTCAGCGTGTGGAATTTGAGTTCAAAGCGCTCGACCTTTTCCCCTCAGTTTTCTGAGCCCTCCGCTACTATTGTGTCAACTCCAAATGGATCTGTTTTGGTGTACGCTTTAAACGTTCCGTTTTTGGTTCGCGTTCCGTTTAGCTTTGAGCCAATGATATTCGTTGTGGCAAACCAAGGACAAATTACCATACATTTTTACGATTACCTTTTGCAGCAGCACTTTTCGCCATTTTTTAATGACTACCAAATTTCACTAAAAGGCATGCAGGCTTCATTAGTTACAGGTGGCCGTAACCCTGTAAACTACAATTTGTACCAGTGTGTGTTCGGCGGTGCCTTCGATCATGGGGTTACTCAAATAACTTCGCTTGATTCGCAGATGCTGCTTTACTACTTAAATGGAAGCTCTTATTCCGCGGTGCCCGAAGCCGTAGCGTATGGCTACGATAGCGCAGAGGGGGTTGGCGGAGTGGCGGCGTTTCCGGTATTTATTAACGGTGTTCCTCAGGTTATACTTTCAACTGAATTAAAGGGAGTCATTAATCTTTGGCCAATTTCCAACTATTTTGTAAAGCTCAATATTTCGAGATCGTCTTTCTTATTAATAGCAAACTCCAAGTTCTGGGTTCCACAGGGCATCGTCGAACTACCAGCCTTGCTCGGTAAAGCTGTTTTCAGTTTGCCTCTTACGATCGAACCTTTTAACAAAACCATGTTTGAGCTAATCGCGCCACAAGTTCTCCAAATAAATTCTACAGCTAGAGCTGTTCTTTCTTCAATAGAAGTAAACGGCTTGCCAACGAACAACTCAAGGATTTCTGGTTATGTGTTCGCGCCAATTTCGTTTTTCTTTAGTTACACCATGCAATATTACGTAAGCGTTCTAGGTCCAAATATAAGCATTCAGGGTTTTTACGACGCTGGTACGACATTAAAGGCGGACGCACCTCCACGTTTGGGAAATCCGATTACGCCAATGTCGTTCTACGGCTGGATTGGCACCTTTAACATAACTTCCGTAAGTTTACGCGTAACTGTTGAGCAATCAATACATGAGGTGGCCTACTATAAACAGAGCTATCTCAATCTCTACATCCTCATTGTCCTTATTGCGCTTATAACGCTTGTGACAGCTGTCACAATCAAAAGGGATTTGTAATAGATAATTTTTTTATTATATCCTTTATTTAGTTTAAATATATTGTTACACAGAAACAGTTTTATAACAATTTTTGATTATAATCATAAAAAACTATTATTATATATAAGAATTTACTTTAAGTTTCTGAACTCTTTTATAAGTAGTCCAAGTAAGAGTGGTCATGCAAAAAAATTCTAGCGTTAGAGACACTTTGGTAGAGTTTAACGATTCTGAGCTTCGCGCTTCTTTGCGTGTTTTACGTAAGAAGGCGATAAGGCTAAGGCTGTGGCTTTCCGCATTAAGTGACACGGAGCGTGGTTTGCTGAACGCAAGTCTTTGTGTAGAGAAAATAGGATTGCGGCTACGTTTTATACTTTCTGGAATAGTGGTAAAGCTCAGAAAGATAGTTCAAGAAGGGTATTTCTTACGCCTTGAGCAACTCGGGTTAGAGTCGGCAAGGCGTCTCGTAGAGTTCTTTTACGGTTCTTCTGAAAAAGCCAAAGAGCTATTACAAGACAGATGGTTTCTGAGGTATCACGGTTTGAGAATGGAAACTCTGAAAAAACTTGGATATGCACTCTGACTGGTGCACTAAATGAAAATAGTGCTTTACGTTTTAGACGGTTTGCAAGTGGACGCTTTAAACTCCATAGAAACACCAGAAAGCTTGGAGCTAAAAAAGAGAGCTGTTTTGGTTGAACAAGCGAACACGATTTACCCTAGTCTCACAGGCCCAGGACATGCATCAATCCTTACGGGTTTACTACCTTCTTCTCATGGTCTTATAAGTCACATGTACTGGGACTTCAGAAAAGGTCTTAAGAACATTTACTCGGATAGCGCTTTTCAAAGCTCTACACTGTTTGAACTGCTAGCTCAAAAAGGAATTAAGAGCGCAGGCCATGGTAACTATTTTAGAAGAGGAATTTCTGACGGCGCAAAAAAGAGGTTTCTTAAATGGATGGCGAACAAACTGGAAAGAGCGTCGTTTGTGACAAATGCGCTTGAAGCAATGCCTGTGGTTGAAAGATATCTCAAAAAAAGCGTAGCAGGTACGCTTAAAAATGTTCAAGATAAGGTTGTGAATTCTAACGCGACTGTGCATTATATTCTCGATAACTCAACCGATAAGGCATCCCACAAATACGGCCCGCTTTCAAGCGAATACCACAATGCGATAGAAAAGGGTTTGTGCACACTTCTTGACTTGATTAATGCGCTTGATTCCAAAGGGGAGCAGTACGTGGTTTTTGTGACTTCCGATCATGGACACACCACTGTTGATAGCAAACTGAACGCACAAGATATGGATCTTGGTGAAATTGGATTGCCGATTTTAAAAAGCAAGGTGATAAACGCCAATCTAATTTTGGAGTACGGTCAAGCTTCGACCGAAGCGGTGTGTGTTATAGTTTCGCGACATGTTCAGGTTTACCTTAAAGACAAATCAAAAACAAAAAAGGTTGCCGAGTGTCTTTTGAAAAAGGGCTTCTTTGATAGACTGCTAATTGGGGAAGAGATAGAAAAAATAGGCGTTTCTAATAAAAGAACAGGTGATATAATCGGTAGTCTAAAAGATGACTTTGGTTTTGTCGAAATGCCAATTGGTGTCAAAGGTGACCATGGTGGGTTTACCCAAAAAGAGATGAACGTGCCACTTTGGATCTTGGGTAATAAGATTGTTCCGCAAAAGATCAAACGAGCGGATGTGATTGACATCGCACCTACGATTTTTGCTTTACTTGGTTTAAACGGTGCAAAATTTGACGGTAGTGCAATCAAGCTTTACGCTTGAACCAACATTCTTTCACAGGGAAGAGTGGCTTAGCCTTCTTCAAAAGAGCTACGGTTATCAAAGGTACGACATCTCAAGTGACACATGGACAACACCGCTTTTAAAGGTTGAAGGTATTTTTGGTAAGCGCCTTATTTCCATTCCGTTTTCAGACTATGGTGGACCTATCGGCGAAGTTAACGCTAATGAACTTACAGATCTAGCAAAAGACGTTCTTGAGCGAACTAGCTGTGAATATTTGGAACTCAGAGTGAGTGACCACAACTTAAAATCGGCTCTTAACAGCCTGGGCTTTTGTGATTTGGCGCAGTATGCAACTCATCTGTTTGACGCACAGGAAGGTGGTATAGAGTGGTTGTGGCAAAACTCCTTAAGCAAAACCGCAAGGCGTTATGTGAGAAAAGCGCAAAAAGAGGGAATTGAAATCACCGAGGTTACCACAAATTCCGAATGGGAGTGCGCATATCAAGCTTATTTCAAGGCGGTAAAGCAGTTAGGCTCACCGTGTCACTCTAGGAACTTTTTTGCTCTGAGGGAACTTCGCCCTCTATCACACGCCTACTTGGCAAGTTGCAACGGAAAGAACATTGGTACTGCTGTTTTTCTTACTGGTAATCAAAGTTTACATCTTTGGCTTATTTACTGCTTAAAAGAGTACAAGAAGCTCGGTGCGATTTATTTGCTTGACTGGGTTGGGATAACGCTAGCGCACAACCTTGGATTAAAGTACTTCGATTTTGGTCGCACAAGAATTGGTAGCGGAGTTGAGCTCTATAAGCATCACTGGAAGGGAAAAGACAAGCAAATTTATCATATAGCGCTTTTTAAAAAACGAAGGTCTTCCCCCGATCCGTCTCAATTAAAGTTTAGGATGTCATCAATTCTCTGGAGATTTTTACCAGACTCCGTGATAGCGAGGCTTGGACCTAAAATAATAAGGAGTATTGCGTTGTGATGCACGTGGCAATGGTGACATCCTATTATCCTCCAAGCACTGGAGGAATGGAGAGATTCGTTTACCAGCTTACGCAGAGGCTTAGAGCGAGGGGAATTAAAGTCACGGTTTTTACGGGCGATCATTTTGGTCGAACGAATCTTTCGGACGTTGTTCAATTGAGGACAAGAGCTGTGTTACTAGGCAATCCCTTGGTGCCTTCTTTGTTCAAGCTCTCTTTTGACAGTTATGACATTTTACACGCACATGACGAACACGCGCTCACGAGTAACGCCGTGGCTTTTGTGAAAAAGGAAAAGCCCTTTGTGATGCACTGTCATGGTAGTTTCAGCGGAGGAAGCTTCGCATGGAAGATGTTCGTTGAGTTTTATATGCACACTTTGGGTAAGTTCACTATTTCAAAAGCTGATGCTACAGTTGCGCTTTGTCCGACAGAGGCGCGCCAGCTTGCAAACTACGGTGCAAAGAATATCAGGATCATACCCAATGCGCTAAATCCAGATGAAGTAAATCTCAAGGCAGACCCGGAAATTTTTAGAACGCGCTACAATTTAAAGGGAAAAAGGATAGTTCTTTTTGTTGGCAGGTTGATTCCTCTGAAAGGCGCTCAGCTTATACCAAAAATAGCAAGTGATTTCAATGACGATGTCGTTTTTGCAGTCGTCGGTGATGGTCCGCTTAGAGCGAAATTGCTTCAAGAAATTAAAGAGAGAAAACTTAAAAACGTGATATCAACAGGTCGCATTGATTCTCAGACACTATTTAGCGCTTACAACGCGTGTGAGCTCGTGATAGTTCCGTCAACTTCTGAGGGAATTCCAGCGGTTGTTCTTGAGGCTATTCTTTTTGGTAAACCTCTTGTGTGCTCTGACTTGCCAAATATAAGAGACTACTTTGAAAACGTGTGCTCTTTTGCAAAACCAGGGGATGCCAAATCTTTTGCTCAAAAGGTGAGTGAGGTTTTAAAAAAACCTCCCCAAGATTCTCAATTAGAGCTTGCAAAAGAGCTAGTTTTTGAACGCTTTAATTGGAAGCGTGTAATACAAGACGTGCTCGATATTTACAAGGAAGTTGTAAACAAATGAAAAAAGACGTCAATCCTTCGGTTATAATTTTGGTTCTTGTTGTTTCTAGCATAGGAACTATCGCCGCAGCGCTTGACATTGCGAATTACTTTTCATCGTTTGGACAACCTTCTATTGCGCTTCTAAACTCTCAAGGTTTTTCGCAAGACTATCCGAGCATTCTGACAAACGGCACAAGCATAAATTTACTTCTTAGCATAACTCTTCCTAATGCGATTTCTAATCAGTATGCGATAGCTGTGTACGTTTCAAACGCTAGCGATTTTTCACATGAGGCACAGGCGCCAATAGGAAAATTGGTCGCAATTTTTGGTCTTCCAAAAGCGAGCAACGTGAGCTTTCCAATATCCATCACAATATGGTACAAAGTTGTGCACGGGCAAAAAATGGTTTACAAGATTGTGGTTAATGGAGTCAGCTTAAACGAAAGCATTAAAATAGACTATTCCCTTCTAGGCGTGTTCTTTCAACTTGTAAAAGTGCGCGGAAGTGGTTACACTTTCACGCATGAGTGGGTCAATCTGTGGTTAAACGTGAAATAAAATGAAAACTAGTTCAACACTACTTGTAACACTTTTAGGACCGTTACTTGGCGGTTTTATGTTTTACTATGGTTTACTTGGTAACTATGTTGTGCTTAGCATGGACGGTGCCGCACTTGTGATTGTTTCATTGGTTTATGCATTGACACCAAGACAAAGATTACCTGAGCCTGCCGTACTGAATGCTCTTCTTACTGACACATTGCTATTCAGAGAAACGCTTGACAAGACAGAAAATAGATCTGTGGTCTTTGATAAGGAAAGTGTGTATGTTTTTTTGAGTAATGGCAAAAAGCTATCTTTTGAACTGTCTCAATGTGAACTTGGTAAGCTTTGTAATACTCTTAAGAGTTCAGACGGTGAGTTTCGCGCGACACACACATTCTCCCAGTTTTTGACAAGGCAGGGCTTGGTGAGCGAAGTTTCAGTAAAAAACGGAAAAAACGACGTTTTACTAAAAGTCAAAGAACCGCTCCTCCTAACAAAGGTCTCACAGCCGTGCGATGTTGCTCTTTCTCCTTTGCTTTGTGTTTTGTGCTCGTGTGTTTCAAAGGATTTGGGAAAGAGTGTGAGCGTAATACACGTACAAAATGATGAGGACGAGCTAATCGTAAAGCTTGGTGAAGCGAATGAGAATTGATTCAGATAGGATGGTAAATCTTTCGCTTATCGCGATAACAGTGTGTGGAACACTTTTTAGGTTAATTCCTCCTCTTACAACGGTTGGTTTACCATTTTACGACCCGCACGGCTACTACCACGACATACTTGTGATGCAAAAAACGCATTCCGATCCTCTACTTTCTCCTTTCGGTTATACTGGTGAAGTTCCTTTGCTCGATTATATGCTTTATCTAGTCATGAGCTATAGCGGTCTGGACGCTCTTTCAACTACGAAGTGGGTGCAACCCTTGCTACTAAGTGTTGTAAACATACCAGCGATTTACTGGCTTACGGCACGCATAAGTAAAAGAAGGGACATAGGGTTAATAGGCGCGTTGCTGTTTGCGATTTCTGATGTAGGAGCTTTGAGAGAAAGCTACGCCATTCCCGAAGGAATCGCAACCGCTATTTCGCTTTGTATGGTAATCGCTCTCTTTAAGTTTGTTGAGAGTAGAAGTCCGAGCTGGCTACTTGTGTTTTCCGTGCTTTTACTTGGAGTTTTCACAGCGCACAACCTCACCCCCTTTATGTTCTTTTTAATTCTACTCGGTGTTACACCAGTTCTATCCAAAGTGGGTAGGGAAAGTAGTAGCTATTTGCTTATGCTACCTCTGAGCATAGCCGGCGTGTTTACCGCTTTTACTCCTCTTGGTGCAAGCATCGATCAAAATGCGTACGTTAGATACGCACAGCTCATCTCTTTGGCTTTTTCAAACGCTCAAGCAATTACAAGTGGTAGTGGCTTTGGCTCGCCGCTTGCGGGATACCAAACTGGTGGAGGGCAGAACCTTATATCATTTATGGAGCTACACCTTATAACCGTTTTCACGCTAATGCTTGCTCTCTTTGCGCTATTAAAGTACTTGGCAAAGCCTAGCAGGGATCCGTTTCAAGCAATCGTCTTTGCTTGGCTTATAATCACGGGAGTCACGTTTGTAATGGGAATTTTTGGCGACTCCCTTTTTGGTTCAAACAATCCGTTTTTTGGGTACAGGACTTGGATTTACCTTATGTTTCCCGCATCTATTGTCGCTGCGTACGCTGTGCGCTCTCTTTTTACTCGAGGTAAAAAGCTTATGGTTCTAGGTACGCTTTGCTTGATCTTTGTTCTTTCGGTTTCAGCACCACTTACCGTACATTTTATTCAAAGTGATAGCGAGAATTTCGAGCTACTAGACGCACACGAGCTTGCCGTAAGTAACTGGCTAGTAAGCCACGTTACGCTTCCGTACACCGTTTATTCTGCTGGCGCCTTTACACCTACGATAAACGGTTCTCTTTTTGAAGCACCCAAAAAAGAATCAATGGCACTTCTTTTGGGAAATGCTACAGTTTGGCCACAAAATCTCACACATTACTACGTAATACTCTCGCAAAGAACTTTGGACTATCCTTTCGCATCCTCAAGTTACAGGGTGAACACCAACAAGTTTTATTCTCCGTTTTTTGACGTTGTTTACTCAAGCCAAACAGTATGGGTTTTTTCCAATGTGAATTTGTCTTCTATCCAGTACAACTTTACGATTAACAGTTTACAGGGAGATTAACATGAATTTGACAATAGTGTCGTTTTCTGGTAATTACCCTCTAGATGTTGGTGGTCCGCAATCTGTAGCGTATTACTTGGCCAAAACTTTACAGGAAAAAGGCGTAAACGTAAGCCTTTGGCTAAGATTTCCGTCAATGAAGAAGGAAACAGAGTGGAGTTTAACGCCAGAGGCCAAATTGTTGAAAGAAATGGGTGTTAATGTCAAAGCGATTTTTGCGAACTATTCGCCACTCTCCTTTTTTAGGTATCCTTTTTACATTGCCAAAGTTTCGAAACAAGCGGACTGCGAAAACTGTGAGCTTGTTCATTTTAACTCACCTCCAGTTGACGCGGCATTATCGTTACCGAAAAAATTTGCATCACAAGGAATTCCCATGACAATAGCGATTCACGGAGGACTGTTTTACGAAAGCAAAAACTTTTTGGGGCGTCTTCTCTTTAAAAGGCAGGTAAAGCTGTTCAAAGCCGCGGTTGTTTTTAATTCTTTCTCAAAAGAGATCGCACTCAGAAACGGTTTTTCAGAAGAAAGTGTAAAGGTTATTCCAAACGCTGTAGATGTGAAAGCGATTGAAAGCTTGGAGGTTGAAGCTCTTTCTGGTGAGCCTTCCGTGTTTTTTTCGGGAAGACTAGAAACAATTAAGGGTGTGCAAAACTTGATTCAAGCGGTTCAAATTGCAAGAGAGGAATTGAAAGGACTGCGCGTTTACGTCGCAGGCGCTGGTTCACTCGAAAATCTCGTAAAAAACGCGGCAGAAAAACTCAAGCCAAACTTGGTTTACCTCGGAAAGCTACCTACAACCACTCAAGTGATAAAAAGGATAAAGGGTTCAAGCTTTTACGTCTTACCATCGCTTAAAGAAAACTTTAGTATTTCGTTGCTTGAGGCAATGGCAAGTGGTGTGCCGATAATTTGCTCCGACGCTCAAGGGAACACGGAAGTGTTAAACGAAAATGAAGCGTGGATTTTTAAGCGCGGCTCGCCAACTTCACTTGCAGAAACCTTGATTCTTGCAAATTGTAATGAAAAACAATCGAAAAGTAAGGCGAAGAACGCATTTATTAAGGTGAAAACACAGTTTGACTGGTCGGTTGTGTCTCAGAAATACTATGAATTTTTTGAAGGTTTGATCCAGTGAATCGAAAAACAGGCTTAGTTTTGATCCTTCTAATGTTTTCAGTGTTCGCGTATTATTTTGCGCATTTTGGAAGGATAGACCCGTGGTTTGTTGCTATTAGAACTTTTATTTCAATACCTTCGATCATGTTCACACCTGGCTACTTTATTATGGAGACTTTTACTAAGGAAAAAGACACTCTTGCAAAGTTTCTGATGAGCGTCGGGCTAAGCCTTTCGATTTTGGGGATTTGGGCGATCTTTATCGACATGAGTAGCCTACGCATAACTCCTGAATTGGTTGGTCTTCCCGCGCTTGTGATCTCAGTGTCTTTTGGCGCTTTTTTAATTTTTAAAAGTAACAAAAATGAGTAAACTGCTCCTTACAGTGGACGTTGAAAACTGGTATAACAGCAGGCTTTTTGACACAAAAGTCGCTGCTCATTATAAATCTTGGGTGAGCGACTTAGAGGAAGACTTGGATGCTACACTTGAGCTTTTCTCGCGGCTTGGGATCGTGTGCACTTTCTTTGTTCTAGGTTGCGAGCTTGAAAGACGACCTACGATTTTGAGCAAAATCAGAAACAGGGGACACGAAGTTGCAATGCACGCTTACCGCCACGATATGCACGAAGACTTGACATCTTTTAAGAGTGATCTTGATCGTGGGTTTAAGGTTTTTCACACTTTGGGTTATCAGCCACTGGGATATAGGCACCCTTACTTTAACATAAACAAGCAAAAACTTGAAATTCTTAGTAACTTCTTTGAGTATGATTCTTCTCTTGTTCCGTCGTTGCACATTCCTGGTCATTATGGCTCTCCTTTCTCAAACACAAAAGTTCACTTTTATAATCGCATGATGGAGCTACCTCTCACGGTTTTTCCTTATTTAAGACTACCGGCGGCAACAGGGTGGTACATGAGAAACCTTGGTTACTCCTACGTTAAGTTCATGCTCGCAAAAAGGCTAAAGAGTGAAGGTGTTGCGGTTCTTTGCGTGCACACTTGGGAGTTTACTCCCAAACCTAGTATTAAAGGTGTACCAAACCACGTTTTTAAAAAAACCGGTAAGCAGATGGTGGAGATGGTAACAAATTTAGTGAGGGAATTGGAGTGTATCGGCGCTCAAAGCGCAACATGCTACGAGTTTTTGAAGTGCAGAGAATGAGAATAGGTTTTTTGAGTTATTTTAACCTTCAAGCTGGAGAAGGATACGAGCACTGGTTGAGTGATGTGAGCTCAAGATTAAATGACCACGAAATCTACATAGTCACTTCGGATAAGGGACCTAGGCGATGGGACACCAAAGGTTGTTTTGAGAAAGCTCAAATTCATGAAATTTCATTTAAAAAGGCGATTGTAAATCGATTTTCGAAAGACTATCGCGTTCTAAATACGCTTTTCAATGATGTTGACCTTCTTTATACGCTTTTCTTTACTTATAACAGGATGAGCTTGATTCTTGATTTTTTGGTGGCAAGCGCCCAGCTAACGCATGATCTGCCTGTTATTGCGGGTCACCACAACCCACACGACTGGTTTAGTGTGCGTACGGGTGTTTTGACAAAACTGGGCGTTGCTGTTGGAAAAGTGATAAGCTCTCATCATGTGTTGAACGAAGATGCAAGGCTAGACTTGGTCGCTCAGGGTGTGAAAAGGGTTTTCAAGGTACCAAATGGAGTTGCAACGCAAAGTTACACGCCTAGAGAAAAGAAGGACGCTTTTAAGATACTATATGTGGGTACTTTAGAAGAGAGAAAAGGTGTAAATCTTCTTCCCTTTGCGGTTGCCAAACTCAAGCGTACAATTAAAGAGTTTGAGCTGATAGTTGTAGGCGAGGGTGAACTTGAACACGTCGTAAGGCAGATGAGCGAAAACGGTTATGTAAAGTGGTTAGGGTTCGTTAACGAAACGAATAAGCGAGAACTTTACTCCACAAGTCATGTGTTTCTTGCACCTTCGAAGCGAGAAACTTTCATGCTCACAGGTCTTGAAGCTATGGCCTCTGGAACGCCCGTTGTCACGTTTGACATTCCAGGTCCCCGTGAGTACGTGGTGAACGGCTACAACGGTTTCTTGGTCAGATCACTCGAAGAAATGGTTGAAAAGGTGAACAAGCTTTACTCACTTTGGAAGAGCGGTTCACAAGAATACTGGGAAATGTGCAAAAACGCGCGCAAAACAGCAGAAAGATTTGACTGGGCAGTTATAATACCCAAACTCGAACACATGTTCCACACTGTGGTTAAAGCATAATGATCAAAGTATCTGTTTTAATGCCTGTGTATAATACACCCAAAGAATTTATTGAATATGCAATAAAAGTGTGATAAATCAAAGAGTGGGAATTGATTGCGGTAACAAGCAATTATGCAAGTACCCTTCTTATTGAAAAATGGTGTAAGCAAGATCCACGAATAAAACTTATAGAGGAGCAAAAGAGGGGGTTTCGAACGCCATAAACACTGGCTTTTCTTGCGCGAAAGGTGAGTATATAGCGCGTTTAGACTCCGATGACATTTTTCATCCAGAAAAGCTTTCTTTAGAAGTCAAATTCTTTGATTTTAATCGTCAAGTTGATTTTTCTTTAACGGGTGCTTGGATAATTAACGAAAACGGTACAACAATTTCTAGTAGTATTCTCAAACCAGTAGAAATAAAAGAACTTAAAAAGAATACGTTAAAGCTATTTATGAATTCTAAGTTGACCCATATTGTAACACCAACGCTCTTTGCAAGAAGAAAAGTATACGAAAATGAAAAATTTGACCCATGTATACAAGTTGGAGAAGATTGGGATTTTCTAATTAGAATCTTTAAAAGGTTTAATTTTCATTATTTTCCATACGAGTTATACGGTTATCGCGTACGGAAAAATTCACTTTCTCGTAACCCTGGCTTTAAATGGCTGAATCAAAAAAGCCAAATGTTAATAGCTATTAAATATTTCCGTGGTTGTGGTGCGGCTGATAAGTTTTGGCTTATTAGAAAAGTATGTGGAAAGACGCTATACATGCTTTTTGATTTAAAGGAGTATTATCGTAGTAGACTAATAGCCAAACAGTATCTATTATAAATATGACTTTGGTTTCTTTTGAAATTTATGCTAGCACTAAGGTTGATCAACCCGTTTATAATAACTTTAGCAAAAATCATAATCCAGTTATTGAAAGGCTATATGGCGTTCGAGATAATGAAGTTTTCTTGAGTGTAAACACTATTTCGTATTAGTAGAAGGATTATTCGATTAGTATTAAATATCTACAATAGTTGAAGGAATTTCAGAATCTAAAATAGCGATCTTTAATTAAACCCTTGTAGGTTGTTGTCGGAGAGCATCTTTCGAAGTGAATAACAAACTCTTTCCTGTTCTTCTTTCGTGATAAACGGATCAAGTGGGAGGGAGAGAATTCTTTGAGAAACATATTCTGTAACTG
>Ga0208548_100295_pt1 | contig 22396 bp, 9 predicted proteins | sample ECH_Chost_MetaG_FD_187133 | JGI IMG/M metagenome (GOLD analysis project Ga0208548, IMG submission 187133) | Hot spring microbial mat communities from Yellowstone National Park, Wyoming, USA - ECH_C host_MetaG (SPAdes) (version 2) | ecosystem: Environmental > Aquatic > Thermal springs > Hot... | reverse complement strand
CCTAAAATGAGGAATTGAAAGTGCTCAAAGAAACCAAGCGATGCACTCTCACTGACATCGTATCCTAAAATGAGGAATTGAAAGTTTCAGCTTGTTCAAGCATATCCCAGACTGTCTTGGTTGGTATCCTAAAATGAGGAATTGAAAGAATTACTAGAGTGATTGCCACCGAGCCCCCAGGGCTTACGTGTATCCTAAAATGAGGAATTGAAAGCATAGAGCACTCATATACCCCGTAATGCTCCACTAGTATCCTAAAATGAGGAATTGAAAGTTGGAAGGGTCGAACACTAGGTACCTCAACCTGCCAGGTATCCTAAAATGAGGAATTGAAAGACTCTTTTGAATCACTCGAATGGCTAGGCTGTTCGCTTTGGTATCCTAAAATGAGGAATTGAAAGCACTAATCGGTAGAACCAACTCTTTTTTCTCTTCTCTTTCTGTATCCTAAAATGAGGAATTGAAAGACACATGGCACCGCATGAGTAGGGCTCACCACCGATATGGTATCCTAAAATGAGGAATTGAAAGTCAGACTGCCCCTTCTGAAAATCCTTCAAAGCCTCAGCAAGTATCCTAAAATGAGGAATTGAAAGGTTGATTTGACTGCTTATTCGGGTGTCGTAGTTAATATTTCGGTATCCTAAAATGAGGAATTGAAAGCTCCAGACTAAAGGGTTCCTTTCTACAAATTGGTCAAACAAGTATCCTAAAATGAGGAATTGAAAGAAGATAACTAAGCCATCGGTTGTTCTCAGCTTAAGCTTCATGTATCCTAAAATGAGGAATTGAAAGCAACCCCAATTACGAGCACGCATAACCAGAGCCCTGATTGGTATCCTAAAATGAGGAATTGAAAGACCTAATGTAGGGTGGGTTCATCACGACTATATCTGGCTTGTATCCTAAAATGAGGAATTGAAAGCCTATGAAGCGTTGGATAAAACAATACTTTGAATTCGGGTATCCTAAAATGAGGAATTGAAAGTCGACTTGTAGGTTCCCATTATTAGCTGCGCGTTACGGTATCCTAAAATGAGGAATTGAAAGAATCCTCCTCAGGGTGGAGATTAATGATCTCACCCAGGTATCCTAAAATGAGGAATTGAAAGTAACACCACCTTCGGGGTACCCAACCACGGCTCAATGTATCCTAAAATGAGGAATTGAAAGAATACCCCGGGTACACAGACATCGGGGATACAGGAAGCGTATCCTAAAATGAGGAATTGAAAGACGTTTCCGTAGCCACCGCTGGGTTCACTACGATGGTATCCTAAAATGAGGAATTGAAAGATGACTGCTACCCCTATCACAGCTAGTAGTATTTCGTTTTGTATCCTAAAATGAGGAATTGAAAGGAATAGGTAGCCCCCAAAGAGACCAACAAGTGCACGTCTAGTATCCTAAAATGAGGAATTGAAAGTTGTTTGTTTCATATGAACGTATTTTTCCTACGTTTTCTGGTATCCTAAAATGAGGAATTGAAAGTGAAGGTAACAACACAAGTATCAATGATGTATACTACATTCAGTATCCTAAAATGAGGAATTGAAAGGTATTGTCAAAAGTAATAACTGCGAATTTACCCACCTGTATCCTAAAATGAGGAATTGAAAGATCGACTCAGCTGGTAACCTAATGGTGGACGTGGAGAATTGTATCCTAAAATGAGGAATTGAAAGCAGTTGTAGCGCTGCCGCCAAGCCAAGCTAACGTAGTTAGTATCCTAAAATGAGGAATTGAAAGTGAGCATTGTGGGTACATACCCCCGTTAATCCATACCCAGTATCCTAAAATGAGGAATTGAAAGTGATTTCTTTCTTAGCTTCATACAATTGTTGTATTGTATCCTAAAATGAGGAATTGAAAGTAACTGTGTCAGAAGTAGGATTAGTAGCTTATTCTGGGTCTGGTATCCTAAAATGAGGAATTGAAAGCTGTGCACCCAACTGCCCGCCTGCCTGCCTCATGCTTCATGTATCCTAAAATGAGGAATTGAAAGCAGAACCCTTAAAATTACTCAACCACTCCTCATAAGTCTTGTATCCTAAAATGAGGAATTGAAAGATCGACACTAACCCGGTAAGCCCGGGCAACCAACTTAAGGTATCCTAAAATGAGGAATTGAAAGCAGATATCGCACTCAAGCATCTTACCCTTTATCAACTGTATCCTAAAATGAGGAATTGAAAGCCACTTAACACTTTGCTAAACGCGTTTTGAACACCACTAAGTATCCTAAAATGAGGAATTGAAAGGCTTCAGAAAAACGAAAAGGCTGCCAACCTGATTGGTATCCTAAAATGAGGAATTGAAAGCTTTCTTCTTTCGCTTCTCTTCGCGTTCCTCGACTGACTTGTATCCTAAAATGAGGAATTGAAAGCGAATATCTGGGTGAGTAGCCAACAATCTTCCCATTCGTATCCTAAAATGAGGAATTGAAAGTTTTCGACGAAGACGAAGAACTATTCACGCCGTTGGTATCCTAAAATGAGGAATTGAAAGGTGTTGAGCCTGAACCAGTCACAGCGGCTACATCAGCCTTCGTATCCTAAAATGAGGAATTGAAAGAAACCCGTGTCTTTTTCTCCAAGAAATACGGGTTCAAGTATCCTAAAATGAGGAATTGAAAGACTAGGTGGAAAGAAACATGACAGAAAAAACCTTTTGTATCCTAAAATGAGGAATTGAAAGTTATCTTTGAGACTAGTTTACGCAAAAATGGATGGGTATCCTAAAATGAGGAATTGAAAGAATCTTTAATGCGGTTGTTCAAGGCATGGAAATATTCTAGTATCCTAAAATGAGGAATTGAAAGTACTGTAACTGACCCGCACCCGTGCCATTACCAATTTGCGAGTATCCTAAAATGAGGAATTGAAAGAAGCCATATCCAGCCTATGCGGCGCCATAATCATTGGTATCCTAAAATGAGGAATTGAAAGTGTTTATAATGATCACGTTTTCCCTGCCGAATATCGCTGTATCCTAAAATGAGGAATTGAAAGTAGGCTTCGTGGTCACTGTGGGTGGGGGCGTGCTATCACAGGTATCCTAAAATGAGGAATTGAAAGGATAGACTCTAAAATGACTCATTCACCTAGAGAATTAGCAGTATCCTAAAATGAGGAATTGAAAGATACCCACACCTAGGGATGCGTTAATAAAAAGCCTCCCCCGTATCCTAAAATGAGGAATTGAAAGTATTAAGACTGATATGTTCACCTTCAACACTAAGGTATCCTAAAATGAGGAATTGAAAGATCATGAGTATAAGTTTCCGTGAACTATGGTTATTCAACTAGTATCCTAAAATGAGGAATTGAAAGCTGTGTTTAACAGCTTTCTGAATCCATTTTTTCCTCATAGGTATCCTAAAATGAGGAATTGAAAGATACATCTGGTAACCCGATTTCGGGTGCTACAATCGTCGGTATCCTAAAATGAGGAATTGAAAGACTATGTATGTTTCCCCGTTTGTGAGGGTGAGGGTGGCGTGTATCCTAAAATGAGGAATTGAAAGTACTATGAGACACCGCTGGACTGGGTGCTCGGGGAGGTATCCTAAAATGAGGAATTGAAAGTTATGAACCGCTTGGACACCCGTGATCTGCACCGTGTATCCTAAAATGAGGAATTGAAAGCAACCACCTCTACGCCGGGGAGAACCGCCCTGAGCGTATCCTAAAATGAGGAATTGAAAGTGGGGGAGAGCTCGGCGCTCACACCGCTAAGCACCCAGTATCCTAAAATGAGGAATTGAAAGTCTCGGCGAGTGCGAGTATGGCTTTACGCGCAGCCTTGCTAGTATCCTAAAATGAGGAATTGAAAGCATTGAGCACTCGAGAACTCCATATCTTGATACAAGTTCGGTATCCTAAAATGAGGAATTGAAAGTTTCCCTCTTTTTCACCATCAGACATATTCATTACCTCTGTATCCTAAAATGAGGAATTGAAAGCGAATTCACCTAAAGCGTTACTAGACGTATCTGGTCTAGAGTATCCTAAAATGAGGAATTGAAAGCATATTCGGTTTCGGCGTAATCCACTAGGTTGTCAAATGGTATCCTAAAATGAGGAATTGAAAGTCACCTCTGTGGCACCATGCACGCGTAGGAAGGATTCGAGTATCCTAAAATGAGGAATTGAAAGTTAAACGCTTCAGTATCAAAACCCCGTACATCCACGTCTAGTATCCTAAAATGAGGAATTGAAAGTTTTTCTTACCCCACATAGACGCAACTTCCCCGTAGTGTGGTATCCTAAAATGAGGAATTGAAAGCAGTGGTCAAGTTTGCGAACCCATTCGAGGACATACGTGTATCCTAAAATGAGGAATTGAAAGAATACAAGCGGCATACGGCCATATTCAACGTGTAAGTATCCTAAAATGAGGAATTGAAAGTGTTTTAGTGTAGCTTCCACCAAAAGGTGTTACATAGCTTGTATCCTAAAATGAGGAATTGAAAGCACTCGTAGTCACTAGGCCCTGCGAAGAGCAGGGGGCACCGTATCCTAAAATGAGGAATTGAAAGTGAAAGTGCTGGTGCTAAAGCTGAGAAAACAGTTGCGAGTATCCTAAAATGAGGAATTGAAAGAAATCTGGTTGAATATAGTAGACTCCACTTATACTTGTGGTATCCTAAAATGAGGAATTGAAAGTGCACACCAACCATAACATCCGGTAGTGGTGTGGTTGGTATCCTAAAATGAGGAATTGAAAGAGTAATAGTAACCAGCCATATCGGGTTGTATATAGTGTATCCTAAAATGAGGAATTGAAAGTTAACCCCACTCTCAATCCCCGTTGAAATTGTTTTACGTATCCTAAAATGAGGAATTGAAAGTGGTGCACTACAAGGTGGTACTAGTCCTAGTTGGAGTATCCTAAAATGAGGAATTGAAAGAAACACATCGCTCGTGAACCACCCGTAGGATGCCAGTATCCTAAAATGAGGAATTGAAAGTTACCACCCGCCCCGAAACTTTGAGCATCGGCAACCCCGGTATCCTAAAATGAGGAATTGAAAGTATAACACTTCTAGAGGGTGCGTCGTAGGGGAAAGGTATCCTAAAATGAGGAATTGAAAGTATTGGACTTCAGTGGTTGGTCACCGTACCCATACTGTATCCTAAAATGAGGAATTGAAAGGTACCCGTGCTCACACCCTTAGGGGGCGCCCTCACCGATGGTATCCTAAAATGAGGAATTGAAAGGGTACGGAACACTGTTTACGAGAACAACACCTACGTGTATCCTAAAATGAGGAATTGAAAGCTCAGTAGGACGCCGCCTATGATCACGAGTGCTATGAGTATCCTAAAATGAGGAATTGAAAGTTACTGTCTCATATTCCGTTGCAGACGGTGGTACGGGTTAGTATCCTAAAATGAGGAATTGAAAGGGGTACCACACTGCCCCACAGGAACACAGGCACCGTTCTCGTATCCTAAAATGAGGAATTGAAAGCAGAGTACCCTGCGAGGTCGAGCTGCCTGAGGTTAGTATCCTAAAATGAGGAATTGAAAGTTAACCACTAACTCGACTCTCTCCTCTAACTTTGATAACCTGTATCCTAAAATGAGGAATTGAAAGTATTCTAAAGCTACTATAAGTAAAGAGTGGTTGAGCACGTATCCTAAAATGAGGAATTGAAAGTCGGGACGGGTGGTAATGGTGGTGGTGTAAACGCTAGTATCCTAAAATGAGGAATTGAAAGCAAATATAGCTACTCTCTTAGGGTCGAACTCATTTTTATAGTATCCTAAAATGAGGAATTGAAAGAGGTTTGTTTCAGAAGGGTTATTACATGAAACTAAACGGTATCCTAAAATGAGGAATTGAAAGTATTCTAAAGCTGAACTGGTTAATAAAAATGATAGGATGCCTAGTATCCTAAAATGAGGAATTGAAAGTAGATGAGTATATCGCATCATACGGTGGTGGAAGGTATCCTAAAATGAGGAATTGAAAGATATCAATTGGTAGCTCTTCCCTGGTTTCTTCCCGTCTCTGTATCCTAAAATGAGGAATTGAAAGATAGTGTTAGACTTAGAGTTTGGACTTGACATAGATTTTTGTATCCTAAAATGAGGAATTGAAAGGCAGCTTGTAGCATACGCAGCATGTTGATGTTCGTGATTTGTATCCTAAAATGAGGAATTGAAAGACTGGAGGCTAAAGCCTACGCGAACTTTGTGCTGCTCACGTATCCTAAAATGAGGAATTGAAAGCCTCCCTCCTCTTCGAGCCCGGGATCCACCTGTCACCCTCGGTATCCTAAAATGAGGAATTGAAAGCTATATCCTCGAGCGGGTGGCGAAGGAGCTCCCAGGCTGTATCCTAAAATGAGGAATTGAAAGCGTTAGTATACCACCGCTCACTACTTGTAGAGCCACCTAGGTATCCTAAAATGAGGAATTGAAAGATCAAACCACCCAACCCACCAAACAACGCCGAAAGGTATCCTAAAATGAGGAATTGAAAGTAAGCTCCACGCCTAAGCACCCCCCTTATTTTCGGTTGGTATCCTAAAATGAGGAATTGAAAGACGACCACAGCAAAGGGTAGACTAAATGTCTACCAAAGACAGTATCCTAAAATGAGGAATTGAAAGATCGGAAGTTGGGATGAGTGCATGTTAGACCCGATAAGGTATCCTAAAATGAGGAATTGAAAGGCTCGACTGTCTGCACATTTACGTATATATCCACTCTATCGGTATCCTAAAATGAGGAATTGAAAGGTGTACCATAGGTGCCGTCGAGTACAACTTGGGGATAACTAGTATCCTAAAATGAGGAATTGAAAGACGTGGTCTATTACCAACCCCCTCACGGGTTCGTCTAGTATCCTAAAATGAGGAATTGAAAGTACTACTCACACACTCGATAAACCAGATCACTCTGGTATCCTAAAATGAGGAATTGAAAGACACACTCGCCTCCCGGCTTGACGGGTATAATACTCAGTATCCTAAAATGAGGAATTGAAAGTGTTCCCCAGCTGGGTGATCTCCTTTTGTAGGGCGCTCTGTATCCTAAAATGAGGAATTGAAAGCATCCGCGACGCGTAGGGGAAGCATGAAGCCGAGCACAGGTATCCTAAAATGAGGAATTGAAAGGAACTATTTGCTCTCCACGTGCAAGCAGGAAAAAAGTATCCTAAAATGAGGAATTGAAAGGTCTTTAACGCGTTGCGGGTCGTAACCGATGCACCACGTCTGGTATCCTAAAATGAGGAATTGAAAGAGAGAAGCAGCTGGCGATGGAGGGCTTCGACCCCGCTGATGGTATCCTAAAATGAGGAATTGAAAGGTTCCAATACCGCCTTACTGCTTTTCGACGAAGTTTTTCAGGTATCCTAAAATGAGGAATTGAAAGTGGTGAGGAAGGACAGGCTTCTCCCGCCACCATTCAGTATCCTAAAATGAGGAATTGAAAGCATCGCCTCCCGCGCTACTTGTAGCGACTCCGCGTGTATCCTAAAATGAGGAATTGAAAGTCTTTCAGTGGACGATGAACCCGTGAGGGGGTTCGTCAGTATCCTAAAATGAGGAATTGAAAGTGATCTACCCCGCGGACGTGGTGTCTGGCACAACCGTGGTATCCTAAAATGAGGAATTGAAAGATTGGGGTATCAAGGTGATTGTGTTAGCGTTAAAACTGTATCCTAAAATGAGGAATTGAAAGTTTCACCTTCCCTTGAGTACTTTTTCCTCAAGCTAACATACAGTATCCTAAAATGAGGAATTGAAAGACGTTGAAATAGACCCATCGCACAACTCTCACTTACATCAAGTATCCTAAAATGAGGAATTGAAAGATATTACCCGATTTAATGATGATTATGCTAAGCGGTATCCTAAAATGAGGAATTGAAAGTATCTACGATGGGATGACTCTATATGGGTGGGCACTTTCGTATCCTAAAATGAGGAATTGAAAGTAAATCAATATACACAAGGCGCTATACAAAAGGTTTTCTAGTATCCTAAAATGAGGAATTGAAAGTCTATCACCACAAAAGCCTCATGCTGAAAAGCCCAATTTAGTATCCTAAAATGAGGAATTGAAAGCTAATTGGTAAAATTATTTGTTTCTCTTCTCTTTCTTGTTGGTATCCTAAAATGAGGAATTGAAAGTATCAACATCCTCACCTTTATCTAGTTTCCTCCTAATCTCACGTATCCTAAAATGAGGAATTGAAAGAGGGATTCCAGGTATCGCTTCACGTTCTCCCGCTCTGGCTCGTATCCTAAAATGAGGAATTGAAAGTCACGTTAGCCGCGGTTTTCGCGGTGTGGCGACTCACTGGGGTATCCTAAAATGAGGAATTGAAAGGTGTTAAGTAGATGTACACGGTTCCCCCATACGCGCCGGTATCCTAAAATGAGGAATTGAAAGTGTTTTGTGTTTCGCTCATGCTACTCACCCCGATAAAAAAGTATCCTAAAATGAGGAATTGAAAGTGGTTAAAGTATTCGTGAATGCATTGACATTTATTGGGTATCCTAAAATGAGGAATTGAAAGGTAGAGTATTATGGCCGGTATCATGAGTGCGGCCGCGTATCCTAAAATGAGGAATTGAAAGTATTTCCTCGCTAGCTGTGTCGTCAAAAGTTGCAACTAAGTATCCTAAAATGAGGAATTGAAAGAAAACAGCTAATAGAATAGCAGTTAAAATATCGTCTGTATCCTAAAATGAGGAATTGAAAGTCGTTTAGCTTTATATAATAGCCTAACTCTAATCGCGTATCCTAAAATGAGGAATTGAAAGCTATTTCACTTGGGTCTGTGTGTAGGGCGCCCCGCCCGTATCCTAAAATGAGGAATTGAAAGTGAAGCCTTCGAGCGCAAGCGCCTGCCTTAATTCGTCTTCGTATCCTAAAATGAGGAATTGAAAGATCGACTCCAACGGTAATTTGATGGTTGATGTAGAGAATTAGTATCCTAAAATGAGGAATTGAAAGAGGTCTACGCGGATAAGGAGCGGGCTGGGGGTAAACTCTACGTATCCTAAAATGAGGAATTGAAAGTGTTCTCCACTTCACGGTACCCGCGCTCCTCTTCCTCTTGTATCCTAAAATGAGGAATTGAAAGCTTCACCCCTTTACTGTTTAACAGCTTTATATCTCTGTATCCTAAAATGAGGAATTGAAAGTAGTTTCGAGCAGTTGCGGAAGTATTTCGACCAGTTCCAGTATCCTAAAATGAGGAATTGAAAGCTTTCGGCATGCGGGGAACGCCATGCCATCCTCAAGTATCCTAAAATGAGGAATTGAAAGATTCCCTTACGCTTCGCGTAGTCTTTCTTCACGTAGTCAGGTATCCTAAAATGAGGAATTGAAAGATAGGTGATAAACCATGAGTGAAGAGGTTTTAGGCGGTAGGTATCCTAAAATGAGGAATTGAAAGCTAAACACTAAAACGATAATGCTTTAGAAAGGTTTTTATGTATCCTAAAATGAGGAATTGAAAGCTGTTTGTTTTGTCTCTTCTAACGTCCACTGTAAGTATCCTAAAATGAGGAATTGAAAGCCGATGTACTCCCGGTTGAGGGGTCCCCACACATAGTATCCTAAAATGAGGAATTGAAAGAGCCACCTGAGCAGGCAATACAAACAGCTAAAAAGGTATCCTAAAATGAGGAATTGAAAGTAGAACACCCTCAAATGATGGCAAACAGGACACGCCTGTATCCTAAAATGAGGAATTGAAAGTGATTCATCTGAGAACTCATCGAGCACCAGCACCCCCGCTCGTATCCTAAAATGAGGAATTGAAAGCTGAAACGCACCATTGCCGGCGAATACTTGTTTTCAAAGAGTATCCTAAAATGAGGAATTGAAAGAGTTTTGTGGCTGAGGAGGTTGTCAGCGCGAAGCTACCAGTATCCTAAAATGAGGAATTGAAAGTTGGAAGGGTCGAACACCAGGTACCTCAACCTGCCAGCACTGTATCCTAAAATGAGGAATTGAAAGTTGTCAAACTTGACCACATCGTCTAGGACGCGCTCGTATCCTAAAATGAGGAATTGAAAGAAACCCAAAACGCAAAACTTTTGTTGTCGATGTTGATAGGTATCCTAAAATGAGGAATTGAAAGAGTAAGTGGTTTGGTGTAGTGTTAGCCATCGCTATACGTATCCTAAAATGAGGAATTGAAAGAAGACTAATTCAAACTAGTGGTGGTTCTGATTGGGTATCCTAAAATGAGGAATTGAAAGCTTTCTTATACGCGAGTGGTGGGAGCCAGTCTTTCTTGTATCCTAAAATGAGGAATTGAAAGAAAAAGGGCCTTACTACATCGTTATAGCTTAGCTATATTAGGTATCCTAAAATGAGGAATTGAAAGCTTTCGCTGAAGTGCTTATTCTAGGCGGTATAGCCTATGTGGTATCCTAAAATGAGGAATTGAAAGTTCCTTAACACATCTATCACTTTCTTCACGAATCCTTTTAGTATCCTAAAATGAGGAATTGAAAGGTATCCACAGCTATACTGTTACCAGCTATGGGTAAGTATCCTAAAATGAGGAATTGAAAGGGACTGATACAGTGGTGTTGGGGTCTATGGGTGGCTCGTATCCTAAAATGAGGAATTGAAAGTGACCCGTGAAGACACCGTTGGCTGCAAGAGGTGTAGTGTATCCTAAAATGAGGAATTGAAAGCTGAACTTCACGTGTCTGAACCTCGAACATTTTGTATCCTAAAATGAGGAATTGAAAGTTCAAGACATGGAAGTTGACGGCATAGAGCTTTGGGTATCCTAAAATGAGGAATTGAAAGTCTATATATGTTGATGCTCCACCTATGAATGAGATATTGTATCCTAAAATGAGGAATTGAAAGGGAAAATCAGGGACACCAACCCAGGGCAGTATAAAGTATCCTAAAATGAGGAATTGAAAGGCCTATGGTGTTAGCAGTAGTCCATGCTCTAGTTTGGTATCCTAAAATGAGGAATTGAAAGGGGCTGGTAAAACATGCTAGTACACTGTAAGGAACCGTATCCTAAAATGAGGAATTGAAAGATAAGCTGAAACACGTCGTGACCCACCCCTCTCCGGTATCCTAAAATGAGGAAGTGAAAGCTTGGTGGTGTTTTCTTTTTGGTATTGCGTGGAACGTATCCTAAAATGAGGAATTGAAAGTGTTTAATTCCTGGCTATACAAAATAACAGCCTGATGTATCCTAAAATGAGGAATTGAAAGTATGTAGTCGCTATAGCTTAGCTATATCATATTAGAATGTATCCTAAAATGAGGAATTGAAAGGATAAAAAATTTCAGCCAATAAATCGTTAAGTTTCTGTATCCTAAAATGAGGAATTGAAAGTACCATGCACGCGCCTGCTCTGGGGTGATTATGTGGTACTGTATCCTAAAATGAGGAATTGAAAGAGTCCACTAGCGTTTTTGTTGTTGGTGTTAGGCTTCACGTATCCTAAAATGAGGAATTGAAAGATTAACTTCAGTGTCTCTCTTTTCCGCTTATAAAGTATCCTAAAATGAGGAATTGAAAGTGAACCCTTATTTGTGTGTTACTCGTTGGGTAAGGGTTAGGTATCCTAAAATGAGGAATTGAAAGGTGATTCAACCACAGACATGGCTGGGTGTTGACAGAAATGGTATCCTAAAATGAGGAATTGAAAGCGTTCAGTGAAGCAAAAAAACTTTCTACTCTTGTCTCTCCAGTATCCTAAAATGAGGAATTGAAAGGTGGGTTCAATAAGACTAACATCTGACTTGGGTCATCGTATCCTAAAATGAGGAATTGAAAGGTGGATAGCTAAACTTTAGGACTTTGGTAGGCATCTATGCGTATCCTAAAATGAGGAATTGAAAGGGGGTCTGGGGCACACTTTGGGGTTGGGACCCCGAAGTATCCTAAAATGAGGAATTGAAAGATAAACAGATGATGAACGAGCTTGCTAGTGAAGGCATTGTATCCTAAAATGAGGAATTGAAAGCACTTAGAACACTGTGGGTAAACATCATCATTAATATATAGTATCCTAAAATGAGGAATTGAAAGATGAGTGCGGATATCTCCTCAACCGCTAACCCCAACTTTTGTATCCTAAAATGAGGAATTGAAAGAACACTTTGTAACTGATGTTGAACACGTATTCGGGGATGGTATCCTAAAATGAGGAATTGAAAGTACCAGTATATACTTGTTACATTCATTAATATTTGTATCCTAAAATGAGGAATTGAAAGATAACTATCCACTTTAAATTAGCCATCTTAATCGACCTGGTATCCTAAAATGAGGAATTGAAAGTCACTTTACCCATGAACACAGCATCTGTTATACTTATGTATCCTAAAATGAGGAATTGAAAGCACGTTACGCCCATCCTCATCCGCGACGCGTAGGGGAGTATCCTAAAATGAGGAATTGAAAGAAGGAGAGACCGCTAAAAAAATCATGGGTTAAATACGGTATCCTAAAATGAGGAATTGAAAGGGTATGGTGCTGGCAGCTGTGATAGCACGCCCCCACCCGTATCCTAAAATGAGGAATTGAAAGATCAACACTTTTAGAGAAGTATCAGACGCATAGCGTATCCTAAAATGGGGAATTGAAAGAGGTGTGGGTGGCACAATCTTCTTCTTCGGTCTACTGTATCCTAAAATGAGGAATTGAAAGAAGTATGGCTTCACATTCTTATACTCATCGAAGTAATAGTATCCTAAAATGAGGAATTGAAAGCTAGCGGTCTCAGCCTGAGTCTGAGCGCATCGAGTGGGTATCCTAAAATGAGGAATTGAAAGTCCACAACTTCAACTATTTCTTTGAGACTCATAAATCGTATCCTAAAATGAGGAATTGAAAGTTAGGTGCTGAAAAAAGGGTTCTACATGTTGGAGAGGGTATCCTAAAATGAGGAATTGAAAGTGCTCCTCCACGTCCCAGTGCTGCTCGGGCTACAGTATCCTAAAATGAGGAATTGAAAGTTGACCTTCATGGTATAACTTTGACTTAAGCACTTTTTCAGGTATCCTAAAATGAGGAATTGAAAGCAACTTTGGCCACTAGGGCTGTGCCCCGCGGTATGTCCCAGGTATCCTAAAATGGGGAATTGAAAGGATATCGCCTTTACGGGAATACGCTGACCTTAACATCCTTGTATCCTAAAATGAGGAATTGAAAGTTGTGATATTCAACGCCTTCCTAAGCGTGTTCAACGTATCCTAAAATGAGGAATTGAAGGTGGGAAGTTTTTTGCGCATGCATTGCGCCTTGCACTATGCCTTAAACTGAGGAATTGCAGGAAAATATCTAATTGTGTCTGACTATTTTTAATGGCGTGGTAGGTGTGAGGAAGGCTGTTTGGGATTCTTCTTCAACTGAGATAGCTATTTAGTCTGGGATCAATATTGGAGAGGTCGAATAGTTTCTTTTCCAAGTGAAAGGTACGCATCGCTGGCTACTCTCCCTTACCAAGAATGTCGATTGTCGTTTGCCTTATAACCTCTACGACTTGTCGAATGGTTTTATTTGGCGTTTTCTAGGGGTATGGGTATTACTGTGCCGTATCCGATGTTTCGGAAGAGCCCTAGCCCCTCTGTGTAGAGTTCGTGGTACTCCTGTGTTGTGTATGGTGCGCTACGTGTGAGCTCGATTATCGAGCCGGGTTGTAGTGAGGCGTAGATAGGTTTTCGAGCGGGTTTGGCTAGACTGAATCCCCCCAGTATGCCAATAGTTCCTTCTATCTTTATTGAGTCGGCTTTTAGTGTGGGCATGTTGAGTTGTTCGTCTAGTTGGTGTTTTAGGGTGTGGGTTAAAGGTTGCGTGTTGTCAAGCTTTGTTTTTTCCTTGGTTAGTAGTTTGGGCGTTGCCTTGAAGAGCATGGGTGTTGCCACGTATAGTCTGAGGGTGTTTGTTTCTTGTTTTAAGGTGTTTAATTGCTCGGTTAGCGGGTGGGCTTCGTTCGCCAATACTTGGATGAGTCGTCCTTCACCTCCAAGCCTGATTATTTTGGGTTTCTGGAGGGTTTTCTGTAGTGGTTCCGTGGTTCTGTGGACTTCGAGCAGTATTCTTGCTCCTGGCCCCACGCGTTTGCCCAGTTTGGAGTAGTCCACCATTGCCGCGCTGTATATTAGACCCGTGAGTGTCGTCTTGGTTTCATCTTTTATCGTGATGCCCACTGCGTTCACATAACTCAGTGTGTGTTCTTTTGCAGCTTTGCTGAGCCTCTCTGTTGATTCACACAACCCGCCATTTCGGAGGATTTCGAGCAGCTCTCTGAATGCTACAATCCCCTTCTTGTATTGGAGATAGATGTTTCCCTTTTTGTCTAGGAATGGTCCTCTGAGTAGCGGGTTTCCGCCTAATATGTCGACCACCTCCTCATACCATTTGGAGGGGTCTCCTACTGGGGGATTTCTTCCTGTATATTCGAGGACGAGGGTGGCTAGGGCGCCGGCTAACGTTGATGGTGGAGGTAAGGGCTTGCTCCATGCGCCCGCCTGTGGGCCGCGTGATGTTGGAGCAAACTCTGAGGCGCCCCTGAACATCATCGGCTCAACTACTCTGAAGAGAATGCTCTTCAAGACTCTACACCTCTTCTAGCTCCCATCTCAGCTTGTAGGGCGACAACAAACTCCTTGAGAAGCGGTTTGGAAGACTGTTTATGTTCACTCATATGAAATGTGTCTTCGTAAGAGCTACTACGCGAGGTTGATTCGCCTGCCCGCTCTCTTTTCTCGCTGCCTTGAGCGTGCACTTCTGTTTCGTGAGCTTCATACCTGTAGCACCAAGTTGCACTCATCGTCTCGCTGAATAATAGCTCTGATTTTTCTTTTTTTGAATCGTCGCATTTCTCTGAAGCATTCCTGTTTACAACGTACCTGATAATTTTGGTCGCAAGGCTTGTATCCTTCGTATACGCCTGAACTATTCTGTTCATCCACTCATCCATATCTTTAACCAGGCTAGCGGAGAAATCTCCGCCATCTATCATTTTCAGCATTGTGCCCACATCCTCAATCAGCTTCCCAAGCTGTTTTCCTCCTAGATCGAATGGGAGTCTTGCCTGTACCCTGTCTCCTCCTCTTGGCGCATAGGTAACCGCTAAGGAGTTCTTTCTGGATTGCGTTACGCCTTGTCTAAACCACACGGTTTCTTTAGCCTCCTCTTCGAGAGCGCCCACACTGACCTCCAGAGTTTGGGCGAATGGTTCCCTGTAGTGGGCATACGTTAAGGCGAAGGACTCGCCGAGGTCGCCGAGGGCTGGAACGAGGGTTTTTGACCCGATTTTAGAGAACTCGAGAAAGCCCACGGTTGGGGTACCTGTATACAGCCTTCGAACCCTTAACGCTGTTTGCAGAGCGAACTCGACGGGGCTCACGGCTAAGAGGTCGTCGCCACCTGAGTAAACGACAAATCCCCCAACGCTCGATATTTCTTCTGAAGCTTTTACGGCGAGCGTCATAAGGCATCGGCTGATGACTGCGTGGTACGCTGGGGAGACGGGAAGCCTCTTCTTCCACTCATCCTTGGGTTCAGATGAGTATTTGAGGTTTTTCTCAAGTAGCTCCAATAGCTCTTCTAGCTCCTTAGCGTTGTATTCTCTCTTGAGATCCTCTTTGAGAAGTTGTGCCGCCTCCTCTAATTTTCCATCTCCAATCATGTCGAGCACTCCGCTAAGCCTTTGGTTGGGTGTCAGATTGGAGAAGTAATTGAAGATGTTTTTTAATAGTCGTAGCGCTTCGACCCGTCCTAGGTCGCCAGTTATAACTTTACCCACATCGTCTCCGTCACCCTTGATAAGTGCGTAATAAGTGTTGAGTGACGTGTTGGACTTCAACACTTGTCCTAAGGCTTGAGTGAGTCTGCTCACAAAAGCCCTCTGTTCCCCTACTAGTAGGAGATCCTCTGCGTCTGCGAGTACAAAGGTGCCTAAGACATCGATTTTTGCGTTGTCCCCACCAAACTCCTCCTCGGTTTCTTCGAGTAGCTCCCGCTCAGGTCCGTAGGCCACATGAGAGGTCAGCGTCTCTTTAATGTTTTCACTGGAGCTTATGACATCTTTCAGGATTTGAAGAATTTTTTCTGGCTGCTTTTTGGCCGCATTCACCACGGCCTTCTTATAGTTGATCACCGCAACCGAGGTGACGCTTGGGAAACGCAGAGGTTTAATCTTCGAGTATTTCCCAATCAGTACTTCTAAGACTTTTTCGAAGACTGTCCTGGTTGTTGTAAGCCTCTTTAGGAGGCAGTAGGGGCACAGGCGCTCACCCGTGAGCCGTCCATTGATCTCTTCGACTTTGATTAAGTTCGCTTCTCCCACCGCCGAGTTGATTTCCCTCGCCGCCTCTAGGAATCTCGGGATGGCGGGGAGCTCACCGCACATGGAACAGGTATAGAACCTGGGCTCGCCGAGCGCGTGTTTATACGCACCGTAGTTTGAGGTGTATTGTGTTAAGTTTAGAGTGGCGTATGGGGTGAACTTAAGGGCGGCTGCCTCTTTCAGCGCGCCTGAAACGCTCTGGAAGGCCTTGTGGTAGGCTAAGTATGCGTCCTTCGAGGAGGTTGAGTCTGCCTTTATTTCGGCCACGGCCACCCTGAGCGGTAGTGGGGGAGTGTCGTAAACAGCCAAATCTCGGAATACCTCACCTAAAAATCCGAGTTTTTCGTTTTGTGTAAGTGTTTCGAGCACTCTTTCAACCAGCATTCTCCATTTTTTATGGTACAGTCGCTCTATACAGTCGATGATACTCTCTCCGCTTGAGAGTTCGAGTTCTTCGCCGTCCACTTGTAGCTTGGTTTCTTGCGGTTTGGAGATTGTGCTTGGAAGAATGAATGTGAATGTGGCGGGCACCACCGCGAATTCGGGATATCCACGGTCAAAGTAGTATCCAGCGGATTTGGCCACATCTTCAATGGTCTTTTTAATGGCGTCCGCGCTGTTTGGATCCAGTTTTCTATTAAGTATTGATGCGAGAGTGTGATAGTAGAAGGGGTTTCCCCTTGCGGTGGGTAGAATGAGTATATCTGGACCGAAGTTTTCTATGAATGGGGCCGCTATGGACCAAGCTAGCGCGGAGGTGAGCCAGCTGGACGCCCATAGGTCGCGTAACTTTCGTGAGGCGGAGATATAGCTTTGCACACCTCCGAGGTCTACGGAAACCATGAAGCCGTGCGCCCTCTTCCCACCTATAATGTTGAGCGTTGTTGCCGTGGCGTATGTGTGGTCGAAGACGGTGTGTGTGGGCATCCTTGTGTCTGCGGGCCCAGGCGTTCCAAAGTGTTTACACCACAGGTACTCGTAGGCGGCGTAGAACACGTTGTAGACAAGCCTCCACCTATCCTTGACCGGCGCTTTTTCGAACACGGTTTTTAGTGTTGATCCTAACTCGTCCTCGAGCTTCTCCAGTTGCTGTTTGTACTCCTCGTCCTGCGGCTGATGTAGGTCTGCTTCGTATGGCCTGTCGCGGTAGAATATGTTGTACAGTTTGACTTCGCGGGTTAGATATGCGCCTCTCTGGTAATCACCGCCAAGCAGTGTCGATAGCACCCATCTATCGAAGGATGAGGCAAATATATCAGCGGCCTTTACTTCGTCGTCCTCCAAGACGGCTACGATGTCTTTCTCAAAATCAAAAATGGCTTCTGCGAGCTCCTTAGCCTCTTTTTCATGGTTACTACCCAGCTTGAGTTTCGATGTTATTATCCAAGGCTTGCTTGGCGGGTCATGCAGGAGCGCTGCTATCTTTTTCTTGAAGAATTCGTCACTTGGCATTTCCCACACCCATATCGACCGAGGGTTCCTTGGTGAGCTCGAACACGCCGTAGCCCAAACTCGTTTTGGCGCCTATACCACACTCCAAAGCCAGCTTAAAGACCTTAACCACGGTTTTGAAAAACTCATCATCGGGTCTTACGCCCCCGACCCCAACCATAAACCTATACACCGAGTCTGGGGCAAGCGACAAATAGGGCACAGGCACAGGCACGGCCTCGTCCTCACGCAAAACGTCTTTTCCACCCTTAGTATAGTGCGGCGTAAGCACATCTGGGACAAGCAGGTAGCCTTTGAGTCCATGATCAACCGGGTAAGCGTCTGAGAAGTCTAGCTTCCTGACAGACTCGTCACGAAGAAGTTTCGCCGTATCATTCGCCGCCTTAAAAGCTCCCTTAACACTCGAAGAGGGAATATAAGGAACATTCAAAATGGGGTCGAAGGATAAGCCCACATCGAAAGCCGGGCGGCCGAAGCTTGACGAGGACCCAACAAGTCCCCTGTAGGTAAGCTTTGCATCCAGCTCGAGTACCGCAAAGCCCATGGATAGGTAGGCGATTTTAAACTCGTTTAGGTGCTTTCTAGTAGCGGCTAGTCCACCCTCGTTACTATACCTTTTGCTATATCTGGCAATGCTGTGCAAGAGCGAACGCTTAATTTTCTCCTTTTCATCGCTGGTGTTCACTTTGATTGATGAAATGTTGATTAGGCTGAAGAGATTCAGTGTGTTAGTGTCCGAATACCTATTTACAACTGTATCATACACGTAATCCACCCATAACGTCTGAGTTGAATTTTTAGCGCTGGATGCCTCCATAATCTATCACCTTGAGATACTCCTCGATTAAATCAAATATACTGTTAAAACTTTGTTTAATCTCCTCGTTTGTGTTGATCACTTTTTCCCGTCCTCTGCCTCCAACCCAGCCTATTTGACGCGGCCAGTCGCTTGAAAGGTAACCGTAGACTGCCACCAACCAGTCGTAGTCGGTGAGTTTTTTAAGTGGAGCAACCGATATTGAACTAGGTCTTCTTCCAGCGTCGTGTTGCCCTTGGTTGGCCGTTAAAAAGTAGCCTGTTTTTTTAACGTAGGCGCGGGGTAGTCCGAGAACCCATGTATGGGGTTCGCCACTGGAGACGCTTGTACACATTTTACGGAGCTCGCTTTTCATAGTGGCTCTTCCTAATTTGATAAGTAGCTTGAGCTGGGCTTCGTCTTCGGTTTTAAGACCTAGACATCTCAATAATTTCCAGGATTCTCGCTCCTGCCGGCTTTTATCCCAAACATTCACCCTCACGACACTTAGCCTAAAAGCTTGCTCAGATGTAAGTGAAGGTGTGGAAGGTAATTCGTTGGTCAACCCTTTGGAACTTGACCCTTCATTGATGAGCCTCTTGGCACTATCGGTCGCCGTCTGAATGAGTTTTCTGAGCGCTTCTTCTTCCTTTTTCTCGTTGACCGCTTGGTTAATTTGCGTGACGAATTCCTCGTATATCTTAACGGCATTTTCAAAACATTTTAGGTTCCTTATCTGAAAGTGTCCAAAACCCCTCTTGGTCATTGAGCCTACACCATGGAGAATCATCGCGAGTAGGAGCGCGCCATACGCCACCCTTAACTCATCCTCACTGAGTTTATCTCTACTTCTAAGCTGGATGTGTACCTTCAGCGACCCTGGCTTATACACTTGGAGCTTTTCGTTTAACTCTTTTTCATTCATATCTTTATCTCTCATAAGGAGCCCTAGTCTCGGTGGGAGTGTGTCGCTGATAAAACTATTCCTTTTTAACTTTCTCACCTTTGAGCTGTTTATCTTCGACTCACACTTCCTTAAAGTATTCTCGTCTATCTTTAGATACTTATCGGAGTTAGCCAAAATAGTGATTGCTTCTTTAGGCAAGACAGTCTCTGTGTCTGACGGAGTGAGGGTGAGTTTTAGAATCAGCCTAGATGCCCGCTTGGTGGAACCCATTATTCTTTCGGTGATTTCAACCACTTTTTTGGAGTTTCCCGCGCCCATTTCCCATGCCGCTCCAGATAGGATCGCTCTTACCCACCATCGCCAAACACCTTTGATGCTCTGGGTTCTGAAGAGCTCGGCGAGCTCAAGCTCACTCGAATAGGCTTCGGCGTTATACCCCCCAAGCCTTGTGAGCGTGGAGTTGGTCAAGCTGATTTCCGATATTAGGTTCTTTCTTGTTATTTCTTCTACTTCGGAATTGATTTTGCTCAATTCTATTTTCATGCTACTTCCTCCTCAGCCTTCAGGGTTGCTTCCGCTAGGTGTTTGAGTTCTATTAGGAACGGTTTAAGTAGCGACTCGGCTATAGATAGCCTGTCAGGGGTCTCTGCTAACACCTTTATAAGCTGGAGGGGTTCATCCTGCGGTTTTAGCTCGTCTTCTAATTTTAGTTTGTCTTTGATGTAGTCTGTGAGGTGTTTGAGGTATATTGCATAGGCGAGTTTCTCGTCGTCTTGTTTTGAAAGAGTCTGCTCATTTATTTCGCCTGTCGAAGAATTATATATTTTTGTAGCATTTTGTAACACCACTTTGGTCGCCTTGGCGTAGAGGTAGCTTAGGGCGCTGAGCAATCCTATTTCGTATACCATGGAAGGCACGCTGCGTGCCCTCGCCCGGTAGGACTGACCGAACTTGTCTTTCTTTTCATCTATTTTTATAACCTCGTAAATACAATTGAGTGCTCTTGTGGTCACACTGTTTTTGGATTCTGAACTCACGCGCGTGTTCACCCCAGCTTCCTCAGCTTAACGATGCCTCTACCGACTGTCTCGTGGCCGCCGAAAACCATGTAGCCGTGATTGCTGAAGATATGGTTTTCGAATAGCCGTTTGACGCCCTCCCCGTTTTTCGAACTCAATTCTTCGCATTTATCGGTATTGGTTCTAGGGTCAGAGTAGAAGAATACTGTAAAGAGCAAGCTTTGGGGAGGCAGGTTCTCCTCCGTCCATAAAGCTCCACTCTTAACAGTCTTGGTATTAGGCTCTAGCGCCACGCGGGTCTGTCTGAGAAGGCTCCTATCTACAAGGGTGTTAACCATTAGGTCATCATGGATAATGGCGAGCCTCCAATCCTCTTCTAATCCGAGTCCCTTAGCGAGGTCGCCGACGCTTTGGGAGGGCTTGGGTGATAGTGTGAACTCGTCTGCTAGGACCGTGGTGTTCTTTCCGTTAATCGGTAAGCTGAGCTTTGCTTCTGTGCCTTGTTTCACGAGCATTTCTCCCTTCCTCTGGTCTTTCAAATCGTTTATTACTTTCTCCACTGCGTCTTTTACATTTACATCATGTTGAACTATACTTCCTGTATTAGATATCTCTAAGTATTCTAGGAATGTTTGAAGTAGTAGTGGTGATGTGCACAGGGTGTAGACGCCCGCTAGGCTTCTAACTGGCAGCAGTAGAAGTTTGGCGTCCAACGGGTTGAAAGCTCCCGCGTATGTGTCCTGGTCTCCCATTTTGCTTGATCCGAACACTGCGTCTACACACTCCCTTTTATTTATGAGCTTGGTGAATGTGGCCCTCAACGCCCCCTTAAGGCTGCTCGCATAGATTGTGGGCAAGCCAATCGAGTCGCGCTGGATCGGTAGGTCCACCACACCCGCGCCTTTTCCGGTTCCAACATGTAGCGGTGTTATTACTTGTAACAGTGTTATTGATGCTTGACTGAAAGATCCGAGTCTGAGAGGCTGCATTAATCCGTCACCCACCTATTGGTTTCTAGTAAGTGTCCCCGTTTTTTTGCAGTGTGAGCTAGGTGATTCATATTGTCCATGTATCCAAGCCTTCTGGGTTTTGCGGTAATGGCATGTCCCGAAGTGTTAATAAGAGGTTGCTTTACCCGCTTTAAGATTCTCTTGGTTTCGAAGGGAGTTGCCATATGGTACGCCACGAGGAGGGCCCTAATAACACTATCGTCCGATCCTATGGGTGTCGCTGGATCCAGTACACTCTCCCCCCTATAGTTGGTGAGCTTATCCCCTTGTATCACCGGCCTTTTTATCTCCACTCTGGTTAGCTCCAACTGCCTAGAAGCTTTCTGTAGTGATGCTACCAGGTGGTGGACACGATTCGTTCCTTTGAAATGGACCAAAAACGACGGGACTATGGGTCTCTCTCTTCTAACTTCAGGGAAGGGCGTAAGCACTTCACTCAACCTATGCTTTTCCCTCTGATCCCCCGTGATGTGCGTCGGCCCCCCGGTTGGCCCCATGGCTTTCTTCTGGGCATCTATGTAGCTGAAGGGTAACTCTGCTGTGTGCACTTTGATTTCGGGATATTGGTAAGCGACACCTGCTCTTACCATCACCAATCCCTCGTGTACATCAGGCACCTGCGAGAAATGATTCTTGATTCAGAGGTCTCTTGACCCATATCTCCTCTAATGTACTCAATGAACCTTATATTCAAAGACTGCTTCTTCTCGAGTAGAGCTATGATTGAATACCTATGCGTCAAGTTCGTCTCCACCCGGTTATGAGCACTTTCCGCGTCGCGCATAGTACAAATGTGTGTTGATGGAGGTGTTAAACATTTTTGGAGTAAAGGTTCAAATACTTGAAGTGTTATTCCAATATTTTGAGGTAGCATGGTTCTTGGCTCAGGTGACACGCCGC
>Ga0208548_100292_pt1 | contig 22564 bp, 16 predicted proteins | sample ECH_Chost_MetaG_FD_187133 | JGI IMG/M metagenome (GOLD analysis project Ga0208548, IMG submission 187133) | Hot spring microbial mat communities from Yellowstone National Park, Wyoming, USA - ECH_C host_MetaG (SPAdes) (version 2) | ecosystem: Environmental > Aquatic > Thermal springs > Hot... | reverse complement strand
TACAAAGTAACGTATGATGATGCCCTCCTCGGATACAGGGAATTCATCTCTATCCTGTCATATCTTTCTAAAATAATTTCAGATATAAAAAATGAAGAAAAGGAGAGTGGAAAGTATGAATGAACATTAAAGGACAGCACAGAAGCTTTTGAGAACTTGCAGAAAGCCAAAATTTGACCATGCAAGAACTGGTTCAAAGCATTCAGGTTCTTCTATAACTATGTATTAACGAACGAGGAAATTGGTTCAGCTCCACTTTCAAATGAACAGCTGTCTGAATGGATTAAGCCAATTTTGTGAATTGTAAGCATGAGGTGATCAGAACGAGCTTAAGTTAACGGCACCCTTGTTACTCGCTCAATTTCATACAAAAGATCATATAATTTACCTGCCCACGGAGCATATTCGGAGTAGATGTATACTACATTATTGCCTATCCATGTCACGTCCACGCTTGCAACCATGCCAATGTACTGTCTGAAAGATTAGAGCTTGCTGTTCAGCTCCTTTGCCTTTTTTTAAATGTATAGATATTGTAATCACCTTTCTGATCATTTTTAACAAGTTTAAAATTAGCGCTAATAATAGCTTTAACACAAGATTTAAGAATTGTTTGATCTTCTTCATGTAAAATAACTGTGAAATATTTACCAGGCTTTAGTGCATGATATATGTTCTTTGACACTTCTTCTAGCATCTTCAAGTAACTTTCTAAAGTTTTTCCTTGTTTCGGATTGACAATCAACTCATTCTCAAATTGAGGTTCTTGTTTTAGCCAAGAAGTGTAAAACATACTGAGTTCAAAAAACTGAACTTCATCTGTGTGAGGTGGGTCTATTATTACATAATCTAATGAAGATTTCGGTAATTTTATCTTCGTAGAATCTGCTACTAAAAAACCTACGTCAGCTTTACCATGCACTACATCTTCTAAACTTCCAGATTTAAATCTTCTTTTATTCTTTAAAGAGTTAATTACACGGGCTGCAGCATTTTCAAACATTATGTATGGATTTTTGATAATGAAGTTCCTTGGAATCCAGTAGCTATTGATAGGCCATGTTCCACCAGAAGCTCGACACATTTTACTGCTTCTGATTAAAGTTGCCATAAAAGTTAGATACAAGCATCTCCTTACGTTCTCTTCTGTTTTAATCGAAGAAACATCATGCCACAATGTTGATAGTAAAGCAAGCGATCTGTCCATAAAAAAATCATCAACACGAGAAGCATCCCTTCTTTTTAAGAAAGATTTTCCATTCCTATACTTAAGTTCGTTTTTTGGATACCAATAAAGTGGTTTAATAGGTCCTTTGATCGCCCATATATTTTCATTTTTAAATTTAACCTGAATACGCCCACATACGCATGGCTTTACCAGTTTAGCGTAAACTGGCACCTCTCTTTCTTTTACCACACCTTGTCTAACTAGCCATTTAATCACATTTGATAATGACTGAGTATTCATATCCTTATTTAATTTATATAGCTCGTTATGAGTTACTTCACCTTTTTTCTGGATCATTTTAGCGATCTCATATTTCGTACCGTTTAGTTGAGGAAGAATACTCAAACTCCTATAAGCCCTTGTAAAACTAACAAATTTAGCTTCTGCTTCTCTACCACATACACATTTGATGGAAAAAAGTTTTCGAGCACTTATGTTAACTCTCTTTCCTCTAATTTTAACAGGTACAACTTTTCTTGAAAGGATTGCTTGAACTGCTAGTTGATACTCGTCAAGGTCACAGCCTTCTATCATAGAACGAGCTATCAGTTCAGCAAAGGGATTTAAATCTACGTATAGAGCTCTTCTTCCTAGGTCTAGAGCTGTCCTAACAAATACTCCACTTCCACCAAATATGTCAGCTACAATTTCTCCAGGTTTAGAATATTTGCTTATATAATCTTGTGCTAAAGCATAAGGTTTTCTTCCCCAATACCTTATAACTGAATTTGACATAATTACTCACTCACGTAATATTTTTCATAATTCATCTGCCATACTCCAAAGCTCCTCAAACTTTAGTATTAATTCCTTAATTAGAGTTGGCTCAGATAGTACTGCATAGCTTTCAATATTTTCATACAATCCTGACAATGTAAGATTTGCAGAACCTATGATGAAAAGGCTTTCATCTATAATTATCATTTTCGCATGAATGAGCTTATCTCTAAGGACCCTTACCTTAATTTCTTCTATGTTAGCATCTTTAAACAGTTGAATAGCTTTTTTATGAGTTTCAATTGAAGTATCAAACGAAGTTATTATTTGAAAACTTATTTTATGTTTTTTTGCTATATCGTATATAGCTTTAGCAACTTCTTGAGATATCCAAGGCGAGGTTATTCTAACAACTTTTTGCGCATGCGTTAAATAATTAAAAAGATTTTTTGCTTCACCAATTTCTACCGATACGATGGATCTTATTGAGGATGATTCAGTAGGTGGTTTGAAGGTACCTAGTATTTCGTTTAAAAATGCTGTTAGAAGTAACTTACTTACAGAGAATAACTGTTCATATGGACCCTCATGACAACCAGTCTCTAGTCTAACACAATGATAACATCCATCCCAACATGGTGGTGTAGAGGCAAGGATATCATCCATATAGGCCGCAACATCTTCTCTATCAACCAGATAGTTTGTCTGAGGATCATAACTACTTATTATGTACCTTGAAAATTCTACGGGTACAGTTATTCCATAAGAAGTTTGAAAAATTCTATTATATTGATTAACTCGATTCCGTATAGTCTTTACCTCTTCGCTAGCGTCACTTACAGAAACGGGTGATAAACTCGATTCAGAATCTTGTGAAAGAATCTCAGAAATTTGCTTTGCTTGATACTTTATGTAATCAGGGCCTCTTCTAATGACTTGGGCAGTAAAAGATTCAGTTAAACCTAAGCCTCTTTCAGCGTTCTCAAACAAAAATATTCTATATTTTGCATCGTCTCCTGGAACAGTTGTATAATAATAAATAAGGTTATCTGGAGACGTTTGCAAAGTCGAGACGACTTCTTGATGTAATAGATGAGCAAGACTGTGTAAAAGAGCTTTGGCCGCAAATTCTACAAGCTCATTTGTAACTTTTGCTGAGGTTAATTCTTTTATATATTTAGAAATTTTGGCATCTTTCTTAGAACGAATGACATTCCAGAAGAAAGACGTAACACTCTTAATATCGTTAACATCGTAATTTGCTTGAATATAAAACTTTGTGAATATCCATGTGAAAGCCTCTTTATTTTTTTCAAGTAAGTTTCTTATAAAATTATTGAGCCAACCTGCATCGACTGTAAATGATATTGATCTTGTTCTGATAGAGTACCCTAATGTTTCCTTAAGTTTTATTACAGGCCAGTGTGTAAAATAGCTTGACATGAATACTACAGAATCAATGTATACCTTAGCGTCGAGTTTGTCAATTTTTTCAATTGTAATCTCTGGATCTTTTAATGTAGTTATTGTTTGTACGTCTTCAAATTTCTCAACCTTTACGGCAATATGAGGATATACTTTTGCTACACTATAAAAGGATTTAGGACCTTTCCAGTACTTCTTTCCTTGACAAGAATCCCATAACGGGCAATCACGCCTCTTGCAAGTTTGGCTTGGTGATATGTAGTAACCCCTCGTACAATAGTAAACACCATTCGTAATTCTACTGTCAATATCTAATCTAAAGTTTTGCTCTCCCTCTACAAAGATCAAATAATCTTTTAAGTCACTAACTTTTGTTAAAAATATTTCATCAGGCGTGATTATTTTAATTCCATTCTCATAAAATGCAGGTGCATCTATGTTACACCATCTTTTTTTTATATTGTGCTTTCTGGTAGATGGCAGTAAGAGGATATAGTAATCCTTTTTTGTTCCCCTCAACTTGAATGGAGTGTAAGAGTAAAGGAGATTATCGATTTGCTTTTCGTTCGGTTTTTCTTTTAGTTGTTCTTCTGTATCTAGGCCTTTAACCTCAACTGTACGCAAAGGTTTTTCAAATAAAGTACTTAATGAAAATCCAAGGTCAAGGTCTCTTAAGATTGAGATTAAATCGACATATTCCCTATTTCTTAAAGATTCGTCAATCATAAAAAATGATTTGGCATCAACAACAGTTGAATTGTTTACTAATTCATCAAGATATCCAGGTAAACTTTTTAATAACTCGTATAAAGGATTTGTCACTTTTCCTATTTTCATGTTTTGCTCTAAACTTATGTTCCCATTAAGGTACAAATTGCTCCTTTTCTTTTCTAACTCTTTAATCTTATCTAAAGCTTTTTCTTGTATGGCTTTAGATCTCATCACACTGTCTTGAAGCTTTTTTGTTTTTGTGTTAGAAGCCATCCTCTTATCAACCCCGTAACTTTTCCAGTTCTGAAAGTACTGTACGAAGGCTTTCTTGTACATCAACAAGTTTCCTTTTTAATTCAGCTAATTCTTCAATTGATAGTTCCGATGATAAATCTTCCATATGCTTCTTTATTTCTTCAAGTTCCCTTAATGCCGTTGTAACTTGATCTTCTGCATTTCTTAATTTCTTAAAACCATCCTCAACACTTTGAGCGTCTAGTTGCGAAGCTTGTTCTCCTTCGATCTGTTGGACTTTTTTTACTATAGAATCTAAAATATCATGAAAGGTTTCTTGTATATCATGCTCTTCAGTAATGAAATTAAGATAGCTAATCACAAGAGATTCATTATCTTTAATCCATTTAACGATGTCTTTAAGAGATTGTAAAACATCAGATATACTTGACCATTGTGGCCTAACCTCTGTTGTATAGTCTAAGAAGGTATGTTGTTTCTGCGAAGCGAGTACATCTAAAAGAGAGAAAATAAGGTGTTGCTTCTTAATTTCTTCATTTTCCCATGCGACCGGTATTTCCACTTTGGGTTCGATTAATCTTAAGTATTCATCACCCATTACATACCTAATTTGGCTTGGAGAGTTTGTTACCACTAGTATGCCCAATGCAACCCTCAAAACTTTATCATTTCTGCCCGCTCTGCCAACTCTTTGTATGTAGCTTTCTGAAGTAATGGGTACTTTATATTGAGCTATAGCTGCTATATCACCAATATCTATACCAAGTTCAAGCGTTGAAGTTGAAAACAAAAATCCTGAATCTTTTCTTTTAAATTCATCTTCTACACGAGTTCTTTCTTCCTGTGGTAATTCTCCATAATGAAAACCAAATATTTTTACAAGAGAAGCAGGATCAATACTGGTAACTGATGGAGCAATTGATTTCCAACTGAATGGATTTGTTATGTCATTTACTTCTGGAACCTTTTCTGGGTTAATATGGTCATTATGTTCTTCTCTTTCTGTTACAATAGTTTTGACTACAAAATCATACAATCGTTCAACTTCTGACACGTTGTCTACAAATAGTATCCCTTTCTTCTTGTTAGAGTATCCCCAAACTGCTAACAATAAAGCAAGCTCTTCTGCAAGGGATTCAGCTGATCGAAGCGGATTTGGAGCTAGAATTAAATTTATGATTAGTTTTCTAAATTTTTCTTTACTCTGTTTTAAAATTTCTTCATACGGTTCATAATATATTCCATTAGTAAGCCCAAGAAGTTTTGATACAAAACTCTTAGGGTCATAAACTGTAGCAGAAGAAATAATGAAACGTACATCACCCTTAAGAATTACTTGAGATCTAGCCATTATCCTTTTTAACAACCAATGCAGGTGACCTCCAAGCTCTTCTCTATATACATGAGCTTCGTCCATCACTATCCATTTTAGGTGATGCCCTAATATATCTTGAGCAGGTACCATCATTAAACGTCGATTTAAAGCAGACAAATTGGAAAAAATTATATCTGGAGAAGAAGACCACATTTCTTCTTTTGTCCCAATAATTTCACTGTACACTTTTCCACATTTATCACAAACTATGTTCACTTTATCTTTCTTATGCTCGTATCGCAGCGTTCCATTACAATCCTTGTTAATGCATTTCAGGCCCCTAAATGGGTATTTCTTTTTAACTTCTTCTGAACTTGAGCTTCTAGGGGTATCTCCATCATCAATTCCTATAGTTATTTGTCGTAAGCCTTTTTCTGCAAGTAATGTGTTTAAAGCTGTTATAATTTTTAGAAACTTCATTAGTTGATCGCTTGCTAGAGCTTTTCTGGGATAAAGGATTATAGCTTTTGTACCTTTAGTTTCTAAGTTTTTGAGGACGTAAACTAAGATCGCTAGATAAAAAATAAGCGACTTCCCGCTAGCCGTGGGAGAAACAAGTAGGTAACATTTGTCGTCCGTAGTAAGAATCTTCTTAAGGTAGTAATTTTGATGGAATGCTAGTCCTTGATGCCCAGAGTTACGCAACGCATTAATTAATAATTCAGCCAAATCCTTTGGTAGTTGAGTAGTTTGGTACAGCTCTTCGAGTTTTATTTCGGTAAATGAAGGTATGAATTCTTCACGCGGTTTAATTAGTCTGAACTCTAAGGGGATTTTCCTTCCCCAAGATGCTGTTTTTAGATTAATGGCTCTGTAAACTAAATCCATATGCATTGTTCTGTAAGTTGAATCTGGATACTGAACTAAAAGATTTTGAGACTCAAGTTGGTTTATAGTAAGTCCATACTTCGAAAGAAAGTTGTTCACTTCCTGAAACTTAAGGCGGGAGTTTGAATCTTCAAATACGAAGTTACATTTCTCAAGCTTTGCATACTCATAAAGTATAAGGTCATGGTAACACGAAATAAGTGATTCTGTGGAACTCACTTTAACTCTCTTAATTTATACACTAAAAACTTTATATATTTAACTCCCTATTTAATTAATCACAGATGTCCAGCTTTTTTGAGGAGAACCGACTAATTAACCTTCTTCGCCAATTTGACACAAACTTTACATTGAGTTACTTAGAAAAACTTAGGAAGTTCAAGAAAGCATCTGAAGATTATGGTCTCATAAACAGCCTTATTCCAATTAAAGATCCTACTTTAGTTGACCCTATTGCTTTTAGAATTGAATTTTCTGAACCCTTGTTTGTTTTACTTTCTCATCCTCTCTGTAGGATGCGCATGAGTAGGTACTTCCCAATTGAATTTGAGTGGGAGCGATTTTATGTGACGCGGCTTGGTATGCTTCCGGTTTATTTCGTAGATTTTAATGTAATTACGCTCATTAAGTTTTGGGGTGAAGCTGCAGAACAAGTATCGCCCCAAGCTTTACAAAGCGTTTTAACGCAAGAAACAACATGTATGGAACTACGTCCCGCTACTAAAGTAAGCTATTCTACAATGAACTTTATCATTCCATTTGGTGCAGAGCTTTTCAACGTCTCAAAAGAGATTGATGAAATTATGCGATCTTACTTCAAGTACTCTTTCTGGTTAGGCTTAAAACAGGGATTTTCTTTCTCGACACATTTCTTACACACTAAAACATCAATAAAATACCTACTAAAGGTTGCTAAAACTCTATGTTTAATCGATGAAATTAATGGATACACAGAAATTCAGATTTTAGATAGAACAATTAAAGCTCACAAAGCCACAATTCGTATGCTTATTGAAAAAGATGGTACCTTTTTCTTTCAGAGACGTGAAGTTTATGTGCCTGATGATGTGCTAAATGATCTATCATCATTTCAAGCTCAATATAATTTAAGTCTTAGACAGTCATTTCTTAATGCCATAGTCTTAGAAGTAAGAGAGAAATCAAGTTCATTCGAACTTTTGAACGTAATTTCTGACATAGGAACGTCCTATTTTGAGCTTGTCAAAACATTAATATCTATTGCTCTAATGAGAATTTTTAATTCAAATGATAGGATAACTTATGTATCCGACATTAATGAGCTTAAGACAACTTTTAATAACATGGTGAAACAAATAGGAAGATACGTAGAACTTCCAGCTACGGTTTCAGATGGAATTAATAATCCATTTGACTTAGCTCTTGAATCCTACTATCCAATATTTATTAAAGAGGAAAGTAAAATTTACTATTTACATCCACTGCTATTTAGCTTTTTACAACCTTATTCCAATTTCTTACTTCAAAAAGATGATAAGAAAAAAACGATTAAATTCTTAGATTTCCTAGAAAAAATGAATAACAAAACACGATATACAGGGCTTTATTTTGATGATACTTTAGATATGTTTAATGATGAGAGCAAGGGAGAACTATTATCTAAATTGTTTAAATTAACTCAAAGAATTAAGATAGCAAAACTTTTACAGAGATATTTTTAGATGTTAGGTTTTTCTCCTTCCTTCCAAGAAACCTTTCACAATGCTTTTTATGCTTAAAACTTTTTGTGTTTAGCTATCAACAACTTCTCTTATGCAGTCGTGTGACTTAATCATATGTAAGCAGGATTAAGGATATTTATTAGGAAATCAGCTGACATAACACATGTACGTTGGATTGGATCTTCATAAGGCAACTATAAATTCAACTGTAATGGATGAGAATGGCAATGTGCTAAATGAAGTAAAAATAAAGTCTGAACCAGATAGCCTAAGGAACTTTTCAGACTCAATACCATTTGGATCGGATATAGCAATAGCTCTTCAACATGGTACTGGAAAGGATATTATCTGAAAGGCACAACGTTACCTTATCAAACCCGCTAAAGACCAAGGCAATAGCTGAATCAAAGGTAAAGACGGATAAGGTAGATTCTTTTACTCTTGCAAATTTACTAAGGGGAGGATATATAGCGGAAAGCATACCTCCTATGTAATTGATGCAGCTAAGATAGCACAGGGCAAGCCTTGTCAGAGTTAGGTCAATAATAAAGAACAGAATACACGCTCATTTGTTTATGTACAACATAAAGATCAATACATCTCCTTTCACAAAGGAATTCATTAAAACGTTGAGGGAACTTAACGATTGCAAGATAAACGGCTACCTAAATATTATTGAATCGTTCAACAAGGAAATAGATGATATATCTAATAGGATAAAGGATATTGCTGAGGATAACGAAGTTGCAAAGCTTTTGATGAGCATTCCAGGAATAACATTTTACTCTGCGCTATTCATACTAAGCGAAATAGGACACATAAACAGGTTTCCGGATTCAGAGCACTTGGTTTCATACCCAGGCCTAGCTCCATCAACCCGATCTACAGGAACCAAAGTGTACCATGGACCTAAGCAGTGAAGCAGTTACTTTAGGTGGATACTCACTCAGGTTACGTGGGCAAACGTAAGGAAAGAGCCTAATGGAACAGTTGGCAACTTCTATTCCAAGCTAAAGAAGAAAAAGGGAAGTTCTAAAGCAATGGTTGCTGCATCGGCAAAGCTGCTGAGGTAGTCTTCTAGATGCTTAAAGAGCACAGGGTATATCAAAGTTAATGGGTAATGACCGCAAGGGTTGGGGTTGAGGTAAGACCTCGATGATCTAACTGCGGGCTGACCCCTTAACAAGGTATCGGAAGGATTTGACAATGAGGATTGCCCGGAATGGGTAAGTGATATATCCCTCATGAAATGGCAGAGAGATACACTAGTTCACTCTATAAGCCATAACTAAAATTAGAACTAAAATACAGCAACATGGCGTTAAAACAAAGGCTAATTATAAACAAATTAATTATCAATTATAGCTTTAATTGTTATGAAATGTTATTATTTGCGGGACTACTAATTGGGATTAATTTTTACTATTTTTATGCAAGCACTGGCGATATAACCTTTAGGTTTACACAATCAACAAGCCCTTTGTCAGTCAGAGCATAATCTGGTATAGCAGTAATGGGTAAAAACGTCATGGTTGAAATAGCTGAACTAAGTTTTGATCCCATTTCTTTTGTAATTTTATCAAACTTATTTTCTATCTCAGCCATTTTTTCAGGTTCTTGATCGCTTATTATTCCGCCAATAGGCAACGGGAGGCTCAAAATTATTTCTCCGTTTTTTACCAAAGACATACCGCCGTTATTTTCAATTATATAATTGACAGCTTTTACTATATCAGCCTTGTTTGTTCCAACACTTACTATGTTGTTATCATCAGGCGCTGATGATGAAGCCATAGCTCCTTCCTTTAATCCGAACCCAGTTACAAACGCTGTGCCGACTTTTCCTGTTCCTTTATGTCTTTCTACCACTACTGCATATAGCAGATCTTTTTCTGGGTCAGCTAAAACTTCACCTGAAACAGTTTTAACCTCAAAAATCTTCCCTTTTCTCCTAAAGGGATTCTCATCATTTACTTCAATCGCAAGTACCTTGGCTGTTTCTCCTTTTGCTTTTACGGTTATATCATTTTCTGAGATTTTTCTTGCATTTTTAAATGTAGTGAGCATAAACTCTGGCCTCGTTGGCGGATTGAATTTATAAATGTAGTTTCCGTTCCAGCTTACTAAAATTCCCTTGCTCATAACGCCTTTTATTTTTACCTTTGTAAAATCTTCAAGAAATATTATATTGGCTAGCTTTCCTGGTGATATAGAACCAACTATACTATCGATCATGTACATGTTGGAAACGTTATATGATGCCATTCTGTATGCATCTTCTGGTGCAATACCTTCTTCTATAGCCATACGAACTACTTTATCAATGTGCCCATGTACTATTACATCCTTTGCATATACATCATCTGTGCAGAATCCCACTCTATCAGTTGGAATTCCAAATTCTTTTATTATCGCTATGTTTTTCTTTAAAAAATGTGTAACAGAAGATTCTCTGATCATAACATACATTCCCCTACGTGCCTTTTCGTACATTTCTTCTGGACTATAACTTTCATGATCTAACCTTACGCCAGCTAAACAGGCTGCATTTATTTTGCTATTATTAGCTAGCGGCAAACAGCCAAATATAGGTTTATGCAAATTATTTGCCAAGATTATTGAGCGTATAACATCAGTATCTTTATTTGTTATGAATTCAGCTACAGTTTCCCATATTCCCCAAGAATAATTTTTATTAAGAAGTTCTGAAGCCTGATCGTAACCAAGTTCATAAGCAAGTGTTGAAGATGGAATTGTATAGGGTAACTTTGACGGTACTCCCCAAAAAAGCGTAAAAGGTATCGAATTAACTTCATTTATAGTTTCTTCTACACCTCTTTTTCCTAGAACTGAATAGGTCTCATCAAGACCACTAATAATAGCGGTTGTACCGTATTTTAAAACAAGTTTTGCAAACATTGTAATAGATAATTTTGTAACTTCATAATGTATATGCCCATCAATAAAACCTGGCACAAGTATAAGACCATTAGCATCAATGATCCGTGTGTTTTGATTTACTTTAATGCTATCACCATAAGAAGTGATGTAACCTTTATGTATTCCAACATCTACTTTCTCTAGCTTTTTTGTAAACACGTTAAAGACTGTGCCATTTTTTATAACAATTTCGGGAGCCTTTTCGCCTAAGGAAATTGAAATTAATTCTTCCAAAAGATTTTGTTCTAATATCATAAAATTAATATTTTATGTCGATACTTTTAAATATATCGGTTCGTATAGTTTTGACGGTTCCGTTAACTTAAGCTCATTCTGATCACCTCATGCTTGCAATCAACAAAATTGGCTTAATCCATTCTGGAAGCTGATCATTGGAGAGTGACGCTGAACCAATTTCTTCGTTCGTGAATACATAATTATAGAAGAACCTGAAGGCTTGCTGGTTTACTTGCATGGACAATTTGTGGCCTTCTGCCAACTCTTTTATGCTTCATATATTCAACCTTATCTATAATTTTCTTGATCACGTACAAAGTGATCAACTAAGCCCATCTACATGCATCTGCGTACCATAAAGCTCCATCTATGTATAATGTATACAGGTTTCTTACTGTATTAGCTTATAGTGCGCATCTTTAGAAATGTATACAAGCTAATGTAAAAAAGAGATGCTTTAAGCTTTGTCCAAAGGTAAACCAGACCCACGCTTTTTTCCTACAGCATTTATATCTGTTTCATCTATTAATGCGTATTAATTCATGCTTAAATCCAGCACTGATGAATAATTTTTGATTTACTAACATATGACTCCTCTTTATTATTGGCTCAAGGACAGCTATCCTCAAACTTGAGAAATAAAGCATAGATTATAAGTGCTATCGGGTCGCTTTTCTGGTTTAAATGATCGTTTGCCAGAAATAGGACCCACTGAAAATAAATTTTAGCGAAGAGAACCCTAACAATCAGTACACCTGCAAGTACAGCATTTTAATTATAATTAACATAATTTATTTATTTTTTGATAAACTTTTGGTTTAATCTTATGTTGCCTTTTGTTTAAAAAAGTATGCGATAATATTTTGAACTTTTTTGCAAAGTTTATCTTAAGGTTATCATGTAAGTCTTTAAAGCAGAGTTTATACAACTAGCCAATTTCCTGTTAAGCCTTATCTTGTTCATTTGCTAAATCGTTAAAACCGGAGCCTTAATGAATTTCTTTAAAAAAGCGAAATTTTATACTTGTAGGAGTATTGACTAAAAAGAAAGGTTTATATATTAAAATTTTAAAATAACATTACTATGGATAATAAAATGTCTGAAGCTACAAAGCAATCTTATCCATGGCTTCAATATGGGTTAAGCTGGAATCCAAGAAAAAATGTAAGTACAACACAATACGTGCTTTACGCAGTACAGATAGCCGTAGTAATAATATTATCCTATCTGAGCGTAGTTTTGTTGGGGCCATTAAGCTATTCTGGAATATCTTTGTTTTACTTTGTAACCCCATTCTTCATGGTATTTTCTATGTGGTGGGGCTTATGGGGTATGCTCGGTGGATATCTTGGAGCTGTAATCGGTGCAGGGTTGATGGTAGGATTAGGAGTAGTTCCATCACTTCTATATGCAACAGGTGATTTAGTGTATCCATTGTTATCGTTTATAGCTTACAGAGGATTTCTCGCAAAAAGAGGAATTGATCCATTGTGGAGGGATCTGGTATTTAAGGAAATTCATGGAACGCCAGCTAAAAGAAAGGCAGCTTGGGTATGGTTCATACTACTTAACGGAATAATATTCAATATACCAAGTGCGGAACTTGGTGTAGGGATTCAGTATGCCTTGGGGCTGATTCCTCCAAGTGCATTTTGGTTCTGGTGGTGGGGTTGGTTTATATCAGATGCAATACCTCTTATAATAATAACACCAATAATTGTCAAGGGGCTGAGTAACTTAGTAGAAAGGCAGGGATTAGTAAATCTAGGATGGATTACGTGATCATATTAGTACACCTGCAAGTACAGCATTTTAATTATAATTAACATAATTTATTTATTTTTTGATTAACTTTTGGTTTAATCTTATGTTGCCTTTTTCAGACCAAATTTTCAGCCCTTAGTTAAAACTGATGGCTTTACATTAACTTGTTTAATTTCTTATTCAAGAAGCCCTTGTCAGCTTATTGTTCCCATACCAACAATAGGTTTAAAAATGTTGTCATTGTTACAGCTCGCCTATTTCTTGTTAGGCTTTATTTGTTATTCTTTAAAACGTTAAAAACAAATGAAAACACTAATAAATTTTATCATAAGAGTGAAATTTTACACTTATAGGACTACTGGCTAAAAAGAAAAGTTTAAAAAATTTCAACACTTAAATTCATAAGTATGTCGAACACCGATAAAATTAAGGAGGACGCTGAAGCTAGGACGTCAAAGAAGTATGTAAGGACTTTTATTTTTTCGATGCGAATAGGTACAGCAGTAGAAAAGCTTCACGTTATAACCAAGGCTATGATGATAATCGTCCTTTCGGTAATCGCTCTTTATATGTTTGATGAAGTACCTCCAGATATATATGGCCTGGCGCTTCTTATCTTAATAGTATTTTCTTTACTGTTAGTGGCGAGGGTAGGAAAGTACCTCGTAACATCATACTTGGCCCTGGCGCTTCCAGTGCTTCTTGGAGAATTTATCTGGTGGCTTGTCTTTAACAGAAACTTACCAGGTTCACCAACTTACATTTATGCTTGGCCAGGCTTTTTACCAATAGGGCTTTCTACTTTAATGTTTATTTTAACATTTGGACTTGTCTTTATTAAGACAAGGAAGATTACTTCATCATTAGTTGCTGCATTAATAGTGTGGTATATATTTATCGTTCCCGGAGATTTAGATACGTCAAAAATAACGACTTGGTTTACATTTCCTATTGGCAGGCCTATTGGGTTGTTAACCAGCTCTTTAGCTGAAATGGTAGCTGTTTCAAAGGCGATGGGATTTGCTGTGTTAATTTACACATCATTTTTGTTTCTGCTCACAACAAGGGACACTGAAATCGCGGGAGCTCTTGTTCAATTAAAGGCATCATTCAAGCAGGCTTTCTTTGTAGCTTTGATGTTTAGGAATTTAAATTTGATTCTCTTAGATTACGAGAACATAAGGATAGCTCAGAGGGCAAGAGGGGCAGGGATTATAAGAAAAAGTATATTTTCAAGGATAATTGACCTTGCATACATCTCAGTACCTCTTGTAGCTTCAATGATAAGGAGAGCGACTGAAATGGGAGTTGCTCTTTATGCGAGGGGTTTTGAAGCTTCAACAAAAATGACCCAGTACAAGGAGACAAAAAATTTAACTTATATGGACATAATAATCTGGATTATAATGATCGGGTTATTAATTTATACTGTTGTTCTACACCAGTCAATTACAGCAACTGTGATGAGGTTAATATAACGGGGTGATAAAAATGGCGCCAATAATTGAAGTTAAAAACTTTTCATGGAGATATCCTGCATTTGTAGGAAAACAGAATCCTTACGCTCTTGACGGATTGAACTTTCAGGTTGAAAAAGAGGAGTTTTTTGGAATTATAGGCCCAAGCGGTGCCGGCAAAACGACGCTCTGCTATGCGTTGACTGGAATTATACCACATGTATTTAAACCTCAGATGGGTAAAGAAGCAGAGGATCTTAAGGGTGAGATTTACGCATTTGGTCAGTTGCTGACAAAGGTTGAAACCGTATACAATCCAACTACAGGTAAGAATGAGGCAAAAATTATGGGGATGAAGCAGACCGCACCAAGAATGGGGTTGCTGCTACAGGATCCAGAAAACCAGTTCCTCAGGATGGACCTCTTACATGAGGTTGCATTTGGTATGGAACTCATGGGATTGCCCCCTGACGAAATAGAAAAGAGAGCAAAGGAGGCTTTGGAAATCGTTGGGCTCAGTTCCCTATGGCCCATGGCAGATTTAATACATCCTTCAGAACTTTCTGGAGGTCAAAAACAGAGAGTAGCTATAGCTTCTTTTATAGCTATGAGGCCGGAAGTGCTAATACTAGATGAACCGACATCAGATCTTGATCCAGAAGGAAAGCTGAGCATAATTAAGGCCATAGATAATATTAGAAAAGAGTACAAGCTCACTCTCATAGTCGTTGAACATAACCCAGAGATAATGCTGAAATATGCTGATAGAGTTCTGGCTCTGGACAAGGGAAAAATGATAGCTTATGGAACAACAGAAGAAGTGTATAAGGACGTCAAACTGTTTTACGAACATGGGCTTTACCCTTCAGATATTGCAAGGATTGGTTATGAAAGCAATTTAAAGTACAATCAAAGGGTGCCTTTTGATGTAGATGAAGCCCTTAAAGCAATGAGCGGCATCACTCCAAACTTTTCTAACGTTAACCTTAATGATGAAATAGTAAAGGGTGAAAAAGAGATAATCAACGTCAATAACGTAAACTTTTGGTATGAAGACGGAACGCACGCGCTAAAAGGGGTTAGTTTTACAATACATGAAGGAGAATTTGTTGGATTAATAGGCCAAAACGGGGCAGGAAAGACAACGATTTCAAGGATAATAGCTGGCATATACAAAAATTACAAGGGCACAGTTAAAGTGCTAGGAATTGACATAAGGGACAAAAAAATAGCTGATAAGATTCCCTTGTACGTTGGATACGTGTTTCAGAACCCAGACCATCAGATATTTATGAGGAGGGTTTTTGATGAAGTTGCTTACGGTCTTAAAAACATAGGTTTAAGCAGTTCAGAGATTGAAGAGCGAGTAAAGGAGGCTTTAACATCTGTTGGCCTCTTGGAAAAGATAGATGAAGATCCGCTATTTTTGGGGAAGGGTGAAAAAAGGAGACTGGCAGTTGCTTCAATAATGGCTATGAAGCCATCAATACTCATTGTTGATGAACCAACAACAGGGCAAGACTTTAGGATGTCAGAAGATATAATGAATTTGATGGGACAGCTTAATAAACATGGGACAACAATACTGGCCATAACCCATGATATGACCCTGATTGCAGAACATACAAAAAGGGTAGTGGTCATGTATCAGGGTAAAGTAATATTTGATGGACCCACTAGGCAGTTCTTTGCTGACCAGGACCTTCTCGATAAAGCAGCTATAATACCTCCGCTTGCGGTAAGGTTAAGTCACGCTTATAGACAGCATATTGACCGCAACGCGCCAATGCTTATTAACGTAAGAGAATGGGTTCAGGCACTAAAGCCAGCTATAAAAATAAAAGCAGAGTAGGACATTTTAGATTCCGTTAACTTAATTTTTTAACAAAGCTCTATTTTTAGCAAATTGTTGCACCATCCACATAGGCTTGTAAAGTATGAATGAAACCTTTTCACTTGATAACGTCAAATTTGACCTAATGCTAAACTAAATGCCTTAGAAAAAGTTCTATCATAAACAGATAATCATCAACAATTAACAATTGATAGTTTGTACTTGCGGGAGTCCTTTTGATGGGAGAAAAATATTTATACTTTCCTACAAATTAAATTTTTATGGTTACTAAATTAGAGGAGTTTATCTCAAAGCTTCCAAAGGCTGAGCTTCACCTGCACCTTGAAGGGACTCTTGAGCCTGAGATGATGCTGGAGAAGGCTAAGAAAAACGGTGTAAAGCTCCCTTATAAGAGCATAGAAGACGTAAAAAACGCGTATAAGTTTAAGGATCTTCAGTCTTTCCTTGACCTTTATTACCTAGGGGTTAGCTCGCTTGTAGATGAGCAGGACTTCTATGATCTAGCTTATGCATATTTTAAAAAAGCAGCTTCTCAGAACGTTGTAAGGGCTGAGGTCTTCTTTGACCCTCAGGCCCACACAAGGAGAGGTGTTGATTTTAGTACTGTAATAAAAGGGATACATAAAGCAGCTTTAAAGGCAGAGGAAGATTTTGGCATTTCAACAGGAATAATAATGAGCTTTCTCAGGGACATGCCAGTAAGCTCTGCTGAAGAAACTTTAGAACAGGCTTTGCAGTACAAAAGCTGGATAATCGGGGTTGGCCTTGATTCTAAAGAGCTTGGAAATCCTCCTTCAAAGTTTGAGAAAGTATTCAAAAGGGCAAGGGATGAAGGTTTCATAGCTGTAGCTCATGCAGGTGAAGAAGCTCCAGCAGAATACGTATGGGAAGCTATAAAGCTTTTAAAAGTATCTAGGATAGACCATGGATACCACATGTTCGAGGATCAGTCCCTTGTCAACTACGTTGTTCAGAACAAGATTCCTGTTACAATGTGTCCTCTAGCATCAGTAGCTGTAGAGTACTTTAAGGATATAAAAGAAGTGCCGGTGAAGAAAGCCCTCGATCTTGGAATTATAGTCTCAATAAACTCAGATGATCCTGCATACTTTGGAGGTTATATAAATGAAAATTATGAAGCTATAGCAGAGGCTTTAAACCTTAATTTTTCTGAAATAAAACAGATAGCGAAGAATTCTTTTCTATCTTCTTTTTGGAGTAGCAAAGAAAAAGTAAAATATATTGAAATGACAGATAGAGCCTGAGCCTTTCTCTCCGCTGTGGGACAGAATTCCTACGTGGCTACCTGTTTAGGTTGAATAGGTTGTGCCAAAGGCCTGTGCAAAATAAAGCGCTGTCAATTCTGTCTTATTACATTTTATATTTTTTTGTGTTATGACATTTTTGATTTTTAAGTTTTAATCGTACTTCTTTTTATGCAATTCCCTATATTTGTTCTCATTATTGCTGGAGGTTATTTTTTACTCTACCGCTTCGACCTTTCGCGTCCTTTTCATTTGTGCAAGCAAGCGTCGTGGAATGAAATATTTCGCGCGTTAGGAATGAATTACGTTCTCTCTAAGAACGAACCTTCTAACCGCGCGTGGCTTTTTATTGCTATATCAGGTTTAGTGCTTAGCATTATTGCGCTCTTTTTCGGGCTTTACGAAAGCATTGTCTTACAGTTAGTCGGTTCTCTAGCGGTTGTCCTTTCTTTGCCCGCGTTCTTAGGAATTCCCGCTTCTTCTTCGCGTCTTTACGTTCTGCCTTATCCTCGCAAGGGTCACGCGTGCATTCCTCCTCCGTCCGTTTCGCAAACACCTTCAGAACAAGCGAGCGCATCTCCGACCCCCGTGGAGCCTTCTTTTAGAATGTTTTACTTCGGGTTGAAAGATGCGCACATTATGTCTTTGCCCGAGACAAAAACGCCCTTTATAGATCAGCTCATTTCTTTTGCTGAATCTTCGAATAAGCGAGTGTTTGTGCAAATATTTTTTCAAGAGATTCATCCGCAACAGTATCTAGAGCTTTTAAAGTGGAAGCTTTTGAACGAAAAGGCGATGCTTCAGTATAAGCCTTTGCCTCTCGTGTGGGCTTCGACTTTGGATGATAGGATAAAGAAAGTGAACGAGCTTTTGTCTTCGAACGTGTTCGCGATTTCTATATTCGGGATTGTCGAAGGAGACCCTTACGAAATTCATGCGACTGCTTCTGACGAGCTAGATCACTTGGTAGTTTTTGAAACGCAAAACCCCGCGCTCTTTTATTGGCTCGTGAAACATGAAAGACCTGCTTTCGCTTATCCTAATTATTTCGGGACACGCGTTGAACCTCCGTTCTTTTTTGCAATTCCCAGCACTCTCCCCTCTTTCTTATCCCTTCCTTCTACGGGGCGCACTTTGAATTTCTTAGGTGAAAGGGTTGAAGCGATACAGCCGTGGGGCGTTAAAGAAGAAGCGTCTAACGAGATTCTTGAAGCTGTTTCATTTCCAAAACTTTCGCAACAGAGCCTTCTTGCTTTCCCTAAAAGAGGTGCTGTTGATGTTTATTTCGACGGTTCTCGTATAAGGATTTTTGTAAGTGACGACGCTACAAAGTATTTTAGACAAAACGGGGTTCTTCTTGAAAATAATAAGCCTGAATTCGAAAGCTGGTTCTCTTCAATTCGCGAAAAAATTGTTCAAATATAAAGAACGCGTGAAGAAGTTTTGGTTTATAAAGCTCTTTTGTATAAAATTTCATGAGCTTAACGACTTTCGTGCGAAACGGTTTAGGAAATAAGATCTATGAGCTAATCCCGTCTCCTCGTGATTGTACTAAGAACATTCCGTTGCTCGCGCCTCCTCAAAACGATCATTTATCCATTGTAGGCACGGCTTTTGATTACCTTTTGAGAGCTTACATTCGGCATTTTCACCCTGACGCTCAAGAAGACGTGTTAGTAGGGGTTCGTTCTCTCGAAATCCTGAAAAATTGCGCGAAGAACGGGGCATGCAAGTTCGGTGGAAGAACGATCGATGCGAAGACTATTCGTTATTTGGAGGGTTTCGTAGGGAGAGTGTTAAAAGAGCGTGAAGCGTTTATACGGACAGGCGAGTTAGACCTGTTTTTCTTTGAAGACCTTATCCGCTTTTCGAGGCTTGACACTATTTACAGGGCAGGAACTTATTACGACCCGCGCGCGCCCGTTCCAGAAGAAGAAGTTGCCGACCTTTACAATTTGTTCAAAGCGATCCCGAGGTTTTATTTTCAGTTCCCGAAAAAGTGGATTCTTGATGTGGACTTTTCGAAATACATTCAAGATCCGAAAGTAAAAGCGCTCTTTCAAGACCGTGCGGATGCTGACTTATTGCGGGGCGATGCTCTTATAGACATTAAGACGGTTCACGAGTGCGAAATTGCGAAGTATTATTGGGGGCAGATTGTGGGTTACTTAGTGATTGCTCAGATTTCGCGCGAACACGGTTCTTTTCCTGAAGTGAAGGAAGCTGGGTTTTATTTTGCGAGGCACGGGTACGTGGGGACTTTTCCTGCGGAGTACGTTTACGAAAATGAGAACTATCCTGAAGTGAGAAATTTGCTCGTGACTAAGTTTTTCGAATCGCTTTTGGGTGAGAAACGTTGAAGTGTCCTCTTTGTGGGTCTTCTAAAATTTTGCATGTAGATGGAGAAATCGTTTGTGCTTCGTGTGGTTACGTTTTTCCTGAAGAGCCAGTAGATAGTCCTGCTGCGATAAAGGAGGATCTTTTGGGTTCCGTTCCTGCTTTTGGTTTCAAATTTTCAGAAAGGATTGCAAAACATGAATCGGTTGATTTTTACGCGAGATACGGTGCGCGGGTTCAACAAATTTGCGAGGTTCTGCATCTTCCAGAAATCGTTCGTGAAGAAGCATTAGCGCTTGAAAAGAAGGTTCTCGAAACAGGTTATCGGTTTGGTGATTTAGAGGCTTTTTCGCTTGCGCTCGTTCTTGTTGCTTCAAGGATTCACGGGTTCACGATTTCTTATGATATGCTCGAAAAGATGTTCAAGGTCTCAAAGCATGATATCTACAAATACGTGAAAGAACTCAGTTTGGCATTAGGCATTAAGGTTCCGAAGAAAACGGCAAAAGATTATATTCTCTTATACGCTCCGAAATTAGGCGTTTCAGAAGGCATCGTTCGTGAAGCTTTGAAGATTTCAGAAAGCTTGCCTCAAGGTGTTAACCCGATAGTAGGTGCTGGGGCTTCTCTTTATCTCGCATCTCAGAAGAACGGGCATAAACTGAGGCAGTTTGAAATTGCGGAAGTCTTAGGGATTTCTGAAGTGGGCATGCGTTTGGCTATCAAAAGAATAAATGAAAATAAAATAATGAACGAGCGTTTGTTGCGCGCGGAAGAATTTGAAAGGTGACCTTTGCGAGCTACCCATATTATCGTGAAAAGAAAAAAGGACGCTCGTGGTTTTGGACTTTGCTTGAAATAATAATCACGATCATACTCGGCATTTTGCTTTATGCTTTCGTAATGGCTTTCATGAAACACATGGAAATTCCTGCTTCGCCTTTTCTTCTTTTGCTTTTTAAGGTAATTTTTTATCTGAACTCGAGATAAAAATGAGCGAATTTGAAGTAATCGTTTACACAGGGGACGGAAAGGTATTTTTAGACTTTCAAAGCAAAAAATTTGACATTGAAATTCTAGATAACATAATAACAGTGAAGGACAAAAAAGACAAGCACGTTTTGTTTGAACTTCACGGTTTTCCTTTTATGATCAAGCCTGAAGGGAGCGAGAATGGTTGACTTTTACGAGCTTAAGCCTGTGAATTTTTTCAATCTAAGAGAAGAAGAACAGCAAGCCGTTATTTCGGACTTCGTTCGTCTCGTGAACTCGCTTACAGCTCCAGCTTCGTTCTTTATCACGACCGCAATAAACGAGGTTCCCGTGCGTGATCTTATTATTAGACAACCTTACAAAAGGTATTTCATTGCGAGCGAAGAGAACATCGACAGCGTTCTCGCGTCTTCGAACTTTCGTTTTGTGAAAGTGAACGGAATCCCTCGTTTGGAAGTCAAAGGCGTCGTGCGTAACTTCATGATTCTAAAAGACGGGTTTGCGAGATCTTTCAATGCATACGCGCTTCCTAAAATGTTGCCCTACGGCTTTCTTACTCGCGTTTACGATGTTTCTCACGAGATACGCTTGGACATTCAACCTACTTCAAACGCGAGAATAATTGAAAAGCAGTATCACTCTCTAAACGAAAAGGTTAAAATGCTCGGGGACAGGGCAGATCCTTCCCTTCAGCTTTACTTGCAATCGCTTGAAAAAGCAAGGTATAACATTGCATCGGGGCTTGAAAAGTTGTTCAAAATTCGTCTTGTTATTACAGTTAAAGGTGCAAACATGAAAGAGCTTCACGATAAGTCGATTAATCTTTTGAAAGCGATGGATTATGTAGAGGGACCTAATTACGTTCAGGACGCGCTTTATTATTTGAAACCTCCTTCGTGGGCTCAAGGAAGGTGGCTTTACGTAACTTCTTCAGGCATCGCTCCTTTCTTCCCGTTCGCAGGAATGGATTTAATAGACCCAGAAGGCGTGTTCTTAGGCAATAACCTTTTCACAGGGAACGCTGTTATTTTCGACGTGTTTGAAAGGGAGAACTACAACGTTTCAATCTTAGGGCTAACAGGTTACGGGAAATCTCTTTTGCTCAAGGTATGGCTTTCAAGACTCGCACAAAAGGATGACCGCGCTATCATGTATATTTTTGACTCAATAGTGAAGCCAGAATACGCGGTAGGCTCGGACGGGACTTTTGAAACTTCGCTCGCAAAGGACATAGGGGCTCAGGTTTTTAGGTTTGAAGAAGGCAATTTCCCTTTAGACCCGTTTCTCGTTTTTGAAAGCAAAAGGGACGCAGGCGAATTCATAAGAACGATAGCGAAAATCGATGAAGGCTCTGAAGAAGCGATAGAACTTTACGCTCTTTCGAAAAAAGCGAAAAGCGTTTCGGACTTGATTTCTAAGGCTGACGGGAATTTGAAGAAAAGGCTTGAAGCTGAATTAGAGCCTTTCATGAGGTTCT
>Ga0208548_100290_pt1 | contig 22577 bp, 3 predicted proteins | sample ECH_Chost_MetaG_FD_187133 | JGI IMG/M metagenome (GOLD analysis project Ga0208548, IMG submission 187133) | Hot spring microbial mat communities from Yellowstone National Park, Wyoming, USA - ECH_C host_MetaG (SPAdes) (version 2) | ecosystem: Environmental > Aquatic > Thermal springs > Hot... | reverse complement strand
TTTCATAAGGATTATGAAACAACCCCAGCAGCCGTAGAAGGCGGTCCTGCATAACCAATGTTTAGAATACGCGAAAAGCTGAGGTGGCCACATGTAGTGAATCTTTCAATTCCTCATTTTAGGATACTTAGCTTGACTTGACTTGACTTGACTTGACTTGACTTGACTTGACTTAATGAATTTTTCCATGAACACTCTATGGAAGTGGAGAAAATAAAAATTTCGTAAAACTAACATTCCACCATACACCAACACGTGTGTATGAAGCTTTCCCCGAAGCACAAATTCATCCTCGCGAAGCTGATTGAGGTTCAGGATGAAATAGCGAAGGAGTATCAGTCGTATAATCTGAACCCTGATAGTGTGGTGTGGTCGCTCACGGAAGCGGGGGTATCATGGCACGATGTAAAAGATTTGGTTTACGCTGGAATAGTGCAGAAGGTTGGAAGGAAAAACTATAGGTTGAAAAGCCTGAAGGACGCGAAGAAACTGCTTGAAAACGACGATAATGAGGTCGAAGACACGATTCCTGATGACCTCTTCAATATGATTGAAGGCTATGATGATATAAAGAGGGTTATAAAGATGAGTCTGAAGGCGGATAAACCAATACACATACTCCTTGTAGGCCCACCTGGAACTGCGAAAACCCTCTTCCTACTGGAGCTTCAAAGATTAAAAGGGGCTTACTTTGTAACAGCTGGGAGCTCGACGAAAGTGGGTCTCAGGGATGTGCTCTTTTATGAGCTTCCGAGATACCTGATAATAGATGAATTGGAGAAGATAGAGAATGTGAATGACCTATCTGTGCTCCTCACATGGATGGAGTCGGGAAGAGTTATAGTGGCTACACACAATATGTATGATGAGAGAAGCGGTAAAGGGTGGGTGTTCGCCGCGTGTAACTCGGATTACAAGCTGCCGCCAGAGTTAAAGGATAGATTCGAGATATTCACGCTTAAGCCGTATGATGAAGAGACCTATAGACGTGTGGTTGTTTCGTATCTTACAACGAGAGAGAAGAAGGATAAAGAACTGGCGGAGTACATAGCCGATAAGCTGTCACGGAACACCAAATCCGTTAGGGAAGCGGTTAGAATTGCAAGACTTTCAAAAACAAAGGAAGACGTGGATTTCCTATTAAATGTACTAGACAGATACTCTAAATGAAAAAGAGGGCGAATATGACCATGAGTGGGATACCCATGTATGCCATGAACCAGCCCAAATTGTTTTCCATGACTTTATATCTTTTCTTTCAATTCCTCATTTTAGGATACCGGGTTCGACGGCGTCTAATGCAAGCGCTACTGTCTTTCAATTCCTCATTTTAGGATACGAGTTGGTGGTCAAGTGAGTGAGATGAGGAATTTAGTAAGCTTTCAATTCCTCATTTTAGGATACAACTGAAATGTAAGTGTTGTGACGAAGTTTTCGAGCTCTTTCAATTCCTCATTTTAGGATACGCGTACTTTGCTAGAACTTACACAGCTTTATCAAAACTTCTTTCAATTCCTCATTTTAGGATACGGTAGGAGTAAACCGCTACATGCCAAGGAAGGTGAAGCTACTTTCAATTCCTCATTTTAGGATACCTGAGCAGGCAATACAAACAGCTAAAAAGTGGTACAACTTTCAATTCCTCATTTTAGGATACAAAAGAACAGTGTATATTAAATGCCCGAATTGTCTAAGCTTTCAATTCCTCATTTTAGGATACAAGCCTAACAAATTAAGAGTCTGAGGCTTACCACCAGACCTTTCAATTCCTCATTTTAGGATACACACGCGCGCTTTCGCGCGCATGATTTAGCTATTTTTGCTTTCAATTCCTCATTTTAGGATACAAGCCATTAGCCAGGCTGTTAAATGGTACTACGACCACTTCTTTCAATTCCTCATTTTAGGATACAAGTTTCTCTACATCACGAAGGACCCTTTTGTTAATAATACCTTTCAATTCCTCATTTTAGGATACTAGCGACCGAGAAATTGCAACAAGTTGTGTCGGATACTTTCAATTCCTCATTTTAGGATACGGGGCGTGATGAGTATGGTGGTTTTGTGTTGCAGTGTCTTTCAATTCCTCATTTTAGGATACCGGTTCAAGAGAACCACGATAGCCGAATTAGATGAATTAGTCTTTCAATTCCTCATTTTAGGATACACATATTTCAGCACTATTTTACCCGCTTGAGTAAATGCTAACTTTCAATTCCTCATTTTAGGATACAAGAGCAACGCGAACACAAACCATTCAATTATCATACTTTCAATTCCTCATTTTAGGATACTTAGCTTGTTTGGGTTTAGGCAGAACTTTAACTTTCTTTCAATTCCTCATTTTAGGATACTTTAACCCAAGCCGATGGTAAAATTGGACGAACTCCACTTTCAATTCCTCATTTTAGGATACTAGAGGAAGACCTCCGCCGTACCCTCAACTGTGAACTTTCAATTCCTCATTTTAGGATACTTGGAACTTCGATGTGCTCTACGTGTTCTCCACCCCTTTCAATTCCTCATTTTAGGATACAAAGTGCGCAAAGACAAGGTAGAGCTTCATGAATGAGGCTTTCAATTCCTCATTTTAGGATACAGTTTTCTCCCCGCTTGGCAGAAGGTGAAGTCTTCTCTTTCAATTCCTCATTTTAGGATACTGAGGAAATTTTTTCCGAAAACTTGGGGCGTTTTCCTTTCAATTCCTCATTTTAGGATACTCGGCGATATGTGAGGAGGTGGCGCACTGCTCTGAGCACTTTCAATTCCTCATTTTAGGATACTCACAGCCTCCACGTAGGCTTCCTGGGCACTCTTCGCTTTCAATTCCTCATTTTAGGATACACACTGTGAACTAGTGGTGCAACCAGTAGGCGGTAAACTTTCAATTCCTCATTTTAGGATACCAAATCGCTTTGACGAAGGCGGGGGAAATGCAGCTTTCAATTCCTCATTTTAGGATACATAAAAGATGAGCCAGTCGAGGTAGTAGGTGTACTGTGTACTCTTTCAATTCCTCATTTTAGGATACTCGTTAAACAAACAATCAACGTTACCACCGTTGACTTTCAATTCCTCATTTTAGGATACATAATTTAGTGGATTACGTTTTCTACCAGGAGGGTGACTTTCAATTCCTCATTTTAGGATACCAAAATGAGTACTGAAGACAATGTTTTAGGTGGGCGTGTCTTTCAATTCCTCATTTTAGGATACAGCTTTTACCGCAACATTCACTAACGTTCACAGATGTACTTTCAATTCCTCATTTTAGGATACCAACGCGGTAGACCCACTTGTAGCTAGACCTATCACGCTTCTTTCAATTCCTCATTTTAGGATACAGGTTATCGGTTCACCACAGCAAAACGATTTACTCTTAGCTTTCAATTCCTCATTTTAGGATACACAAGTCGAATCAGTATTAAGTGGAGCTGGTCTAATACTTTCAATTCCTCATTTTAGGATACGTATATGAAGAGAGAAAATATCATCGAGCGTGATTAACTTTCAATTCCTCATTTTAGGATACCGGAGGCAGATTACCAGAATAATGCAAGTGCAGGAATAGCTTTCAATTCCTCATTTTAGGATACTTGAAAACACACAATAATTTAATAGTGTTGAAAGAGAAGCTTTCAATTCCTCATTTTAGGATACTTATTAGATTTTTTGTGGGGTAATGCTCTCTCTCCTAACTTTCAATTCCTCATTTTAGGATACTCATCTTTACTGTTATCCACCCGTCAACGGTGAATACATCTTTCAATTCCTCATTTTAGGATACCAGGTGAATCCACAGCAGGCTGTAACAGACCTGATAAATGCTTTCAATTCCTCATTTTAGGATACCTATAACGGAAGAAATAAACTCTCTACCCAAGATATGGGTCTTTCAATTCCTCATTTTAGGATACAGCCCATTTCCCATATGCGAACCAATGTCTACATCTTTCAATTCCTCATTTTAGGATACAAGGCGTGCAAGCTTCGCAGCCGAAAATGGCTAGTGCTTTCAATTCCTCATTTTAGGATACCATGCGAGCCGTTGGGGGTCTGTATCCTGCAGTTAAAATGCTTTCAATTCCTCATTTTAGGATACGAATGCGCTCGCCCCCGTGAAGGCGCCAACATTCACTACTTTCAATTCCTCATTTTAGGATACTCAAAAACCAAGTGTTCAGCACACAGAAAGTTACGCTCAACTTTCAATTCCTCATTTTAGGATACCGCCCCGTGGAGGCGGCGCCGTGGGGGCATGAAAGAAAGGCTTTCAATTCCTCATTTTAGGATACGAGAAAGTCGAGTTATTCTTAAAACGTGATAAACATGACTTTCAATTCCTCATTTTAGGATACCTACGGGGAAGTGGCGCCATTGTGGGGTATGGAAAACTTTCAATTCCTCATTTTAGGATACTCACAGATGCTTGTGCTACTCAACCCCAATGTTACGAGAGCTTTCAATTCCTCATTTTAGGATACAAAAACGTAGGAAAAATACGTTCATATGAAACAAACAAGCTTTCAATTCCTCATTTTAGGATACCTGGAGGCGTCCAGTGCCTCGAGATTTGAAGTCCAGTCTTTCAATTCCTCATTTTAGGATACCTAACCATTCATTATAGGCGGATTCAAAAGTGAAGTGTTCTTTCAATTCCTCATTTTAGGATACCACGATTTTCGTGTATGTGTCTCCACCCAACACGGCTTTCAATTCCTCATTTTAGGATACTGGGGGATACCTGAGGAAGACTACGCAAACATTCTGGGTGCTTTCAATTCCTCATTTTAGGATACCCAAGTAGTGTGTCCCAAACCCATGTTGTTTTTTCTCTTTCAATTCCTCATTTTAGGATACGCCTCCACGTGGCGGGGGGCGGAAGGAAGAGCCAAATGACTTTCAATTCCTCATTTTAGGATACAGAAAATCAGGCTTCCCCCATGATTTAAATAGTATTCTTTCAATTCCTCATTTTAGGATACTGTGTAGGGTCGTCTGGACTGTATCACTGCATTCCCTTTCAATTCCTCATTTTAGGATACGGGCATAATGTCGTTGTTGAGGATTACCTAACAGCATCAATCTTTCAATTCCTCATTTTAGGATACGAGGAGAACCCCCAGGCCCACGTTTTCTACAGGCGAAACTTTCAATTCCTCATTTTAGGATACAAAACCTCAGGGTGAAGAATCTAAGAAAAACATTGAACTTTCAATTCCTCATTTTAGGATACTGCCCTTCTCAAGTGTCACTATTGTCTTTTCAGTTTCTTTCAATTCCTCATTTTAGGATACTGGACTTACTTCGTCTAAGAAGTGGACTAACAATATTCTTTCAATTCCTCATTTTAGGATACTAGTTTTTTATTCGCGTAAATATGGGTTTAAGGTCTACTTTCAATTCCTCATTTTAGGATACCAGCTTCACCTTGAACTTCCCGGCGAACACCTCTACTTTCAATTCCTCATTTTAGGATACTGCATGGAACGCTCACCAACCGAGCGCCATATTCTATAACTTTCAATTCCTCATTTTAGGATACCGGAGGCGCGGGCGCACGCAGGAGGGCTGGCGAATACGGCGACTTTCAATTCCTCATTTTAGGATACAGGTACACCCCCTGAAGAGGTGAGTTGACCCTGTAGCTGTCTTTCAATTCCTCATTTTAGGATACGTTCGACAAAACTCGTCCTTCTACCGATGCGCTCCTTCTCTTTCAATTCCTCATTTTAGGATACTCGCCATTACTTTCGGTGTGTACGCCGCCCACCTAGACTTTCAATTCCTCATTTTAGGATACCTCCATACTGAGCAGTTGCCTCCCCCGCACCACGTAGCTTTCAATTCCTCATTTTAGGATACACTCAGCTGTTTACAGCAGTTACCACCTCAACCTACGACTTTCAATTCCTCATTTTAGGATACGGGAGAGCATTCTGTTCCTGAACTCCTCTGAAGCCTTACCTCTTTCAATTCCTCATTTTAGGATACAGTTGCTAACTCGTCTTCCTGAGGGTAAAATCCTCAGTGACTTTCAATTCCTCATTTTAGGATACCCTGAGTGCTGATGACGTCATAGCGCTTTCCAATGCTTTCAATTCCTCATTTTAGGATACATAAAACCCCTTTTTCAAGGGGTTGGGTCATGCTATTAGGCTTTCAATTCCTCATTTTAGGATACCGGTGGGGAAGACATTAACGTGTACTTGATACGAACCCAACTTTCAATTCCTCATTTTAGGATACTAGACGTTTATTTCGCCCCCTTCACTAGTTGTGAACTTTCAATTCCTCATTTTAGGATACGGGCCACCGCTCAATCCTGGAATCGCCACCAACACACTTTCAATTCCTCATTTTAGGATACCAGCTGTAACCGTTATGTGTGTTATCAGTGGATTACTTCCCTTTCAATTCCTCATTTTAGGATACAAGTTGATTAAAGGCAAAATGCTTCAATGTGATGTTTGCCTTTCAATTCCTCATTTTAGGATACTAGCTTCTTCAAGTGAATCGCTGTGTGTCCACACAAAAAACTTTCAATTCCTCATTTTAGGATACTAAATATTATACTGAAGATGAAATAAGGTATACACCTGACTTTCAATTCCTCATTTTAGGATACAAACCAAGCGACTCGCACTGGTCAAGGCAGGGCAAATCCACTTTCAATTCCTCATTTTAGGATACCTCAGGGTGACGAGGCCTGGGTAATTATCAGGTGAAATCACTTTCAATTCCTCATTTTAGGATACTTGGTTTAGTGAACGGGGCGACTCAGGCGACTGACAATTCTTTCAATTCCTCATTTTAGGATACTTCATTAAAGGTAATAAACATGAAGATTAGTGTTACTTTCAATTCCTCATTTTAGGATACTATACTGTCCAAGTTGTAACCGTAGCGAACAAATATTACTCTTTCAATTCCTCATTTTAGGATACTTTAATACAAACATCAAGGTGGCGAAGGGTGACCTAATAGCTTTCAATTCCTCATTTTAGGATACAGACATTAAGCAGAAGTACGGGAAACAATCGGTGCAGTATTCTTTCAATTCCTCATTTTAGGATACTGAGAAAACAGTTGAGAATATACCTAGAATTGTCTACCCAATCTTTCAATTCCTCATTTTAGGATACCTGTGTAGGTGTCTTTCTATAAAAGAAATAGTACACTACTTTCAATTCCTCATTTTAGGATACCGACTATGCCTTATTTACGGTTTATTCACACCACAAAAAATCTTTCAATTCCTCATTTTAGGATACGAGCAGAGGTGAAGAAGAGTGATGTTTGAGACGAGAGGAACTTTCAATTCCTCATTTTAGGATACGTAACTGGATACGACATATATTTTGAGGGGAAGGAGCTTGCTTTCAATTCCTCATTTTAGGATACTATGAGTGCTATGTTTACACCCTTCCCCGAATATCTCTTTCAATTCCTCATTTTAGGATACACACCGCCTCCTTTAGTAGGAGTTCGGCTAGGAGTATGACTTTCAATTCCTCATTTTAGGATACGTGATGGTGAAGAGGGCGACGTAGTTGAGGATAAGTTTAACTTTCAATTCCTCATTTTAGGATACAAGAGGCTTGCAACACACAACCCATTTTTAGGGTTGTGGTCTTTCAATTCCTCATTTTAGGATACGAGACTCAACTGTAAGCGGTCATCAACGCGTGGAATTCACCTTTCAATTCCTCATTTTAGGATACGTGATGGGGTTCGGTGTAGTGGTGCTTTTACAAGGTGTTACTTTCAATTCCTCATTTTAGGATACACGAAGTAAAGGCGTTGAAAGAGGGGTTGGGCGTCGACTTTCAATTCCTCATTTTAGGATACTTGTGGGTAAAATGTATCTGTTACCTCTGTTCCAATTATGTCTTTCAATTCCTCATTTTAGGATACCATTATGTTGTTGTTTATAGGTGTATGTGGGTGTATATCTTTCAATTCCTCATTTTAGGATACTGGGTCACGAGGCCACTGCTCAAGTAATCACTACCAAGCTCTTTCAATTCCTCATTTTAGGATACTTGGGCTGTGACGCTGCCACACCCTGTGGGTATCTCTGCTTTCAATTCCTCATTTTAGGATACCAAGAAAGATGTATAACGACTACATACACATCTACAACTTTCAATTCCTCATTTTAGGATACACGAGTCACTCTGGAGAAGATATGAGGAGAAAAGCACCTGCTTTCAATTCCTCATTTTAGGATACCCAACAGCTGGTGGGAACGGTGGCTCAACACAGGTATTCTTTCAATTCCTCATTTTAGGATACCTTTTGTTTTCTTCATTAATTGCTTCACTATTTGAACCTTTCAATTCCTCATTTTAGGATACCGGATAGAAGGCATAAGGAAAGAGCGGTACTACTCTTTCAATTCCTCATTTTAGGATACAGGTGCGTGTGGATGGCTGATGGGGAAGTGGATGAGTTCGCTTTCAATTCCTCATTTTAGGATACCGCTACACTTAGCCAACTCAGAGGACACCCATCACCTAACTTTCAATTCCTCATTTTAGGATACGGAGCGCAGAGAGATCCTCTACGGCGAGAAACATGACAACTTTCAATTCCTCATTTTAGGATACCGAGTACACCGTCGAGTTAGCTTCAAGTACCGATAACGTCTTTCAATTCCTCATTTTAGGATACAAGTTGAACAGAAAACTGAGACTAAGGAGGAAACTAAACCTTTCAATTCCTCATTTTAGGATACAGGTCATAAGTTGGAGGCTCATACTTACACTGCACTACTTTCAATTCCTCATTTTAGGATACGATACAGATTACGACTGCTTTATAGTGGCGTCATTTGTCTTTCAATTCCTCATTTTAGGATACGCGTGGCTCCCACTTCTCCCTGTACTCTGAAAGCGTGCGTCTTTCAATTCCTCATTTTAGGATACTTTTATGTTTTTGAGACACATGTCTTGGTAGATAAGTAACCTTTCAATTCCTCATTTTAGGATACGAGCTGAGCCATACCTTGTATTTTCAAAAGGTAGTGTTCTTTCAATTCCTCATTTTAGGATACCAGACGGGTAACGCCTTCACGTTTAACTACGGTACTATAAACTTTCAATTCCTCATTTTAGGATACTGGCCAAGAGGTTGGCCTACGTTGGAATGGGTAACTACAACTTTCAATTCCTCATTTTAGGATACGTATCCAACTCACACAGCCTCATTTCGTCGAGTTCTTTCAATTCCTCATTTTAGGATACCGATTACAGGTGAAGTTAAGAAGTGGGTGGATCCGACCTTTCAATTCCTCATTTTAGGATACATACTTACACGATTAAAAGACACTTGAACACCAAGTTGCTTTCAATTCCTCATTTTAGGATACCTGCTTATTCACCCGCGTCCAAGAAGAGACAGGGTCTTTCAATTCCTCATTTTAGGATACGAGTTCAAAGTGTTCAGGAGTCTATGGCGTGATGTCTTTCAATTCCTCATTTTAGGATACAGCGTGAAGAGGAGCGCAGGCGGAGGGAGATGGTTGACCTTTCAATTCCTCATTTTAGGATACATGGGCTGATAACGAAGGAAGCGTTCGCGAAGAGGTACTTTCAATTCCTCATTTTAGGATACATAGCTGAGTTAGTTGCGTCAACCACTAGTTCAGGTTCCTTTCAATTCCTCATTTTAGGATACTACCCAACACTGTCAACGAAAAGAGTGGCGGTGTTAGTCTTTCAATTCCTCATTTTAGGATACTTGCCCAAGCGTCGTGGTCGTCGTGTTCACCCCGTTAACTTTCAATTCCTCATTTTAGGATACTTGGGGTGAGTGAAGCATGAGCGAAACACAAAAGACTTTCAATTCCTCATTTTAGGATACCTCCTTTCTCGAAAACGATGAAAAAAGTCAAAAAGACTTTCAATTCCTCATTTTAGGATACTCATCCACGTAGACGGCGTGGTAGTGAACCCCCTCACTTTCAATTCCTCATTTTAGGATACAGAACGCTAGGAGGGGCGGGAGGTGGAGCCCCTGCTACTTTCAATTCCTCATTTTAGGATACACGACGTGATACCGCTCAACCACTTCTTTGATAAAGGCTTTCAATTCCTCATTTTAGGATACCCAATGCGAGCCAATGACGTCATGAAACCCAATCTCTTTCAATTCCTCATTTTAGGATACCGAGGCTAGCGTCGAGGATGTGAAAAACATCCTCAACTTTCAATTCCTCATTTTAGGATACCGTCGTCGAGCTGCCCGATACTCTTCTTAGGGTGGTGGGCTTTCAATTCCTCATTTTAGGATACCAAGCGATGTGAAAACTGTAAGAAGAGGTACTTTGACTCTTTCAATTCCTCATTTTAGGATACAACCGAATCAGCATAAAACTAGCGTCGGGTGATACATCTTTCAATTCCTCATTTTAGGATACCTACGGCTAAAAGCCAAGGCGCGCCCCAAAGTATAGTCTTTCAATTCCTCATTTTAGGATACTCGAAATCAAAACAAACACTGAAGCCGAAAAAGTGTTCTTTCAATTCCTCATTTTAGGATACGTTGTGCTGAGCTAAAAGATATTGTTATTACAGGCTTTCAATTCCTCATTTTAGGATACATAGCGTCTAGACTCATCACGTTACGTTGGCAAATTTTTTCTTTCAATTCCTCATTTTAGGATACTCTAGTGTTGTCTTCAATGTCATACGCTTGAACATATTGACTTTCAATTCCTCATTTTAGGATACCAGAAGAGGAAAGGGAAATAACCCAACCACTCTTCATAGCTTTCAATTCCTCATTTTAGGATACAAGTTCGTCTTGAGGATGTGAAAGACATCCTCAACTTTCAATTCCTCATTTTAGGATACGCGGTCACGTAAATAAGGAAACGCTTGAAAAGCTGACTTTCAATTCCTCATTTTAGGATACGCGGTACCTAAAGAAATCGAGTCTGAAATAAAAGCTTTCAATTCCTCATTTTAGGATACAAATGAAGTTCTCTTCCTGCCCGTTCATGCGTATAATATCTTTCAATTCCCCATTTTAGGATACCATGCATCGCTTCAACGTTAGAAAGCAACTCGTCAAAGCTTTCAATTCCTCATTTTAGGATACCTTATTAAACCTAATGTATTCTTCCATTAAATCTCTTTCAATTCCTCATTTTAGGATACCAGGTGTCCATGCAAAAAAGTTATTTACGTGTGGCTTTCAATTCCTCATTTTAGGATACTCCCTGTCGCTGCTCTTTGTGTGTAGCTTTTTCGCTTTCAATTCCTCATTTTAGGATACTTAATGGTGGTTTACCCAAATCAAGCAAAGAGATACTTCTTTCAATTCCTCATTTTAGGATACCCTCTAGGCGTGGGGTGGGCAACTCACCATCACCTTTCAATTCCTCATTTTAGGATACGATATCAGTACCCGTTAAATTTCTTTTTGCAGTCATCTTTCAATTCCTCATTTTAGGATACCTTTTACCCGTGTTTCGGTTTAATTTCAGTTTACTTTTCTTTCAATTCCTCATTTTAGGATACTAGCTAAACGGCTAGCCTACATCGGCTTAGGGAATTACCGCTTTCAATTCCTCATTTTAGGATACAAAAGTATGGATGCCACTACAAATATGACTAGACCTATGACTTTCAATTCCTCATTTTAGGATACCTCCCTTTTCAAACCAAACTCAAGTACAAGGAAGACTTTCAATTCCTCATTTTAGGATACCGCCTCTTTGAGTAAGTTCCCTTCCACAATGAGAACCTTTCAATTCCTCATTTTAGGATACAGTACCTCTTGGGAATGGTGAAGGTCGGCTTTGCGACTTTCAATTCCTCATTTTAGGATACACTAGTGTTCTTCAACCATACAATTGAGGGGACTGTTGACGCTTTCAATTCCTCATTTTAGGATACTTAGACGTCTCGAAACCCATGGAGGTTACCTTAACATCCTTTCAATTCCTCATTTTAGGATACTAATTTACCGCGGGAAGGTACTCAGTAGGGCGGAGGACTTTCAATTCCTCATTTTAGGATACGCGGAGTTTGCGGTCAGGACTCACACGCTTTCCTCGAACTTTCAATTCCTCATTTTAGGATACTATCTTTTGGTCTGTGTGAATATGAGTATGCCACTCGAGTGCTTTCAATTCCTCATTTTAGGATACCAACCTTACGCCTACGCTCACTTAACCCTTCCACTTTCAATTCCTCATTTTAGGATACTTTAGAAAAAGCCGATGAGGGGGTCACCTCTTTCTCTTCTTTCAATTCCTCATTTTAGGATACTTTGGAAAACCAAATTCCCCCTCTTTCTCTACTTTGACTTTCAATTCCTCATTTTAGGATACCCTCATAGAGGAACCAGTCGCACTCGAGCCAAGACTCTTTCAATTCCTCATTTTAGGATACAGGTTAGCCTGCTGAGCCTGGGTAAGACTTGTACCTGCCGCATCTTTCAATTCCTCATTTTAGGATACGGGTGAGGCTAAACGTGCCAAGGTGTGAAAACCATGTCCTTTCAATTCCTCATTTTAGGATACATAACGGTTATGTTCCCTCGGAATCCAAGTGAAAGCTTTCAATTCCTCATTTTAGGATACCGGGGCACAGGCAACGGGGTCGTATGTTGTTGAAAGCTTTCAATTCCTCATTTTAGGATACGTACGCTGTGGTGCAGTTCACCGATGGCTCCACGGCTCTTTCAATTCCTCATTTTAGGATACGGATGATAGATCAAGTTTGGTTCTCTGCCGTTACTGCTTTCAATTCCTCATTTTAGGATACAAAACATCCTTTCCAGCAATTTCATTAGCGCTATTGGACACTTTCAATTCCTCATTTTAGGATACAAGATGACGCTTGTCCGCGAGTACTGTGAAAGCAAACACTACTTTCAATTCCTCATTTTAGGATACAAATCTGATGGTGCATCCCCACAGATGACGCAAGGATCTTTCAATTCCTCATTTTAGGATACCTCACCATCACGGTGAGGCTAACAGCGCCAACTGGGTGACTTTCAATTCCTCATTTTAGGATACTCGTCGAAGGGATACTGCCAAAAAGTATGGAAGCGGGTCTTTCAATTCCTCATTTTAGGATACCCGTTGGAATCAGTGGTAACCGTACTCGGACCAGTCACGGCTTTCAATTCCTCATTTTAGGATACCTTGACCCATAAGCTTCAGTGTCTCTCTTTTCCGCTTATCTTTCAATTCCTCATTTTAGGATACACGTGTTTTTACCATTTACGCCTTCCCTAACTGAAGGATACTTTCAATTCCTCATTTTAGGATACCACGCCTTGAGTGGCATTGTGCTCGTTGTTACATTAACTTTCAATTCCTCATTTTAGGATACTTAGCTACTTGCGAAAATGTAAGTGAATGCTGTGGAAACCTTTCAATTCCTCATTTTAGGATACCTGCATTTGACCAACACCTGTCCCATTCGATATTACTTGCTTTCAATTCCTCATTTTAGGATACATTATGATGGGTATCGAATAGTGATGGGTTATACCCTTTCAATTCCTCATTTTAGGATACTTAAGTGGCCATCAGTACGTTACGGGGGACGTTAAAGACTTTCAATTCCTCATTTTAGGATACTTGCTACCGCATCCTTTACATAGTTCTCATACAACTTATCTTTCAATTCCTCATTTTAGGATACACCCTGTAAGGAGGGTCAGGAGAAGACGGGAGCGAATAACTTTCAATTCCTCATTTTAGGATACAAAAAATTTTAAAAATTTTACAAAAGGCACTCTTATGTACTTTCAATTCCTCATTTTAGGATACAAATAGCGTAAGCCCTTAACCCTATTACGACCCATTTTCTTTCAATTCCTCATTTTAGGATACAGGAGAGTTAAAATAAGGGTAACCACCACCACTAATACTTTCAATTCCTCATTTTAGGATACAGTCTGGATCGTACAGTGATGACGAGATGATATTCATTACTTTCAATTCCTCATTTTAGGATACCTCATCGACGTCACTTAATACATCCCCGCAAATAACGCAGCTTTCAATTCCTCATTTTAGGATACCATGTTTAATGGTTGTCCTTCCTTAGGCAGGTGTTCTTTCAATTCCTCATTTTAGGATACGAGGAACATGTACGTGCAATCCTCATAGAGTTAGGCTACTTTCAATTCCTCATTTTAGGATACAATACCCTGGACATGAATGCACTGATGACTGCTGTTACCTTTCAATTCCTCATTTTAGGATACTCCAAACATTCGACCCCCACCCATTCACAGCAATAACCTTTCAATTCCTCATTTTAGGATACATGGTGGCGACGTTTACACAAGACGGGCCTTACGACTTTCAATTCCTCATTTTAGGATACGTGGTAAAGCGTTCTACGATCGTGTAAAGTTCATGCTTTCAATTCCTCATTTTAGGATACGTTGTGGACGCCGTTGACCTAACGTGGCGTTCCTACTTTCAATTCCTCATTTTAGGATACGGGGTTGTCGAAACTCATTTCTTCTCTTCCTCCTGCTTTACTTTCAATTCCTCATTTTAGGATACTACATTCGACGACACACATGCCGAGTACGCGTATGCCATCTTTCAATTCCTCATTTTAGGATACAGTGTAACGTCAGTCTTTTCACGTTCAGTTAAGGGTCTTTCAATTCCTCATTTTAGGATACGCGTGTCTCGCGTTCGATGTTTCGACTGCGACCGTTCACACTTTCAATTCCTCATTTTAGGATACTTGGGTCGTGGTCTTGGCTGATAACTTGAGTTTCGCTTCTTTCAATTCCTCATTTTAGGATACGTGTAGTTCGGCACTACTACTTTCAACACTATAAGGGCTTTCAATTCCTCATTTTAGGATACGCTCGTGAAGAAATACGGGTTATACGATGATTATAACTTTCAATTCCTCATTTTAGGATACTTGATGTTCTGTTCGAGTACGGCCATGAACTGCTGTCTTTCAATTCCTCATTTTAGGATACTAAGGCTGGTCAGACCTTTACTTGGGATGTTTCACCTTTCAATTCCTCATTTTAGGATACATATGCGTGTGGTGCCTATACGAACGCCAGAGACTTGGTCTTTCAATTCCTCATTTTAGGATACTGGTTAAAGTGCGTAACCGGATACACGTTTCAGTCTTTCAATTCCTCATTTTAGGATACACTACTACCACCCGCACACGTACGTGGCTTACTAACTTTCAATTCCTCATTTTAGGATACGTTAAGGCGAAGGTTAGGGAACTCACTGAACGTGAAACTTTCAATTCCTCATTTTAGGATACAGAAGCTAGTAAAGGGAAGTAAAGGCGAGAAGGAGTATAGCTTTCAATTCCTCATTTTAGGATACAAGAGTTTTTCTTGAGTATTTATCCCAGCAATTTCAGGCTTTCAATTCCTCATTTTAGGATACAACCTGATTGAAGATGACATAAGGAGTAGTGGATGGGAACTTTCAATTCCTCATTTTAGGATACTTGCTTCAATAAACCTTGGTATAATGCCCTCTCTCAGCGTCTTTCAATTCCTCATTTTAGGATACAAAGGAGCTTCCAAACCTCTTCAAGCCACTCGGTTGTTCTTTCAATTCCTCATTTTAGGATACGGAGGACACCGCTTCCTATCTCTTAGAGTTCCTGCTTTCAATTCCTCATTTTAGGATACAATGGTTTTGGCAGTTGGTTCCCCCAAGTCTCCATCCTTTCAATTCCTCATTTTAGGATACAACTGCCCAAAAGGGCAGGCTGAGAGCGCCAACACTTTCAATTCCTCATTTTAGGATACATAAGGCTGAACCATACCCGTAGGCTGTGGTAGAGTTAAACTTTCAATTCCTCATTTTAGGATACGTAGCTTCTCGAAGTTAATTGTGGTTCTGGCGTTCATCTTTCAATTCCTCATTTTAGGATACACGGGAACCCTTGCCCAGCGGGTGTGTTAACCGCGGTCTTTCAATTCCTCATTTTAGGATACAGGGTTAAGTCGGAGGTACTGTCACTGGTGAACCTAAACTTTCAATTCCTCATTTTAGGATACGTACGTCGACTTGTGAGGCTTTTGAAAGGTCTAGCTTTCAATTCCTCATTTTAGGATACAGGGTAGAACGCACACTTACCCTGTTGAAGTGGTATACTTTCAATTCCTCATTTTAGGATACATGCGAGCTTGTGGAGGGTAATTGAAGGTGAACTCTACCACTTTCAATTCCTCATTTTAGGATACGTCCCCCACTGTTACCTCAATCACTGTTAACCCGTCTTTCAATTCCTCATTTTAGGATACAATACGCCCGTGGGGCACGCAGAGTTTTGAATACCAAGCTTTCAATTCCTCATTTTAGGATACCCGCCAAACACGTATATGACGTAGCCCGGCACGTCATCTCTTTCAATTCCTCATTTTAGGATACTCCTAGTACATACGGCCACCGAGTTCAGGGTTACACCGGACTTTCAATTCCTCATTTTAGGATACTAGAGAGAGATGCCACGGGGGGGGTACACACCGCCTTTCAATTCCTCATTTTAGGATACCGGTTGGAATGCCTAGGAGTGTGCCCGTGTCGCCGATACTTTCAATTCCTCATTTTAGGATACACACCATTCTTAGTGGTGTTTTCTTTTTGGTATTGCGTCTTTCAATTCCTCATTTTAGGATACTTGTAAGTGTAAGCGTGATATTGTTATAACTATATGACTTTCAATTCCTCATTTTAGGATACCACAGTCTTGTATGGGATGCGGTCGAGGACTTTGAACACTTTCAATTCCTCATTTTAGGATACCCAAAAAGTTACTTAAGAAACTTGAGGAGGAGAAGGACTTTCAATTCCTCATTTTAGGATACAGAGTAGGAAAAAACGGGGACTATTTGGGACACAATATTCTTTCAATTCCTCATTTTAGGATACAAAACGTGATACCCCCGTTGTTACAAACCCCACAGTATTCTTTCAATTCCTCATTTTAGGATACCCTTATGCCGTTCAAACTCTTACAAGCAATACAAAATTCTTTCAATTCCTCATTTTAGGATACGCGTTATAAGGAGTTTAAGTTTGGTTCAAAAGGGTTTGCTTTCAATTCCTCATTTTAGGATACATATATCCCCCCGTCGTTAGTGGATATCGACCAAAACACTTTCAATTCCTCATTTTAGGATACCCCTTCTCAAGTGTCACTATTGTGGATTCGATTTCTTTCAATTCCTCATTTTAGGATACCTATCCTACGAGCCCCTGTCCCCCAATGACCCCTATACTTTCAATTCCTCATTTTAGGATACACACGGGTCTCCACGTAATCCAACGGTGCGGGAAGTGCACTTTCAATTCCTCATTTTAGGATACCTCAGTGATGTAGAGGCGCTGGCAGTCGTATCCACGCGCTTTCAATTCCTCATTTTAGGATACCCGACGACCCGCTTGGCATATACCCAGCCCCCCCTCTTTCAATTCCTCATTTTAGGATACCAGGACTGACAATCGTTGTTTCCCCACCCAGACTTCTTTCAATTCCTCATTTTAGGATACCACCGCTAAACCCACAAGTCAACCAATGCTCAAACCTTTCAATTCCTCATTTTAGGATACCTAGTGTTCGATCCTTCTAATGGACCAGCGCGGAGGTTCTTTCAATTCCTCATTTTAGGATACACAGCACAGGGATGACCCACACGCCACGTTGCAGGGTGCTTTCAATTCCTCATTTTAGGATACAGGTGCAATATATGAGTTCTAACAGCAACACACCAACTTTCAATTCCTCATTTTAGGATACCTTCGAGCTGCGCCCACGCCTCACAGAACTAGCCACCTTTCAATTCCTCATTTTAGGATACAGGAAAGCAAACATAGATGTATATTTAACTGTTATGGTTAACTTTCAATTCCTCATTTTAGGATACTTCATCGATTACACGGTCGCGCTGGGCGACCTATACACTTTCAATTCCTCATTTTAGGATACTGAGCAACTCAGAAAATACTACGACCAGTTCCAGCACTTTCAATTCCTCATTTTAGGATACTGTTTCGCTTACCACAAATATGTTATACTTGAGTGTTCTCTTTCAATTCCTCATTTTAGGATACCACACAACCATTCGAGTATCAAGGCAACTATGACACCTTTCAATTCCTCATTTTAGGATACAAACTTCACTGAGTACTCTCGTCTTCACATTTTCGACTTTCAATTCCTCATTTTAGGATACAAGTGCCGCGGGTAACGGCGTAAACGTGCTTAATGCTTTCAATTCCTCATTTTAGGATACTGTATGGACACACAGCACTAATCACGACGACGTTCAAAACTTTCAATTCCTCATTTTAGGATACTTATTAGTGGTCGAAGTGCGTAGCAGGATACACGTCTTATTCTTTCAATTCCTCATTTTAGGATACAGCAGCTCAGGGAGAGGGAGGAGAGGGAGAGGAAGCGCTTTCAATTCCTCATTTTAGGATACGGAAATGGGTGGCGCATACTCTCAATCAGAGTTAACCCAGCTTTCAATTCCTCATTTTAGGATACGGTAGAAGCAATTGAATCAGCTTTTTCTGGTCTTAAAACTTTCAATTCCTCATTTTAGGATACCAAACTTCTCTTTGAGGACGAAAGAGGAGCACATAATCCTTTCAATTCCTCATTTTAGGATACTTATACCCGTATCATTACGCCAAGTGGATTTTTTTAAAAATCTTTCAATTCCTCATTTTAGGATACCCACCCGTCGCTAGCGCGCTTTCTTCGACGACTACTTTCAATTCCTCATTTTAGGATACCGGGGAGACATTAACTTCCCCCGTCTACCGCCTCGTAATCTTTCAATTCCTCATTTTAGGATACCCTATCGGCGCAGGGCTTCAAATCACTGTTAACGTGGGGCTTTCAATTCCTCATTTTAGGATACATTTTTTGGGTATAATTGATGAGAAACTGATTGAAATAATCTTTCAATTCCTCATTTTAGGATACCCGCGCCAATTGTGGGGTGCGCCCACGCGGGGATTCCTTTCAATTCCTCATTTTAGGATACTCACGGCTGTCACCGAACAAAGCGCGTACATGTTGCTTGTTGGCACTTTCAATTCCTCATTTTAGGATACTCGTGCGCTGCAAGAGGCCTATAAGCGATACTGGGGCTTTCAATTCCTCATTTTAGGATACTGGGAAGATGCTCAGCACCGAAGAGATCAGAAAGCCCCCCTTTCAATTCCTCATTTTAGGATACCCAGATAGTGTGTTAAACTTGTTACATCACTTTCGAGTAGCTTTCAATTCCTCATTTTAGGATACCAAGTTCGGCTTCTACCACGACGGGTATTGCGAATACGACCTTTCAATTCCTCATTTTAGGATACATGCTTAAGGCGTGATGGCTATGGGTATCGTGGATATTACTTTCAATTCCTCATTTTAGGATACAGATGGAGCTTACGGATACGGCTTTAAGGGTTCTTGGTATCTTTCAATTCCTCATTTTAGGATACGGATAGCTACACAGAGCTCTTAGAACTCGAACAAGAATCCTTTCAATTCCTCATTTTAGGATACAGAGCGTTACTCGTTTGCGGGGTTACCCCGTTACCATGGTCTTTCAATTCCTCATTTTAGGATACCGATCACTGTTAAGGTCGTCGAGGCTAGCGTGGAGGATGTCTTTCAATTCCTCATTTTAGGATACTGGAGGCTCGAGCCCTACATGATTCAACCACATCTTTCAATTCCTCATTTTAGGATACGCGCGCCCCAAACACGCACACCTATGCGTGTGTTAGACTTTCAATTCCTCATTTTAGGATACCGAGTTGCCGTGTTCGAGGTTGATGTACTCGATGAGTCAACTTTCAATTCCTCATTTTAGGATACAAAATGTACCATAGCGGTACTAAGGAAAACACCTTTCTTTCAATTCCTCATTTTAGGATACAAACATGGCGCCTTTTTGGGGTTCGGTAGTTGGTTGTTTCTTTCAATTCCTCATTTTAGGATACAAAATAAGCCTCAGACTCTTAATCTGTTTGGTTTTACTTTCAATTCCTCATTTTAGGATACAGGAGTTCATTGACAGGTGGACGAAAATTATAAGACACTTTCAATTCCTCATTTTAGGATACTCTTTTCGCTGTAATTGGAGCTGGTATCGGTTACTTCAGCTTTCAATTCCTCATTTTAGGATACTTTTGTTATTCAACACTAGTAAGCTATGTTCTAGTTCAAACTTTCAATTCCTCATTTTAGGATACATGTGTTGGCACCCACAGTTAGATGCCAGCGAGTACGTGATCTTTCAATTCCTCATTTTAGGATACCGAGCATAATCAAATATAACAGGCTTATTCGCATAACTTTCAATTCCTCATTTTAGGATACAACTTTAATTTTTCTATCCTATCAAATTAACGAATTTTTTATCTTTCAATTCCTCATTTTAGGATACTGCCTCATAGAACAGCTGTCTCGACATGGGTGTCAGGTCACTTTCAATTCCTCATTTTAGGATACGCTCATCGCTACTTAGCAGAATCGCCCGCCTCAAAATCTTTCAATTCCTCATTTTAGGATACAGGAACGCATACTTATTCGACATAAACCAGACGTTATGCATCTTTCAATTCCTCATTTTAGGATACTGGAGCCTTTAGTGACAACGAAATGATGTTCATTACTTTCAATTCCTCATTTTAGGATACTCACGTTAGGGGCAGTTGCAATAGGACGTAAATGGTACTTTCAATTCCTCATTTTAGGATACCGCAATGGTAACCATGCTACTCAGCAAGTTATAGGGTTCTTTCAATTCCTCATTTTAGGATACCTGAAAGCGCGCCCCAAACCCGTGAGGAAATTTTTATGCCTTTCAATTCCTCATTTTAGGATACAAGCGTTCACGAGGGGGTACGACTGCCAGCGCCTATATACTTTCAATTCCTCATTTTAGGATACAAGCGAGCTAGGGTGACCAGGGTGCCTGAGATCACCGTCTTTCAATTCCTCATTTTAGGATACCGGCGAGGTAGCCTCTGAGCCCCGTGCCCGTGAGGAGGGCTTTCAATTCCTCATTTTAGGATACCCCTCTTAAAGGCAAGGAGGACAGGTGGGTAAGTTGCCTTTCAATTCCTCATTTTAGGATACGGGCGCGCCCCAGGCACGCACACCTATGCGTGTGTTGGACTTTCAATTCCTCATTTTAGGATACAGTTCCCAGCTAAGCCTTATTCTAAGGCTACCATAAGTAACTTTCAATTCCTCATTTTAGGATACTTACGGCTCCAAGTCTCATCTACAATCACTTACTTCTTTCAATTCCTCATTTTAGGATACATACTAATACGATTGACTTGCACAGACACACCGAGACGTGACTTTCAATTCCTCATTTTAGGATACGAGTCGTTGAGTGGACGTTCACTAACGACGGCTCACAGAACTTTCAATTCCTCATTTTAGGATACAAACACGGACATAGCCACTATTAGACGACAAAAGAGTTCTTTCAATTCCTCATTTTAGGATACCCGACAGGAGCTTGTCCACAAAGTCGGCAAACTCGTCTCTTTCAATTCCTCATTTTAGGATACAAGCGGTAATAGAGGTACCCTAGCTGAGCTTGGAAGGGGTACCTTTCAATTCCTCATTTTAGGATACTTGCGCTCGAAGGCTTCACAGCCGATTTGGCGGATAAGTACTTTCAATTCCTCATTTTAGGATACCTGAATGAGCAGAAAACACTGCTTGGTAACCTTACCCTCTTTCAATTCCTCATTTTAGGATACAACCACCGAATCCCTTGTACACTAGACGTTTTGCGGTAAACTTTCAATTCCTCATTTTAGGATACTAGTAGACAGCCAAGTGAAAAGGTTCATGAAATACTCTTTCAATTCCTCATTTTAGGATACAGGAAACCGCCCGCCCCCTGTATCCCCTGGGCGGGGTTACACTTTCAATTCCTCATTTTAGGATACGCGTTGTTGGTGGTGCCCTTCAGCAATCCACCGTAAAGTACTTTCAATTCCTCATTTTAGGATACCGACTCCACTAGGTCAATGGCTTGCTGTGGTTGTTGCGCTCTTTCAATTCCTCATTTTAGGATACCGTTAGGAGTCTCCTGCCCCACACCGCCAGAGGGAGCTTTCAATTCCTCATTTTAGGATACCGCACCAAATAACCACTCTTCAACGCGCTCCCGAACATACTTTCAATTCCTCATTTTAGGATACTAGTAGTGGTGACCCACACGCCACCTTTAATGCTACCCTCTTTCAATTCCTCATTTTAGGATACAACGCGATTCGATTATGACTATGCTAAGCGTGTAGCTCTTTCAATTCCTCATTTTAGGATACCCGTATCCGCCTGAACGATGGACGCCTTAGACGCCTAAGACTTTCAATTCCTCATTTTAGGATACAGTCTCCCTTCGTGATAACATCTTGTACTTCTTCTCTTTCAATTCCTCATTTTAGGATACCGATACTCATCTTTACTATTTCCGCATTAGGGTTATCTTTCAATTCCTCATTTTAGGATACATATTGGGGGTATTCCTGTGGTTACGCAGGAAACGGTTAC
>Ga0208548_100279_pt1 | contig 22950 bp, 35 predicted proteins | sample ECH_Chost_MetaG_FD_187133 | JGI IMG/M metagenome (GOLD analysis project Ga0208548, IMG submission 187133) | Hot spring microbial mat communities from Yellowstone National Park, Wyoming, USA - ECH_C host_MetaG (SPAdes) (version 2) | ecosystem: Environmental > Aquatic > Thermal springs > Hot... | reverse complement strand
TCCTCTCCGTGTTTTAGTCCGTACACTCCATCGCTTTGCCAAATCATTTTTTGGGGGTCTGAGCGTAGAAAACCCACATTTACTATATTGTTTGTGAACTCTATTTAAGCCATCCCCAAAGTTCTTGTCCTATGGTTATGTAATGATAACGTAAGGATTTAAACCAACACTTCCAACTCAAGTCCTCCCACTGTTCCTTATCTATTTCTATTTTTTTAAAGTCGTTCACGTCATCTATCTCAATACCGCATTCATATACTGCATGTTTTTTTATGTAAATGAGGGGTGTACCCACACTCATTGCCTCAATTGGAGATATATTATCACTTAATGCTATGTAGAAGAGCGAATGAGAAAGTAAGTAGTATTTCATGTTCTCATTTACGGTCTGGAAGTCTAAGTTAGGTAGTGTAAGTTCCGCTCTCCTCCCTTCAAACGCTTTCAGTATTTCATTCGGTATGTTTTTACCCATGTCCATCATTATGTATCCTCTCCTAGCATCAAAATCAAAGTTCACATGCTTCTGAGCCATTTCATCATTAACTCCCCACGGGGTCACTTGCTCCACTTTTATCTCGTTCTTTTCCATGTACTCTTTTAACCATGTCGACGTTGCAATTATTTTTCGGTTATCTATCAACCATGGGTTACCTTTTCCCGGTTTATCGCACCATACTATTCCACTACTCACTACGTCGCATTCTCCAACGTAAAAATCGGCTGGTTTGAAATACGTTTTTATTATATCGAACCCATGATATTTTTTCATATAGTATATTGTCTTGTCTACTACCCATTCGTAACCACAGTCCTTGCACTGTGTATATATTTTTTTCACCATTTATGACACGTTTACTCCTATTTCGTAACTGTATGTATTACCTATATTGAATGTTATTGATACCGGTAGTTGCATGTATGCCAAGTAAGTACTACCGATCTGGTACAGTGCTATCATTGTCGGCGAACTACAGTTAATGCTTGACGTTATTACTGCTGTACCTAAGCCGTTGTATACGGGATAGCAAAGTTGTGGTTGTCCGTTGCATGTATACATGAACGCAGTTATACCTTTTAGTTGTTGCGGTGATGATGATGTAGGTACTGTAGCCAGCATTGTCGCAAGTGGTATGTTAGGGAATTGTGATTGCACTGTAAATGCAGTCGATGGTATTAACGTATATGCAATTATTAGGTGTACGAAATACGGGTACACTAATAGTTGACCATTCAATGATTCACAGTCATTTATTGGTAGTAAGTACGATGTCACAGTACTTTGACCTACGTTAAATATTGAGTTTACTACAATTTCTATAGTCCACTCAACTGACAAGTTATCATCTGTTGATGACTGGAAGCTTCCCGTTATAGTTGCTATTTTATACAATATTGTACTGCCTATTACTCCGTACAGATCTATCTCATTAGCGTTAAAGTCGGTAGTGAATGTTGCGTCAAATGTTATTGACAATTCCCCTCCATTTTCAACTATTGATGTTATTTTTGCTAACGCTATGGCTTGTGGTACTCCGTTCTCTCTAGGTATCATTGCTATTCCTGTAGGAAAATTGAAGGTGAAAGCGGATTTCTGTGTTGTGTAGTAATAATAGTAAGTACTCTGGTATCCGTCAATTAGAAGTGTTTCCAGTAGTGATATATATTCTGTCGATATTGTCATAATCTTCCACCTGTAGTTTGTGTTTCGAATTGGTTAATTACTGTTGCATTACCATATGCGGTAGATATTTTTATTGACACGTATTGGTTTATGGTTCCACTGTAATAACTATACGCTATTACTAATAATCCATTACTTGTTGTAATACCTATGTAAACGGGTAAGTTTGTGTAAGAACTGTATACTTGTCCGTTTACTGCTAAGTTTACTTGTGAGTTGCCGAAGCCTACAAGTTTTGACAATATTGTTATTTGGTCGCTTCCAACATACATTGCATCGATACCTTGGAATGCCGATGGGTTAATGTAGTCAATTAGTTGCGATTGTGGGAAAGTCGGGTTTTGTTTCAACACGGTGTTCCATGATGGTACTAGGAATAATCCGAAGAAGTATAATATCGGTGCGACTAACGTCTTGAATGTGGCAATGCTCGTGTATTGCGATAACGCATTAACAGTGGTGTAACTGGCTCCCGCTATTATTGTTATTTCGTATTCAATATTCAAATAGTCATGTTCCGTCTTTGATAGCGGTTGATTCAGACTAATGTCTGCGATTTTGTACAATAAAGCGGACTGTGTTGATGCCCATATCTCTATCTCATCAGTGGTGTAAGTGAACGGTGATGCATCGGTTCCGCTATACCTTATTGTTATTGTTTCCTCTTGACTAGCATTTATTACGTCACTTACATTGATGGATGTTATTGTTGTCCTTGATACTGTAACGTTGTTGTTTTTCATTATCGCTATTATTTGGTATGGTGCCAGTGTCGTTATTGCTTTTATTGCCGATGTTTGGACGTTTACTACACCGTTTGTAAGGTAATTGAGAATTGTTAGCAGTACCTCTTTCGATATCATTATTGCACCTCATATGTTAGCCCGATTACTATGGGGTACGTTACTTGGTTTGATGTTGGTGGTAATTTTACATTTAATGTTGCACTGAATACGGAATTATTATTAGCTATTGTTAGTCTTGTTGTTGGTGTTGATGATGTTAATGCGGTTATTGTCGCTGTTCCATTGCCTGTTGTGTTGAGCTGTAGTATTATACTAAAACCATTTACTATTAATCCCGTCCCTACTAATGATGCTGTCCCGTTTACTCCACTGACTGTGAACGATGTTATGCCGGGGTAGTTACTGAATGGAAACACTTTCTGTAATATTAACTTCGGGACTAACAAGTATAGGAATGAGTAATTGGTGTATAATGATGGCGTATTTTCCAATGTAAGTGTAAAGTACACTGTTACTGCTTCGGTTTGACTTTTACTATAGTTTAATCCGGTGTTTCTTGATACTAAATACTGTAGTGTTCCATTATTTTGAGTATAGATGTCAACTTCATCGAATGAGTAAGTGTTATTGGTCGTATCATAAAATAGGAACTGTACACTGTCAGTACTTAGTGATACTTGGTACCCTGTCAGTGTTGCTATCACATTCCCACTATTTTTCAGTACTGCTACAACTCCTGTTGGTGCATTAGTGGTGAACGTTGATCCACTGTAATAATAATAGTTAAACATTGTCGCTTTCTGGTTTTGTCCGAAGATAATCATTGTTGATACTGCTGATAAGTATTCTTGCGATAATGTCACTTCAACTGCACCACATTCTGTTTATCAGTCATTGTAATTACACCTAAGTCGATTAATTTCCTTAACATTAGGTCGGGTGTGGATGTGCATTTTCCTAATAATCGGTATAAGTCTGTTACAGCGATATAATCTCCACTATGATAATAGAACTGTATTTGCATTTGGCTACATAATAACTCGTTCAATATACTCAAAAGTCAATTGCACCTCCTTTTGGTTCTTGTTGCAGTTGTAGTTTTCTGCTCGTGTTTACTTTCAATATTACGTCAGTAGTATCACCTACTTGTACTTCTTCCATTCCTATTATGGGCATGTTCGCCAATTTAACGAAGTCTTCTATGAACTTCTTTTTTATCGGTAGTTTGATTGTCGCTTTTTCTGTGTATTCGTTCAAGTCTACTGTTAACCCGTTCGCTAACTTTATCGTCTCCAGTGGGACTTTTGCCGAGATATACATGTTTATTTTGTCGCCATCTAGCGATATCTTTGTAAACGTCATGTCGGTTCCGAATTGTTGGAATAGTTTCTTTAACGATATTTTTCCTATTAAGTTACCGTTACTATCAACGTCACCGCCTTGTATACTGTTTAATATTATTTGTTTTACTGTGTTAGCGTCAATCTCTGACATTATAGCACCCCGTAGTAAGTCATAATGGCTAACGACCCTGCGAACTGCATGAACCTAATAGGGTCTTTTTGGAAAGTCCCGTACAGTTTTCCTAAATATTTCCAGAACGCTTTAACATACTCATATAGGTAATGTAACCCTAACTTAATGTAATGCGATATTTTATTTCCGATATACCTTAGTCCTTTGCCGATCTGTTCAATGATTTGGGAAAATATTCTGCCTAATCCTGTTAGTCCCATAAGTAGAAATATGAGGTTTAGCTAAAAAATATTTCACTACGTCGTTACCCATGTGGCGTTATAGAATATTAATGCTAATTGCCCTGTTTGTATTATTGCTTGTTGTACTGGTGCTATTAAGTTCACATACCCACCACTTGCGGTTACTACGATGTCTAAATTAGTATACGTTGTTTTCGATGTTATAGTTTGGAATTGGTAATAAACTGATATTGAATTATTGGTAAATGATGCCGTTATTTGGATATATTGCCCGTTATATGTTACATAGTATGTTGGTGGCGATGTTAGATACCCAATATTTTGTATTGAGGAAATTGCAAATTGTACGTTTTCTAATGGGGCATTGGTAAACGGTGTCTGATTCGATGGCGGTGAGAAGAATGCGAAAACTAAGTACGGTGTATAATAATCTTGTTGTGATATGTTGAACGATATCGTCCATGTTACTTGGATTGACCCCGATGGTAATGTAACGTTATTTGCTTGTGCTACCAAGAAAGTACCTAATGACGATGCTAGATATAATTGTAATGTGTTTGTTGACGACGGTGCATTGGTTATTATGAATGTGAATATTAATTGTAGTGTATTTGATACCTGTTTATAAGACAACGAACCGGGGTATGACCCTACTAATGTGTTGTTTGATAATAATTGAATTATATATTCATAATTCGATACGGTTCCTCCTGTTTGAGCGTATTGTATTATTGCTTGTATTAATTGATTTTGGACTTGGTTCTTGTACTTGTAAGTTTTTCCTTCTGCGTCTCTTATTTCTACTTTCCCGGTAATTCCTACTTTCATTTACTTCACCTAATCAGTATTATATGTAGCAGTTATTGGTAATAACTGCGGTGATGTATAATTAACGGGTATTTGTACTGAGTAGGGGTACCATTCTTCAATTCTTACTAGTGACCAGTTTGCATAGTCATTCACATTCCTTGCAGTTACAATCACATACCCAGTACTTGGTGGAGTAAACGGTAATGTTACAGTTTGTGATGCTATTGTTTTGTTAGCCGTTATATCACTTACTGTTATAGTCATTGTTGTACCTGATACTTGTATTGATATTTCGAATATGTCTCCTGCAGTCATTGATGTGCCTGTACCTGAACCACTACTTGCTAGTATCGTTTGCTTATATCCCAATTCAGTCCACCACGTTACAGAAATCGGTTGTGATGAATAGGGGTCAAACTCGACTACGATTTGGTTTCCACTTCCGTATGCTAAGTAGCCGTTAGTCATTCCTGATGGTGTTGATGTATTGAACGCTATCGGTGGTGTCGTACTATAAACACAGATGGCAAACCCGTCCGCTAGTGGCGATGAACCACTACTAAATGTGAACTGCATTGTTAGATTTTGTGAGCCCCAAATGTAGTAAAATACTGTATGCTGTGTTGTTGACGTGGGTACCAGTTGTAGTGCGAAATTATTGTTAATTGTTACTGCTGACGGTGTTGTGGTATAATCTACGAATGTAAAGAAGTGGACGTTAAGGTACGTTATTGGGTTACCGTTTGTAGAATCTTGGAAGTATGTGTATAAGTATCGACTATAGTTGTTTAGGTTAAGCAATGCGTTAGCATTATTATCATCAACATATAATGCTTCAAGTAAGTTGGTACTGGGTATTATCTGTGGTGGTATTAGATTTAATAATACTCCCGTGTTGTCTTCAACATATATTGCCCATTCTATTGTAATCACACCAGTTATTTCTTCAGTATATATTATTGAAGCGAGTGGTTGTTTGAACAGCGATATTGAATATGAATATAGCATTGCGTTAATTATGTCTATAGGTTGTGGAAATGTTGCGGTGAATATGAATACATAACCGTTCTCATATTGTTGTACTGAGTAAGTGGCATTTGAAGAACCCTCATTTGTTTCGATGAATGGGGTCTTTATGCTTGACGGTGTTGATGTTGTATAAGCTACTAAATTTAATAATACTGAAAGGTTGACTATAGTATTACGTTTAATAATTTTACCCTTAGTAGTATATAGGGTTGCTTCTCCATGTATTCTAGGTCGTGAATACAATTTGAACACCGACGTATGGTGCTGTTTCAGATGGGAAGTATACTTGAAGATATGCAGGGTTTATTACAGGGTAAATTGTACTACCCTCTGTAGTGCATGAATTACCATTAACAGAGCCAGTAGTAAGAAATTGCCCGGGCCCTGCAATAAAATACTCATAACAGTATCCTGTATAAATGATTAATGTTGTGCTAGATGCATATGTAAATGAGTTAGACGACCCCTTACTATAAGTATTATAGAATATGTCAGTAAACAATTGTGTTGTCACAAGGTTTGTGTTTGGATATTTTGATATTAATCCAGTAATTCCAATACCATTAAAAAAACTTGCGTATTCTGAATTTGTGCTACTTGTTGCACAACCAGTACACCCATTACCTTGACTACTAGCATAAGTAATAGTAACATTTTGGGGTGTCAGAGTCGGGATGTAAATGATTTGACCTGATGTCGATATTGTTACTGTAATTACCCATGTCATTGTCAATACTTCATCAGAATTTTTAGTTACAGATAGGCTTGCAGTAGCTATGGGGATGTTAAACTTTGCACTTTCCGTTATTAACTCTTCACTTGTTGCAGTATATGAGTTTGTACTATCGTCTGTAACTGTGAACGATACTATTGCAGAGTTACTTGTTACAGAAATGCTTGGAGTATTAATAAAAGGTAGAGTATATGTTTGTCCCGATGATGTAGTTAAAACAATTCCGGATGATGTCGTGTATTCCCCGACATAATTTACACCAGACATGTACGTTTGGAACGCGTTAAGTAAGTATTGTAACCCAATTATAGTATTTTTTTTATTTTTTATTGTAACTATAATTTTCTCTGGCGTATTACGCTTCTCAATTTTAGCGATTAAAAACCCAGTAACTTTAGCTCTGACCTTCAGGAATCCCTTCCCTAATTTATTGCACTGCATGTCATTATTTTTGGCAATAGGTTTATTAACGTTATGCTATGGTGCAGATGAGCTGGAATATGTTGATACTGTAGCTGTAACAGCATCTTGTTGTGTATACTGTGCTGGTAATATACCACTTGAGAAAACTGATGTTGATGCTGTAACAGCATCTTGTTGTGTATATTGTACTGGTGATCTACCAGGTAATATACCACTTGAGAATACTGATGCTGATGCGGATACGGAATCTCCCATAACGTTTTCTATCTCTAGACACATTTCGATGCTACTTTCCACGCCTTCATTTATTGCACCGCTAATGCTACTGACAGGTGCATTATTTGCAGGTGGTAAGCATATTGGTACTCCAAGTAGGTACGTCTGGACACTTATTCCACCTACGAAATTCACGTTTACAGTGTCCTTCTCGCTTACTTTAGTTACCTTTAACTGTGCATATGGCAATACATTCACGTTATCTATTGCACTGAATGATATGAATTCCCTAGTTTTTTGAACAATATATCCATTTACACTCATCTGATCGATTGCTGTGACACTGTTCGGATAAGGTGATACCAGCTTATTGTTAACAGTTGGTAATGCTGTCAATATCTCTTCATCATTCTCCCTAACACCTACAACGTACTTCTCAAACGTATATGGTTGGTTTAATTGTACGTTTGCACTAGGTGGCTGTGTAACTGTAGGTGGAGTATAACTTGAGGACACGGACTGGAATGGGTTAGGTATATTTATCTTGCTGGTAACACTGGATTTAGGCGGAGTATTTACTTGAGTTCTCGATAATTGACTAACACCGGTGATTTCAGGGAAGAACGATTGTATTGCTGACTCAGTAAGCAATGAAGTTAATCCTGCAATGAACGGAGATCCTATCTTCAGTAATATTGGCGTAAGTGTCTTCTTCCTAGCCATGTTTTCTGTCAGTCTATCAAGGGATTTCATTTCCTCGAAGAACAAGTTATAGGAAGCTACTTTCGGTAATACGGATGCTATCTTAGATGTTACATATTTCGATGCGTCCTCAGGTACATACTTTAAATCGTTAAATACATTACCTATGTAATCTACCGCTCCGTTGAATAGCCCTTCAACACTAGATGTGAATGTTGTTAATGCGTTCAGTATATCACTACTTACTGCTACTAACCCGTTCCATATGGTTGCGAAGAATGATTTAATGTCCGCATAAATGTCACCGAATATCACGGGCAGTTGCAGTAACGAGTACCCGATTTCCCTAAACCCGTTATATAGCCACTCTCCTGCACTATTTAATGCATCACCGATGTGTACTATTCCGCTCCATATCCATTTACCAATATATTCAAATGCGTTCGAAATTCTCTGGAACGCACCATATACCGCACTAGCAACAATATGGAAAGCCTCATAGAAGAACGTACCGAACGAAGTAGCAAATGACACTAGCCCGTGCCATATTGCTCCCCCTAATTGTCCGAAAATGGTCGCTATATCATTTCCTATTGTTAGGATGCCGTTATATATTCCCTGAGCGATATTCGCTATCGAATGAACGACTCCTTGTATGGCGTTTTCCACACCGTTTACAATGTTTGACCCGAAGTTTACTACACCGCTAAAGGTATCAGACGCACCACTGAAGAAATTAGTAATGTCCTGTTCTATCCCATTGATGAAACTCATACTAACTTTATATACCCCGAGACGACATAAAAATGTATGGGAAAAATCAAAGTTAAGGATGAGGTAAAAATAACTGTTGTCAAAAAGAATGAGAATAAGAATAAATAAGGTCAAATATTTTTTCCTGCTTAAACTCTTCCCTAGCGTTACTTTTTATTTTCCATGATAGTTCCTTATGTTCATTTTCCGACATTGATAATGCGTATTTTACTGCTTCAACAACGTTCTCATATTCATAATCATACCAATCCTCTCTCGTTTTATATGCGGGTATCGGTATCCCTTTTGCGTACTCACTAAACGCATGTCCGTTTACGAATATTGGTACCGTACCCGCTACCATTGACTCTAATACCGGTAACCCGAACCCTTCCGTATGCGACAGAGCTAGGTAAAAGCGTGATTCGGCTATCATTTTATATACTTCAGTCCTCGTTAGCGACATGAATTTATAGCACCAATCCTCTTCATTACACTCATTGCTTATTTCAATATACTTCAATCCTAATTCTTTAGCGACCTTTCTTGCTACTGTCAAGCCTTTATGGTCGTCTTTAGTGTTGTAGCCAATTGTTATGACATCGTACTTTTTCTCCTTTATATTATCAACTATCTGTATCTCGTCCGGGTCGTAAGGGTGCGGTACCACTTCTATACGTTTAAATAAATTCGAGAATAATCTGGCGTTATACTTCGATGTTGTAATTAACAGGTGGTCTTCCTTTTCCTCTACATCTTTGATGTACTGATACGGTGAGTCACCCCTAATTATACTCCTAGGTGACTCTGCGTCATCAATACTCCTACACTGCGACCACCATAAATTTACGTCAATAAATTCCATATTACCGTTGCACCCTAACTTTTGTAATACAATGTCCTTACTCCTAGTTTTCATCCAATTGTAAAACTGAGTCGCAACAATGTCGAAGCTACAATTAACGCATTGTTTAGAAATTATCATGTCAATCACTATTATATACAAATCTTTACTCCGTTAATATAGTGACATACTCCGTTTATGTGTAGTATTCTGCTTTGTAGTTGGTTATGTATAAATATATCGACCGGGTTATTCGTGTAGAGGGAATTATTAAGATAATTGTCCAGTACCTCTCCTAGTTTCGGTTTCCATGTCAATGGTAAATAGAAGTTCGTTGATTGGAAAAAGACTACTATAAAAATGGACGGTTTTGCTACTGCAGGGATAGCAATAGTAGTAGGCACGTTTACATCTTCTAACCGTTTAATTACGTCCTGTATATCGTTCATTATAATGTCACTATCGAGAAATAGGATGTCATCATTTATTTTTGAAATTATTTCCTTAATCATTTTAGCTATCCTTATCCTTCTATTAGTAACTTCAACTTCATCAGAATTACCGGGCTTTATTCCCGTATCAACGTAATGGTAATTGGCTCTACTATCATAATAGACTTCTCCTATAGTATACGATCTATCAATGAACACGTCTGTTAGTCTATTTTTTTCTATAGCTTCTTTCAAGTATTGAGCCTTCCCCAGAAACGTCACAATACGTGTCATGTTATGAAACTTTTATAGTCAAGGTTTTATTTTTTTATCCATGAGAATCGCTCTTGTTAGGGACTTTCATGAGTCAAGTTTCGGGAGACAAGCTATGTTATTAGAACGTGGTCTGAAAGAGCTGGGACATGAGGTTACACCTTTCGATAAGAATAAGACTGCGAAAGCCAACTTACCATCCATATTTGAGGATTATATCTATTATACCATTTTCAATACTACCTTATTTTGGAAGGGAATCCCTAATTACGGTAAGAACATTGTGTTTGAAGTTAGTGATACCGATGCTATATCACATTTAGCGTTGTATTTCTTTAGACAACAACCTGTTAATGAAATAGTCGTGCCTTCTAATTGGAGTAAGCAGGGGTTTTATACTTTCAAGTCATCAATTCCGCAACAAATCCACGTTATCCCTCACGCCTTAAATCCCAACATGTTCTATTATCCTCCTAAGGAAATGCCCCACCCTTGTGTACTTGCGATCCTACCCCATTCTTGGGATAGGAAAGGAGGAGACGTCGTTGTTAAGGTATTCCGTGAGTTAATGGACTCCGGTTACCATTTTTACCCTCTTATTCTAGTCTCTAATATGTTGGAACCTAGGATAAAAGGAATGAATGTGATAAAGACTCCCTTGCCGGATCCCGACTACTACAGTATATTTGCCGGGTGTGATATCCTATTTTATCCCGTACGTGGAGGTGCGTTTGAGATCCCCGTGATTGAAGCCCTCGCACTCGGACTCGATGTCGTTGTTACGGAGAAAGGGGCGTGGAGCGAGTACGTAGAAAAAGAAGACGCATATTGGATAAAAGTGGCTAGGAAGGTAAAGATGTGGTACACTAACCTATTTCACGTCGGGAATTTCTTAGACCCCGACCCCGAGGACGCATATCAGCAATTGGTTACGGCATTATCGAATTGGTCTCTCGAGAAAAAGAAGGAAAACCTGGAGAACCGTGCAGTATTATATAGAGAGAAATATAACTACTTAAACATAGCCAGAGAGTGGGAAAAGAGGGTACTGTGAATCAAGATGACGTTCGTACTCTATTACATAATATCCAGTTCAGCCTATATAGTCACGATAGTTTACACGATATACCAGTTGAGGAGGTTGTCCGTGAAGGATCACAGAGAAAATATAAGGAGAGAAGTGAGGGATTACATAATGAGCCAGGAGTTCAAGGAGGTTCTGATGGAAGCTATTAACCAAAGTGACATGAACAAGAAATTGAGCATAATAGTCTTAGCCTTGTGTACTAACGTACCCGATATCAAGAAGTCGAAAATTTGTGACGAAGGGATATAAAAAATAACTTGTTTTGTACTCCGTCGTCGTGTTTTTAGAGTCCGAGCATGTTAAGGAAGGAGCCGACGAATGGTAGACTCGAGCCGAACTTGGTTATCAAGCCCACCAGTATTCCGGCTACCGCTATGGCTACGAAGACATCTGCATTCTGCGAAATGAAGGTCGCTATACCGCTCAGGAACCCAGTTATGGCTGATACGATCGAGGTTACGACGGAGGTTAAGGCAGACGCTATATTGGAGTAGGACATTTCCTGTCCACCGAGTATATGCTACGGTTTAAATTTAAAATAGCTAGTGGATACAGAAAGCAATAAACCTCCGTGTTTCTTAGTTATAACACATGGAAATGCCATCGGGTGCTTTTGTATGAAAGCATACGTACCTTGTGAAAAGTGTAGTTACTATCAAGTCGCATTATATGAAGGCTATGATATAACGTTCAATTTGTTCGATGCTGACGTGTGTATCGATGACCCGATAAGGTTCTTCAAACGCATAAAGTACATTAAGGATGAAGTCAAGTGCACCCTTTGGGGAGACACGGTATATAATGCGTTATATTATAACGACGACCTCATAAATTATGATGACTTCATAGTCTCCTCGTATTGGAACTTCGAGATGTTCACTAAGGTGGGAGTCAAGCCTAAAGCAGTCATAAAGAGACACATCAAACCGATTTTTCCTAACGTGAAAAAGGACAAGTTATTCGTGACATTAGGAGAATCGAGGTACTTCGACCGTAAGAACCTCGTCTTGGCAGACACTATAACCCGAGAGTTCAACGTCAGGGACAAGACCATAATCGTAGGCAACATGGGGAATCCCGACTATCAGACCTTCGACCTAAGTGAGGAGGAGAAGTATGAGCTGTATGCCAGGAGTAGGTTCTATCTGGCGTTAAGCAGGAGTGAGGGCTTCGGCATTCCTCCAATTGAGGCGATGGCGTTAGGTGTTGTCCCAATATACCTGGATGCCCACGGTTACAAAGAGAACTTGGTAGGTATACCATTAGATGCCATAGATGAGTACACGCTTTACATAAACCGAGAACACTGCTTTAAGGTGTGGGAACTGTCTAAGCACGAACTGCGTTACGAAATCCAGCACGCTCTCACCATGTCAAAGGAAGAATATACGGATTTAAGTGAGAGAGTAAAAAATAAAGCTAGAGAGTATTATGCCCCATTGGAACCCTACGATCTTTCTGAAGCTATTGGAGTTCGCAAAAAGGAACGGAATTGAGCGTAGATATAATACTTTCTACATTAAGGGCATCGCTCTCGTCCAGTGCAATGAGGTATCTATTAACATTACAGTCGCTAATAGTCATTTACACATGTTTTACGACCCTATAGTGAATAGGTATTTCGCCTTCAGTATGCCCTTCTTTTTCGAATACGTCAATGCCCCTCAGCTCTTCAGTGAGGGGATAAAGCTCTGTTCTCAGTTAGAGGAAATGCCGTTTTCCGCACCATCCGTTCCCTCTAAGCAAGCTGACTCAGAATTGGACAGGATAATCACATCGTTATCAGTTTTAAGTGACAGGACACTGGCTAAAGGTGCCGAATATCGTAGAGCGAAGGACTACGTTAAATCGAGGTACCCTGAGTGTTATGAGATAGTAAGGTACCTCGGAGTTAAGAAAGACACGGTCAAATTTATGGAATCGATCTTCGCTAGGCAGTGGGAGATTGCTGAGAACGTACTTACATTATTGTCTATGGACTGTGAGAATCCAAAGTGTGTTGATAGGATAGGAAAGTTTATTGAGCAGTGCAGTAAAATTATCCGTAATAAGGAGGTGCGTCAGTGAAATGGAAATCTATGAACTCGCAAAGAAAATCTACAACTCATATGAGAACTCCAATAAATCCTATGTCTGTCTCAACGGGTTTGACCATGATTTCCTAAATGAGTATAATCGTAGATATGAACTTTGCACCAACGTGTTTGACGTTGTCCTCGCCTACCTTAAAATATATGACCCGAAGACATTGTTTGTTCCCCAGCTCCTAACTAGGCTCGGATATGCTTCTGCCCCAATGATTGAAGTGAAACCACCCTTCTCACTCACTAATAATGCAGTTTTCGTATGGCTCGGAAGGGAATTATTCCTGCATGACGAAGCACAGGTAATGAAAACTATGACGGGTTACAACGATAATGGTGAACCGGTAGTGAAAGTGTTGGTGAAATACGATATGAACCCGATGAGCATAGAGGCGATTTCCTGGTGTCTTAAGTTATCTTTCATGTATAACAAGCCAATACAATGCGGTATTTACGGGGTGCTGTACCAATGAGTCTCTGCGTTAGAGAAATAGGGAACAAGAAGGTGCTTTACATACCTAAGTCACTTGAGGACAACTTCGTTGAAGGTAGGATCTACCCGGTCATTGTAGAGAATAAGATAGTAGGGTTGAAGTGCATAAGGACTGCTAAGAGGAAAGTGCTTTACATCCCTTCCCAGCTCGATGACCTGTTTTCTAACGGATGTCACTCATTCGCATATCTTAATGCGTAGGATTTTCACCTTCTCTGAAGGTGTTGGATACTCTTTGAACAACTCCCTGACGAACTCCCTGGGTGTAATCCTCCCTGAATCTAGGGCGTCTAGCAATAACAGTAACCTCTCCTTCGTTCTGCTTGCTACTCTGGTCTCATCTAGGAGTAAATAGGCGATCTCCACTGCCCTGGGTATTGAATACCCTTTAGAGTTCGCCAGTAACATGTACACACACCTCACGAACTCCGTCTTTGTCGATATCATATACTAACATCTGTATCCAAATATTAATATATTATATGTTTCTAACATGTGTATGATAAAGTATGGCAGGTAGACAGTCACATAGGAAATTCGACGTAAAAAACGACACCTCCACGAGGTATAAGGGTAAACTCTATGGTATCTTCGTGAACTACATGGGAGAGAAATACGCCAGTGAACTCGTAGAGCAAATGTATAGTAACTACAAGGACGTATTCGAGGAAATCTACACGAAGATCCACAACAATCTGCGACCTACACTGGTTAAGTTAGCCGGTGCAGGTGCTACATTCCCACTATGGCAGATAATAAACGAAAGTATTTACGCAGTTTACCTAACTCACAAGGAGACTGCGTCATTCCTGGTTACCAAATACGTAAGCAGGGGCATACCCGGTAGCACCACAAAGAAAATCTTGGTTGAGGTAGGTAACCAGCTCAGGGAGCTCGTCCCTGCGGTCGCAGAACAGTTGGGTGAGGTATCATTAGATGAATCCAATGTGGTATCCACAGTTGATAGCATCGTTACGAAGCTTCCCGCACTACCTAACAGCTACGCTGGTGTGCTAATAAAGACGAGGGTACCAACCACCACTCCACACTACGCTGGAACCAAGTCGTTCTCCGAACTAGCATCGTCATATAACGTATTGGAGGCTATACAGAAAGTATTATGAGGTGGTGAAAGATGGCGAAGAAAAATAGGCGTCTAAGTCCGGCTTCAGTATACAGGTACTACCTAAAGAGGTACACCATGAATATCGGCACTACAGCTCACTTGCTCAGCAAAGAGATCGCTACAAACCCCGAAGCAACGAGGGCAATAGCTAACCTCTCCATGCAGGAAACTTACAACTGGTTAACTGACTACGCACCTTCACACCTCGCAAAGGAAGTGGTAAAGAACGTGGCTGAGAAGTATGGGATACCCACCACTTTCCAAGGTTTGCTTATGTCGTTCGCAGAGAAAGTTTTAGCGAACTACATCCTAGATTATAAGGGCGAATCGTTAGTAGAAATATCCCATAACTTCCTCTGGACTCTAATGCAGAGACCCACGAGCGGTATTGTCTCCGCAACAACGGGCTACCTATACACCTTCGTCAATAAGGCTGGGAAACCATACACTGTTGATATGTCAAAAGTGTTAACAGAAATACAGGATGAGCTGTTCAAACTGTTAAAGTAACCTTTTTTTATCCTGTATCCATTCTTTAGGATATGGACAAGGTAAAGCTGAAAGGCTCAATCGCATATGTATACAAAGTGTTCGTTGAGTCGTTAAACAAGACAGGAATAGAAACTGCGGGCGGGGCATTGAACGAGAACACTGTAGTTGTTGGCGTACCATTGAAAAGCTTCGTGAAGATGATAACGATGGACGTAAATAAGGAAGTGTGGGAACTGAAGATCAAGAACGGGAAGATGTTCCTCATCGGCACGAAGGAACTGGTTGATGAGGACGTCAAGAAAGTGAATACACAGATACTCTCGAAATTGAAGAAACTCGGGGTTGAAGCTGATGCCCACGTCACGGACGATGGAGATGCAGTGGTAATGGTATCATTAGTTGACGTTGTTTTGAGGATACTGGAAAAGACGTTACAGGAAACCAAAGCTAGAGCCTCAAATCACATGCGTTCACTGAGGGTCAAGTTCGGGAGCGATGATGATTATGCCTACGTTGTGCTTTACACTAGGAGTTCGCAGAAAGACACCGTCCTAACTAAAATAGAGGAGGTGTTGAAAAATGAGTGAACAACCTCAGGATGCGAATAAGAGGATTGAAGAATTGGAGAAGAAAGTACAGGAGTTAACGGAACAGTTGGACAAGACTAAAACTGCTGTGAAAACGGTTGCAGGTATACTGGATAACCACCTCAAGGGTAAATGGACTGTTGAGGACATCCAAATGGCGTTAAACAACATCAACGAAATGGTTCAGTTATTAACGCAGGCAGGCATAATACATCCAGGTGGGGAAGGTTCAGGTAATTTGTTGCAAATGATGATGGCACAACAAATGTTAGCACAAAGACAGCAACCACAGGACGTTGAAGTGGAGCCATTAAGGAAGAAACCGAAGAAAAAACTGAAGAAATTCCTTGAGGAAGAAGAATGAATTAAAAAATGGAGTTCAGTTCCTTTTTGGCTTTCTTCTCCAGCTCCCCGCCCCACAACTCCTTGTATCCGGGTACCATTTCCCTAAGGACGTACAAGGCGTTAACTAGGTATGCCGGGTTATTGCCCTCAGCGTATTTCCGTATTTCTTTCGCATTGTTCTCATCTTTACCCACGTAAAGCTTACCGTTCTTCAATATCAAGACGTTCCTGTCCTCATCCACTATGATGCCAGTGACGTAATTCGCATTGTGGGGTAATTGGTGTTCTATCTCATGTATCAGGTTAGACACGTAGTCCTCATTAGACTCCTGCGGAAGTTCGAGGGTCTCTTCCTCTGTTTCTTTCTTTTCACTCATACATGAAAGTATGGATACAAAATATTTAAGTGTTGTGTCTGCCGATGAGAACGCATGAAGATCGTGAGTGAGGAATGGATAGAGAAGGAAAACGTAAAAGTGAGGTACGCCATTGTGGAGGAAATACCCGGAAAACTATACTACGTGATCTGTCCCTCTTTACGTTTCTTCGAATATTGCTTTGACCTAAACCAATGCCGTAAAATCGCCTTGAACTTATCGGAGAAAGTCAACGACCTCTTATATTTGTAAAGGACGTTGAAGTGAATGGCGTTTTCACCCATGACGGAATAACGTAAGTAATTGAATTCTGCACGCTTAGGGTCATCACCTAGGAGAAATTGTAAGTCAAATAATTCTTTCACGGGAATGGGGTCTGTTAGTACAATAAGGATGTGAATATGTTTTTTTGATGGTGAATGTTCCCACCATGCGTCTTCTTCTTTGTAACCTAGACTGCGTAGCATTTCGAGTTTCTTCTCTAAGATTAAATTAGGGTCGTAAAAATGGACGTCAACATCTATATCCAGTTTGATTAATTGTCTCTGGTCTACCACGTATACTCTCCCCCATCTTGTGGATAGCGGTGATACCACACTATCCTCTTTCCCACCGCACCACCATAGAAAACCCCCTCGTCCGACAGTAAGGGGAGCACCTGAACCCCGAAGAGATCCAAAATCCGATCCTCCAATTCCTCCATTAATTCTCGAATCTGTTGCTTCTTCTTCTTCGGATCCAACGGTACGCAACCCTGTGCCTCCACGAAAATAGGATGCTCCCATTCTGCGTAATCGAAGGATAATGTAACACATATTGTCCGTGCCGTATTTCTCTTCACCGATTTTCTCGATGAAGGGGATATACCTGGTGGGGATGTCCCCAATGGATCTCACCTTATAGTCTATATACCACCCTCTTTTAATCACCTGAGCGATCAACATAGCTTCTTCGCCTTAGCGGTTATCATTTTGCGGACGAATTCGGACGCATAGAAACCGTAAATTTTCGAATATTCCTTTATCCGTTCATAGGTATCGGGTTCCAACTTAAAAGAACGTGGTTGAAGCCGTCCCCATGGGTAGTCATAACTCACATCATCATCAATGGACTTAGCTATTTCTTTGCACTCATCCATAAGATTTCTAAAAAATGAGTCATAATCAACATAAGAAGGAACGTTACTTAACCACGTTCTCTGATATGGAAACAGGCGGAAACTCACGATTTGTCTGGGCATAAATATGCTATCATATTCAGGCAGATAAAAAGCTTTCTGAGAAGGCAGGGCAAGATTTAAAAGTATGAGGAGATATATAATTTCTGGGTGTTAAGTGTGATTGTAGTAATAGAGGAGGGCGTTTACCTCAAGTTAAAGGAAATGGCAGAGGAGAAAAAGATTAGTATAGCATCAATAATAAGAGAAATTCTAGCCTCGTATTTTAGAATTGAAGACAACACTAAGAACTATTCAAAGACAAAGATAGCGAATAGAAGGGATCTATATGGTGAGAAGGCATATTACAGGATCCTGGTGAAGATGGAGAGAAGAAATGAAATATACATTAAGAATGAGTTAAGGAAGCAAAAGAAAACCGTAAACGAGTTGTTGAAAGAAATACTTTTAGTTACAGCTTAAAAAAAATTAATCTGTAGCCTGTTCAAATGCATACGCACGAAGGTTATAGTAATTTTCAGGAATTTCTACTATTCCATGTTCATTGTGAACTAATATGGTTTTGTCCTCGAGGGCTATGATAAAATGACTCCCTCGGAACTCATGCACATGCCCACCAAAATAGCGAGTGCGTGCATAAGTTAAGCCCATGGTATCACGCTTTTGCAGGTAGTAGTTAGTAACTATTAGATCGCCCTGCCTGACTATGAACCTTTCACTTTTGGGTATTACGGCTTTCTCATAGACTGAAGCCGTTAAAAAATCGGCTTTCTCCATCTGTTTTTTAAGGGTTACCTGCTGAGACATATTTTCACTACTAGAATATAACAGCATAAACTTATAAGCTTTCATGCTGAGTATATGTCATGGTAAAACGTGGATCCAGAATTGCGAAAAAGTACGGGTATATTTTTTTGGAATATGCACCTACGGCAACGTTCCTTATGAACAAGTTTGATAACCTAGAAGAGAAAAAGATTTATGTGTTTGAATACAATTACCGATTTAAAACATTTAATGTGATAGTGCAAAAACTAACGCCTAATACATTGAAAATACACCTTTTACACCATTATATTTACATGACGAAAGAGAATAACGGATTTACCATATCAATACCGGAAATTCATGAAAAGTGGAGAGAAGAAATATCCGATTTTTTTATTTACATACTTGAAGTCCACTACAACAAAATAATATACAAAAACAATGACGAAATAAGGATAAGACAAAAAGCACCGTTCCAAATCAAAATAGAAGTAGCAAAAAAAACATATTGCCTAGATCCAACAACTGAAAAAGTAAGAGTGTGTTATCTTCCCGAGAAAGTAGCAAAATACGGAATGGAAATAGGGATTGATAATCAAGACAATAGGTTTATGATTACAAAAATCAATAACAAAGATATTATAAAACTCAGAAAGAGAATCGAGAAAAAGAAAAATGAACCCGACATTTACTATAGAAAAGCAATGAAAACTAGAACTACCATGTATCTATTTATAAAAATGTTTAGGAATAAAGGAATATTGCAAATGCCGATACAAGTGCAACCAATATCCATTTATTCAGGACTGCGGATAAACAATGAAGAAATAATAGATTATGCATTTCGCTTTAGCTTTCCGTATGAGCTTAAAAACAATACCATACATTTCAATGGAACACAAACGATATTAGTGGATTATGATTATGACCAAGTAAATCAAATATTATTCAAATTCCAACAAAAAATAATAGCAGGAATAGGGAGAACAGTTTTATGTGGGATCGACCCAAATAATAGATTATGGTGCAATGTCCTAAGAGGATTTATGAGATGGTGGAAAATTGAAGATGTATATAAAAACATGTTTGAACTCGATGAGAAAACGAAAATTTATGAGTTCTGAGACCGTGTTTTTTTAAAAAGAAAAAAGTTACTTTTTAAATCGTTTTTGATTCTTGGATAATTTGAGAAAAAAGCGGAATAAGCCTATAGTAGCTTTTCAGAAATGCGTTTACGGATAAATTGATTTCCTGCCCATTGTTATGGTATATCACCCTGCTTATTGCCTTCGTTATTGGTACATCATTGTTCTTAATAATGACATAGAATACAAACTTAGTTAGTATCGCTAATTTCCTTTTGTTTTTGATTTTGTTTAGTACTTTTGGGGAATATTTCAAAACTTCCACCTCTATTTTATCTGTATTTTTCGGGTGGAAGTTTAAAAAAAGTGTGTACTTACTGAAATAATGAGTATAATCGCTAATACTTTCATGCATCGTCTCGAAGTGTGGTTTAGTGCCATGATTTTGAATGGAAACGTAATAAGTGACTTCTGAAGCAAACCTATTTTCATATATTTTGTTGTAAACTTCAATCATTTTTTCACCCCCAAAAAATGAAAAAAATCATATGCTTATAGTAACGGGGTTAACGTAAACATGCCGATGCCCACCCCAATTAACGTTAGTAGCCCTAACCCATTTTCCCACCGTATGCTTTCCTTTGTGTGGCGATACTAATAAATAGGTATGGATACCGTGTGTACCGCCAAAACTTACTTGACGAGCCACACGTTTATAGCAAATATCGTTAATGGTGCTAGAATTAGATATTATAGGGCATTCAGATATTTCATAATTTAGTTCATCGAGTCCGCCAGTACCAGTCTCACGCCATTGAAACTGATAGAAGATAGCATATAAAGGAGGAATAGTATCATAACGTGTAGGAATAATTCTAATAGTGACATTTTTCCCGTTAATCGTTGAATTAGGATCACTGGACTTTAAACTATTTCTAAAATCTTCCCTGACATTAATATCAATAGCTGTATTAATTTTTATTGGATTTTCAACTTTATTAAGCAGTCTCCTGTCTATCTTAAACATTAAATAATGAATACGATAATTTTTCAACTCATAACCGATAACATATTTTTGTGTCTCCCTAGCTATATAAATTGGTATTGAACCACTCAAAAAAACGTTTTGCACATGTAAAATAGATTCCCGTTTTTCAGGAATTGGTTTCGTATGGTTCACCAAGAAAAATTATGCAGGGAAAGACTATAAACCTTTCGCTTTATAACCTCACATTCTCTAAAAAGAGGTGAAAAAAAGCACATGGGAAGTTAATTTTATACAAGACCGAACCAAATAATAGATTATGGCAAAATATATGAAGAGAATTTATAAAGTTGCGTAAAATTGAAAATGTGTATAAAAAAATGTTTGAACTTAAAAAGGAAAAAAATTATTCTACTATCCACTTAGCTAATTCATCCCCTTGGTGGGGATGAACAAAAATATAGGCCGGGGCCCACTCCCCGCCCTGGGGAGTGTAGGCATCGATCATCACCACTATGGGGATTACGTCTCCATGAACTTCGGCAAACTTTTTAGCCTTTTCCCTAACACTCCATGACTGCCAGCTCAACCATTCTTGGTATTTTTCTTTGCTCTCGAATTTTTTAATCATTACTCGTCCACCACTTTGCCGTTTTTTGCCCTATATGCCAGGGCATCATAAGTTAACTCATCGCAAACGCCCTGGCATTCCGCTAGCTGTTCTAGCACACTGCCGTAAACTTTGGCTTTCAGTAACATTATTTTGCCTTCATTATACCACTGCTTAACTTCCTGACTGTCTAAAACTTTTCCTTCTTCAAGTCTCACAGACAGCATAACGACATAAATAACGTCACCGATTGTAGCCTTTATGGAAACTCTGTTTATTTTTAACTGTGAATTGCATAACATGTTTAAGAAGTCAATAGTACCTTGATGCCCAATGGCGTTAAAAACGCCATTGGCAATTACTTCGCAGAATTCGTTTTTATTAGTTGGCATAAAAGATACGTCAGCAGGCAGAATTAGCATATTCGGGCTGAATGAGTTAACTAAATATGTTACCATTTTATCCCCCCGTTTTAGTTATACTGGAAAATAGTAAGTAGAATAAAAGCATTCACCGCCTTCACCACTTTTCTCTATCACGTGTTTCAGTTCCCCAAACAGCCGCAGAACCACAGCCTTAACATTGCTATCTGCAACCACGAAATTAAAAAATTCTTCATCGAGTTGTAATTTTGTGGAACAGATCGGGAAATATCCCGTTCCGTTCCAGCCCTGACGAATCCAATATATTTCTATATTGGTATATCTAATTAAACGCAATAAATTAACATTTAGCTCTTCGTGATTAGCATAACCCTGGAGTGGATATGCACGGCACGAGAACCGCAACTGTTTAACTTTGCCTTTTTTATTTTTAACCACTTTTATTGTATATCTAGCTTGGTCAAATTCATCAAATTCGGCTTTTTCATACTCTAACCCTTCGGGTTTTTCCTTCGTGACCTGACTCACGCTTTTCACCATGTTTTATATTAAACTACAAGCTTATAAATATTACGCCATCTTCTCTACATCAAGAAAACGATAAACTGTTTAGAAAAAATATACTAAACTTACTATATTTTTTGTTTGTTTTTTTGTTTGTTTTAATTTTTGTAAACTGAGCTATTTACCTAAATTGGGAAAACAAATAGAAATACAAAAAAATATTCAAACAAAAAAACGATTTTTGCGTAAATAAATTTTAATGAATTATTAGTGCCCTTACACTAAGATTACGAGTAACTGAAAGCAATTGTATTTATTTCACACAAAAGAGTTTAGGCGTGAGAGCTATATCTTTTCACCGAAGTTTTTTATTTATAAACGCTATAACGCCGTTATTTTACATGGTATTATTAGCGGGTAAAGGCAAAAGTGCAAATCCAAGGGTTTAAAAACCTTTCGATGAAAATGATGGACAGGGTTTAAAAAAT
>Ga0208548_100278_pt1:7500-22961 | contig 22961 bp, 13 predicted proteins | sample ECH_Chost_MetaG_FD_187133 | JGI IMG/M metagenome (GOLD analysis project Ga0208548, IMG submission 187133) | Hot spring microbial mat communities from Yellowstone National Park, Wyoming, USA - ECH_C host_MetaG (SPAdes) (version 2) | ecosystem: Environmental > Aquatic > Thermal springs >... | reverse complement strand
GAAACAACCTTAACCATATCCCCGTCTTTGATATTCAGCTTTGTAGCATCCTCTGGGTTTATCAACAAATCAGAACTGAAATTCCTATATCCTGGGACTCTCTTGATCAACTCATCAGAATTATACCTAGTCACAACTCTACCAGTAATTAAAATGTAACTATCACCAGATATTTCGTTATACCTAACTAATCCAAACTTAGCCTTACCGCTAGGAGTCATAAACCTATCCTTGTACAGACTAGACTCGTGATCAGGATACTTGGAGTCTACAGAGTAATCCATCAATTCATCAAGGGTCAAATTAGAGTACAACTTTGCAACCTCCTTTATCTCTTTAAACACCAATTTAGGATCGTCATGAAAACCAGTAAAACCTAACTTCTCAGCAATCCTCTTAATTATCCACAACTCACTCCTAACCTCCCCAGGAGGATCAACAACCTTAAACCTCCACTTAACAGTACGATCTAAATTAGTAACTGAACCCTCCTTTTCAGCCCATAAAGGAGTAGGCAAAACGTAATGTGCATATTTAGCAGTCTCAGTCATAAACGGATCCATTACTACTAACAATTCCAACGACTTCAAGAACTTAATAACCTTGTATCTATTTGGCAAACTAAAAGCTGGATTGTAATTCATTAGAAAAAGTGCCTTAACATTACTATCCCTTAGAAAAGCCTCAGTTATGCTCAAACCCTTCTTGATTGGAGGAACAAAACCCCAAATCTTACTCAACTCCTTAGCGTTTTCCTCATTCATTGGACCATTTGGGAAAACATCTGGCTTTATTAAATCACCAGAACCTTGAACATTTGTTTGACCCCTATAAACTAATAGTCCCCCACCATTAATACCAACATTCCCAGTAAGCAATGCTAGGTTAATGTAAGCCTTTACGGCATTAACGCCACTTGACTGAGTTAAACCCAAACCCCATGAGAGTATTGTAGGCTTATTTGCAATAATCCTAGCGAACTCAATAATCTTATCCTTACTAACACTAGTAATCCTCTCGGCTTCCTCAATAGTATAAGACTTTACAATCTCCCTAAACTCATCAAGGTTCTCAACACGTTCCTTAACGAACTTACTATCATATAATCCGTTACTTATCAAATAATTCGCAACAGCGTTATATAGATAAATATCAGTACCACTACTAATCTGTAAAAACAAATCAGCAATCCTAGCAGTACCAGTCATCCTAGGATCAATAACTACAATTTTCACACCCTTTCTCTTAGCCTCAACTAAATATTGAGACAAAACGGGATGGCTATCAGTAACAGATTCTCCAGAAATTACAATATTTCTAGCATTCAAAATTTCAGAAACGGTAACAGAAGAAGCTCCAATACCGACTAACTCCTTTAAAGCCATTGCAGAGGGCTCATGACAAACCCTAGCACACGAGTCAACATTATTAGTACCCAAAGCTCTAGCCAACTTCATGAACGAATATCCTTCCTCCAACGTATTCTGACAACCCCCGTAAAAGGCAATAGCCTCTGAGCCATACTTACTCCTAATTTCCTTTAACTTGCTATCAATATCGCTAATTGCTTCATCCCAAGTAGTCCTAACGAAAGTGTCCTTAACTCTCTTTAAAGGATAAGTTAAACGGTCCCAGGCGTAAATTACTTCTGAAGCAACAGCGCCCTTACCGCAAACGTGTCCTCTGCTAACAATGTGCTCTTGTGATGGAGATACCCTAAATATAAAGTTATTCTCTACATAAAAATCTAGACCACAACCTACACCACAGAAAGGGCATATGGTTTTCCTAACTTCCATACAATAGTATACTGATCTAGAAAATTTAAAACGATCTTACTATCCGTATTAATATCAATTATTAACTGGGTTTACTCCATAAGCTTTGAAAAAATTATTGCTTATTATTCTCACTAGCTTATACTCTTCTATACCTAAAAAATTGCTCATAAATGAGATAGCGTTAGGTATATCACTAGGTTCTAATAGCTTACCCCTATATTCATACCCACCATCACTCTCTGTAAGAACGTTTTTTAGGTCGACATTTTTCAACACTTCTTGATGCTTCTTCTGGAAAGAAACGGAAGGATTTATAGAAATAAAATACCCAGCACTCTCAATATCCTTCAACAGATTAATGGGACCAGTATACCAGTGAAAGATAGCACTCTTCACGTCGTTTTTAACTAAAATGTTGAAAGCGTCTTTCCAAGCGTCTAAAGCGTGGACGTTTATCAACTTACCTTCTCCCGCTTTTATCTGCTCCTCAAAATATTTAATCTGCAATTCTTTAGGAGCCTTAGCGAATCTGTAATCCAAACCAACTTCTCCAACGAAATCAGCTTTAATAATCAACGATAAAATTCTAGTCAGATCCTCCTCATGAACACGCCAAGGATGAATACCAACTCCTACTAATACGTTGTCACTCTTTAAGGAGAAAGTATCCATAGCGGATTGGTAATCCATTGAAACCGCAGCTATAAGATAATCTTCATACTTCTTCTTTAAATAGGAATAATGGCAATGAGCGTCAAAGTACTTATACATACAAAAAGAAATGGAAGATAAAAAGAAAAAACTAACTTAACACATCAAAAATCGTTACATTAACTTCTAACCCTTGCCTTGATGAAAACACTAACTTAACATCGCCACCAATGATAAATGTCTTACTAAAATATCTATCAACTATACCAGAGTAAATTACAGTGGAGTTATTTACCACGGTTAAGTTAAACGCGTTATGTCCCATTACTTTAATTGTAACATTGCCATAACTTAACTTCAAGGGAACAGTGTAATTTGTTGACACATTTGATATTATACCAAATTGATAAGTTATGTTTTGAACATTTGTAGTCGTATAGTACTCTTGTCCTTTAGAAACTGGAGTCTGTGGATGATAGAATAGGTTAGTATGAGTTAAGAGAAATACTCCTACTAGAATGATTGCTAGTACAACAATTACCTTGCCTATCATGATAATCCATACTTAAATGGATAAAGCTTAAAAGGAGAAAAATACGATAATTCGACCATTATTTACATTAATCTAAAAGATGAGTTAGGTTGGTTCTTCTCACTGATTCGGAATTACATCTCTCGTTTGAGAGGAAGTACGGCTAGTCTGAGATCACATTTTAGCTTTGTAGTATTTTTGTCTAATGTGAGCTCGTACAATAGTGATAATAAAGTTATTAGATACTTGACAGATTTAGGTAGGTCATGTGACTTCGAGGTTTAACATTTTGAAAGATCTAGTTTGTTTGAAGAAGGAGGAACAACATTTCCTCTCTGATTTCTTTACTTAACTCTTATTTTTGAAGAGGATATAAAAACCCAGAACATGACATACGAGTTGTGTTAAAAATATTTTATGTTTATCTTCGTTTATCTACTTCGTTCCTTGATAAAAGAAAGGCTCTATAAATTCGATCTATTGTTATATATTTATTAATTTTAATAGTTTGATTTTAGGCTATTAAATATACTTGATACAATAAATTAGTATTCGATTCTATTTCCAGCCTAAGTAGCATTTACGATAATATAGTTCGAGTTTACTTCATCCTTATGGTGTAGCGATAGCTTTAAAATAGTTTGCTTCGATATTAACATGCGGAGTTTACTCAATGAAGTAGGGGATGGCGTCCCCCTGGGGATAACCCCGAACCGCCTCTTGATTAATGATAGGGGCTGATAACGCCTACTTCACCACAAAAGGGTGGGAAGTATGGCGTCAAATGAAGCTCAGATAGTAGTTTTAACCATAACTCAAGTTATTGTAGTTATTCTACTATCCCCATTATATCAAGGAATTTACGATAGGGGAAAAGCCATAATAGAAGGGCGTAAAGGCCCCAGTGTTCTGCAACCTTACTATGATATAATTAAACTACTAAGAAAAGAAACCGTTATTTCAAATAACTCATTATCTCTATTTGTTTATGCTCCTTACATAGTTTTTGGGATTTATCTCCTTATTTCCTTCGTCATCCCAGTAGTTTATCCAGTGCCCATCTTACTCACCCCTACGGTGGATTTCTTAGGGGGAGCATTACTCTTCTCCTTAGCTGCGTTCATAAAAATAATTGCCTCCCTAGAAAGTGGAAGTAATTTCGTTGCATTAGGAGTAAGTAGAATTCTCTCTTTCACTTTCTTATCTGAAGCTACACTGATAACGGTTTTCTTCGGCGTTGCACTAATAACTGGTACAAACAACCCTTATGTAACATTAGATTACGTTTCCCAAAGCCTCTCTCATTACTTTCAACTAGACCACACCTTCGTATCGATCTCATTCTTCATGTTATGGTTATTCGAAACCGGTAAATTACCCGTAGAGAGTCCTGGACTAAGCGAAATGGGTATGATAGACGATGGAGTTCTCTACGAATATAGCGGAAAATTACTTGCAATACTAAAGTGGGGTTCTTACATCAAACAATATCTATTAGGCTCAGTACTCCTAAACGTATTTATATTCCCTTGGTTTTTGCAAGTTGGAATTATAGGCTCTTTAATAGACATTGCGGTGATGTTCGGCAAATGGTTACTCCTAATCCTTATTAGCGTTATAATAAACACCACCCTAGCTAAATTAAGGCTATTTAAAGTTCAGGATTATCTCGCAGTGGCGTTCCTCCTTTCCCTACTTTCATTAACGCTTACTGTCTTGTTGGGGTGAAGGTATAGTGATTAACTCAGAGATCCTAGAACTACTCTCAACGTTCATATTAATTTCAGCCTTTTACATTCAAGGACAAGCTTACTTTAAACCAGCAATATATGCACAAGCCATTCAATCTACCTTAATCGCAATTCTAGCCTTCCATCTAGGAATCTCACTTTTTTCCATCGACTATATAATTTTAGGAATAACAGTAATACTACTGAGGACTGTACTAATCACAATATTTTTATTTAGAGGTCTAGTTAAAGAGAAACCAGGAACTAGAGAAAGCTCTAAGGGAGTAGCATCTGAACTAGTATTGAATCTCGCATTTTCCATTATAGCATCTCTAGTAGTATATTATTTCGTATTGGAGAAAATACCCATAAGTACGGAAATCAACAACACGCTAATGTTATTGTTCGCCTTTATCTTACTCTTCCAGGGTCTATTCCTTATTATTTCTAGAAAAAGTACAATATTTCAATTCATCGGTTTCATAGAAGAAGAAAACTCCACAATTCTTTTTGGTATTTTATTACTACCCATTCCCTTCTTAATAGAAGTGAGTGTATTCCTTGATGTATTAGGGCTAGTGATAATTTCCTCAATTTTGACGTTAGAAAAAGCAGAATATTCTAGGTTAGATGAACTAAAAGGGTGATCTAAATGAATATTGAACCCATACTCTTACTATTAATTCCTATAATAAGTAACGTAGGCTTTTTCAAACTCAAGCTAATTAAGACCCTATCCGTACTATCAGCAGTACTAACATCAATCATCAGCATCTTCCTTTACTTCTTAGCACCAATCAAAAACTCTTTCTTCTTCATCACTAAGTTCACAACGTTTTTCCTATTGATGATTACATCAATTTATCTCCTATCTACCCTTTACTCCATGAATTATATAAAACCAAGCAAAATAGTAAGTGAAAGATTATACTACATTCTACTAAATTCCTTCGCATCATCAATGCTTTTTACCGTTATTATGAACAATTACGGTCTAATGTGGGTTGGGGTAGAACTCACAACTGTGACCTCAGCTCTTCTAATAATAGCGGAAGCATCTGAAACCTCACTGGAAGCCACGTGGAGGTATGTAATCATAGTATCCGCTGGAGTAACCTTAGCCCTATTCTCAATAATTTTCATCTACTATAATTACCATACATTAACTGTAACGGAAATACTTACAAAACCTGAAAACAACATAATAACTAAACTTGCGGTAGCTCTAGCTTTAATAGGATTTGGAACAAAAGCAGGAGTTTTCCCCATGTACACGTGGTTACCAGATGCTCATAGCGAAGCGCCATCTCCAATAAGCGCATTATTTTCTGGAGTACTACTTCCAGCCGCAACTTACGTGGTGTACATGGTATATCAAGTAAATCCATTAACCAATATCTTTGTAATATTCACAACTTTATCGATAATAACCGCATCGATTATCCTAACCTATCAATGGCATATAAAGAGAATGTTTGCATACTCAACCATAGAAAACATGAACCTAGCCTTGCTTGGACTTACAATAGGCCAACCCCTCGGAGCAATAATCCTCCTTCTTGCACACGCATTTGGCAAAGCGGGTGCCTTTTACTCTAGCGGAATTGTATTGAAAGTCCTTGGAGAAAAGAGAATTGAAAACATAGGCGGTTTACATACAAAACTAAAACTCACCTCAGTATCGCTATTATTGTCCTCTCTAACTGTAACTGGTACGCCACCCTTTGCAACTTTCATAGGAGAATTCTTCATATTACAAACATTAATTCAAAAAGATTATATTATAGAGTTTATATTAATAGTAATTTCTCTGGCAACAGCTTTCATCTCAATAAACTATAACGTTACCAAAATGATATTCACTCAAAGAGAGCTCACAGTCTCAGAAGAACCCAAGCTAATCACGTTCATTTCTCTTGTATCATCTATAATTCCACTCGTTCTCGGTATACTTTTACTGGTGATCCTTTCATGAAATACTATAAATGGACTCAAAAAGGCGAGGGAAGGAAAATAGGCAAAATAGGGGATTATTGTCTCTACGAGAAAACGATAACAGAAGAGAAATGTGAGGAAAACAAACCAAATATAACACAAACGTATGGATCATTCAAGTTCATTTACGGACCCTCAGCTGGAGGACTACTCGAAACAATAAAATTCATTATTACAACTAATGGTGAAAAAATTCTAGGAATAGACGCTGAGGTATACAAGAACAGAGAAATAGTAATAAGCGGTTTAACTGTGGACGATGCCTTACTCAGAGTAGAGAGAATAAACGCTCCATTTAGTGCTTCCCACACAATATCCTTTTTACTCGCTGTAGAAGATTCGTTAGAATTAGAACAAGACTATCCAACCCAACTAAAGAGAATAGCCGAAATAGAATTGGAAAGAATAAGAAATCACTTATTCGTAATATCGAGATTAACTGAAACCGCATCACTAAACGTACCTACATACCATCTCTTGCACCTCGTTGAAAAAGTCAACAGATTAATAGGCAAAATGTGTGGTCACAGGTATTTCTTTGGCGTTAATGCAATTAACGGGGTTAACTGCGATTTCGGAAATTTATTAAGAATAATAGATATTACCAAGGAATTTAAACAAATCTTCGATGGGCTACTTGAAAGTAGAATCTTCATAGATAGACTCCAAGAAAACGGAAAAATAATAGATGAAAACAGTATAGGACCAGCTGCAAGAGCTGCTGGACTAGCTTACGATGCGAGAAAGGACTTTAAAGCCTTACCTTATGAAGACTTAGGTTTTAGAACAGTTATCACACAAGAGGCAGACTCATTCGGAAGGTTCCTAGTTAGGGGAATGGAGATAATCGAGTCGGCCAAAATTTTAGTAGAGTTACACGATGAAATAAAGAACAGCAATAACGAGAGAGGGAAAAATCACAAACAAGGAGGGGGAGAGGGACTAGCCAGAGTCGAGAGTCCATCTGGTGATCTAGCCTATTACGTCAAGTTAAATAACGGGATTATCGACTCAGTATCACTTCTCACTCCTTCACAAGTCAATCTCAACCTATTTTTGAAAAGCGTGATAAACACAATATTTACCGATTTTCAATTCAATTGGGAAAGTTTTGGAATTTGGGTAAGTGAAATAGGGGTGATGTTAAAGTGAAGAATTGGTGGTTTATTAGAGGTTTAAGAAAAGGAGTAATGACAGAGAAATACCCGAAGGAAATAGCGGAATGGAGCACTGAAATACAAGGAGAGGGAACTGTAAACTGTCCAACAAACGCCATAAAGGATGGAAAGTGGATAAAGGAAAGATGCGTATTTTGCAGAAGATGCTATCCCAACTATAGACCAAATCTCAATCCAAGAATATATACAATAAACAAAACACAACCCCTCTTCAAAAGGTCATTTTACCTTTACCCAATAGACTCCGGCACATGCGGAGGATGTAACATGGAACTGAAGCTGATCTCATCACCAGAATACGATATGACAAGATTTAGCATATTCTTCACCAATACTCCAAGACATGCAGACGCATTAGTAGTAATGGGGGTAATGACAGAGAAAATGAAAGAAGTGTTAAAAAAAGCTTATGAAGCAATGCCAGAACCCAAAGTAGTTATATTATTAGGTGCTTGCGCTATCTCAGGAGGAATAATAGGCGAAGGAGTACCATTAGAAGCAGTAGTGGAAATCCCCGGTTGTCCACCAAATCCCTTTACAATACTCGAAGCCTTGATGAAGGTGAAGGGAAAATGAACACGCTACTCTATACATTACCCCCATTTCTAATTTCTATTATATTCTCAATCTTTAATAAAAAAGCGGGATATATCTTGACAATGATATCATCAATAATACTACTTATCACCTCGATTTACGAATATAATGGAGTTCTCTCATTCTTCTCCATAATTTCTACCTCAGTGTGGATTCTCGCCTCAATTTTCTCAATAGAGTACGATCATTACGGGAAATGGCTCTCCCCCTTATACATACTAACAATCTTAGGCATGGCCATTGTCTTAAACTCTGATGGTTATCTGTTATTCCTCGCAGGATGGGAAATAATGACAATCCCAGCATATGTAGCAATAGGTCTAACAGCAAAGAATAATAGACCACCATTCGTTTTCATGGCATTTGGAGAGCTGAGTACAGTTCTCATTTTAGCGGGATTTATAATAGCAAACACTACAAACTTCAATTACTTGCCATCTCCAGTTCCCTTGATTGTCGCTACTTTTGGATTCATAATAAAAATGGGAATGATGCCTTTCCTTGTATCGGAATGGCTACCTATAGCACATGGAACAGCACCATCAAACTTTTCTGCAATACTAAGTGCCACAATGACGCTAATGGGGGTTTACGGAATACTAAAAATTACAATTTTAACACAAACTATTCCGATTGGATTTTCACTTACAATAATGGCCATAGGTGCATTTAACATATTCTTTGGAGCACTTTACGGATACGTAAATGAGAACACTAAGGGAATTTTAGCCTTTAGTACAATAGAAAATAACGGGGCAATACTAGTAGCCTTAAGTCTATACATGATCTCAAAGCAACTAAACATTACCTCAATAGAGCACATTTCCTTAATCACTGTAATTTTATACTCATTCGCACACTCAGTAGCCAAAACTGGACTATTCCTCTCTTCTGGCTTACAAGAAAAACAGAGCATAACTTATTCAAAAAAGATAAGAAACATTGAAATAGGACTAACCCTATTGGCTTCCTCCATGTCTGGACTATTGCCGAATATAGGGGGAGTAGCATCTTGGCTATTACTTGAAAACCTATTCATGTTCTCATACGTACTTCATAACGTGATATCTATCCTCTTCATAATGACTGGAGCAATTATCGCAATGGGAGAAGGTCTAGCAACAGCCTTATTAATTAGATACATAACGTATACATCAATATTTCAGAATACAAGAGAACAATTAAGTAAAATAAAGAAATATCCCATCTTATTATCTGCACTTATAGTACTCATACTGGGATTCACGTTACCTTATTTGATATACCCTTATAAAAACTCTACAACAATTCTAGGAATGCTAACCAATAGCGTGATTCTAACACAATACTATAATACCACATTCGGAGGAATATCGCCACTCTACATAATTTTACTATTAGTAGCCTTCTCTATTGTAAGCTATCTCGCCTTTGGAAAGCCTAAAATAAGAAAAGCAGAAACGTGGAACAATGGGGTAAACGAGAAAGAAGAATACACAGCATTTGCAATGGCAAATAACATAAGACAAATGCTAAAGAAAATCTTAAGGCCAGAAGAAGAGAAATTCTTACCTACATACGGTTTAGATGTATTCTGGGAATACCTCTACAAACTAGCAAATTCAATAAGAAGATTTGGGAAGATTTTCGCTAAAACACTTATCAACAGCTCGATCTCATGGTACATTATATACATTATTTTGACGCTCATTGTAGTAATAATAGTAGTTGTAATGGGGTGAAACTATTACATGTTCAAAAGAAAAAGAACTAAAGGAGAAAATAGAGGAGAAGATGAAGAGAATAGAGGAACTGAAGAGGAGAATAGAGGAAACGAGAAGAGACCTAGAGAAGATATATCAACTACAATTGATCGCAATAGAGTGTACGAGGAAGAATGCTCAGAACTACTAAGGCAATTGCTTAATCTATCGTCACGAGAATCAGCGTTAACTTTCGAGCTGTTTCAGCTATCAGAAGAAGCAAAAGTTGAAACATTACGCTTAGCAGGGCTAATAGCCAATTGCAAATACTACGACAAGGCATTAGCAGAAGAACTGTATAAAGAGTTAGACATTTTATTTCGTAAATACCTTGAGAGAAAATGAAGATCAGAAACGATCACTAACTGATTTCTCTACTGGGACACCAACCATATTGCCATATTCAACCCATGAACCATCATAAAGTCTGACCAACTTAAATCCCAAAACCTCTTTTAAAGCATACCAAGCAACAGAAGCCCTAGCACCAGTCCTACAGTACACCACTATCTTATCCTCTTTACTTAACCAAGAAAATATTCTCTCCAACTCATCCCTAGATTTCATAGTCTCATCTTCATTAAGCAAAATTGTCCATGGAATGTTCTTAGCACCCGGAATGTGACCACTCATTTGGGTTTGTTCACACTTGTGCTCTGGAGGTGCAGTAGTCAGACCATCATACTCCTCCTTACTCCTAGAGTCGATTAAAACAAACTCTTTAAGTTTAGACAATAACTCCCATACTAAAATCCTTGAGGACCAATCAGGCTTCCTAGCCTTGTATTCACTCTTCTTATTAACTACTATACCATCGCTTTCTATAGGATAACCCTCTTTTAACCACTTATAAATTCCCCCATTTAATATAGCCAAATTTGAATGTCCATAAGCCTTTAAAATCCAATAAACGTAAAATGCGTACCTATTATTCATTTCGCTATATAACACAATGAGATCATCGTTGTTTATCCCCGCGTTTCCTAAAACCTTACTCAACTTCCCCGGACTAGCGAAATCTCTAGAATTATCGTCAAGAAAATCTCTCCAATTTATTAATACTGCCCCCGGAATATGCCCCTCATAATAATTTATCTGCGGATTATAACCAATCTCTACAACCTTAACGTCCTTTAAGTTGTTGTTAAGCCATTCAACACTTACAAGCATAATATGAAAGAACAATTTAGGTTAATAAGCTTTTAATCAAATATTCTACAATTTACAGCATTTTAGGTTATTGAAACCAGTAAAACTTGTACTATAACTTACACAAGACCATGAAATAACTGCCTTGTGGATTGCTTCAGAATAGTAGAAAAATTTATATGATGGATAGACAATCCATATATGCGATGAGATCCATTCTCAATACGTTAACACAAACAATTAGTTACAAAAATTTAGTCACCTTATCACTTTTCTACGTACTCAACGTATTACTAACAGCATTACTTTTTCTCTTCCTATACACATTACCGCAAAAACCACTAACATTAAACACAGACAGCGGTGAGCTAACAGGAACCTTCATAACATTAGGAGTTTTATCATACACCTTTGGCTTAAGACACGCAGTAGACGCTGATCACTTGGCAGCAATAGATAACGTAACTAGGAAAATGTTACAAGAAGGAAAGAATCCAGTCTTCGTTGGCACTTTCTTCTCATTTGGTCATTCAACAGTAGTAATTTTACTATCCCTTGCAGTAATGATGGCTTCAAGGCTGGTAACTAACTCATTACCGTCCCTCGAGAACACCGGAAATTTGATCGAGACACTAATAAGTGGAGGATTTCTTTATCTTTTAGGCCTACTAAACACAATAGTACTCTACGAATTATACTCGTTTTATAAAGAAGGAAAATATGACAAACAAAAACTAGAGGAAATATTACAGAAAAGAGGTTTCATGAATAAATACTTTAACAAGTTGTTCAAAATAATAACAAACCAATGGCAAATGTACATTGTAGGATTCCTCTTTGGACTAGGATTTGACACCGCGACAGAAGTGGCAATACTATCAATATCGGCAATACTATCATCAACGTACATACACATACCAATCTACATAATCTTACTATACCCAATCCTATTTTCACTAGGAATGTCACTAGTTGACACTACTGATGGTCTATTCATGAGGTTCGCCTATGGCTGGGCATTCCTATCACCACTCAGAAAAATATGGTACAACTTAACGATAACACTAATATCAATTTTAATAGCGTTTGGAATAGGTACAATAGAGTTGTTAGGACTATTACAAGCTGAGTTCAACCTAACTGGATTATTCTGGGATCAAATAGCTGCGTTAAACAACGTTTACTGGGAAACAATAGGATATTATGTAATACTAACCTTTGCTATAACTTGGATTGGGTCTGGAATGATTTACAGGATAAAGAAAATAGAGAATTCCAAGAATACAGATAGAAGGAGGAATCTTTAAAACAATCTCGAACACTAAGTGATGCAAGCACTTTATGAATTGTTCCCAATTGGATGGGGAAAGGCAAGTAAATATTGTAAATGACTGAGTCTAGTTAACTCTTATACTGAGGCTTTAATTGGCACACCAATATTCCCTCATTATATTCTCCAAGTGGGTGTAAAAACGCTGGGTTAATAGGTTTAGTATATGACGGTACGAATTTAGCAGATGTAGTACAGATCATATATTGGAAAAACTGGCATAAAACCTTTTAAAAAACAAAAATTATAAATATTCCTTTACATAAAAACAAACGTAATACGACCCTCAGCTGACTTAGGATTTACCGGACCGCCTAGAATCGTTAACGACAAGAGGGCTTGCCCGATTGGGAGGCGCGGGCTAAATCCCTCGGACTTTCGCCCTCGGGACTTACACCCCGCCCCCATCAATCCCCTCTTCTAGGGGTGGGCTCTCGCGGGTTACCCCGCATGGCTGCCTCTTTTCGGGGAGGGGTTCCCGCTTAGATGCTTTCAGCGGTTACCCCACAGGGCGTGGCTGCCCGGCACTGCCCTACCGGACAACCGGTAAACTAGAGGCCCCGGTACCCTGTTCCTCTCGTACTTGGGGTACCTTCCCCTCAGGCAGCCCACACTCCCCACCCTTAGAGTCCGACCTGTCTCGCGACGGTCTAAACCCAGCTCACGTTCCCCTTTAACGGGCGGGCAGCCCTACCCTTGGGGGCAGCTGCACCCCCAGGGTGGGAAGAGCCGACATCGATGTAGCAAACCGCGGGGTCGATGGGAGCTCTCGCCCGCGACGACCCTGTTATCCCCGGGGTAACTTTTCTGTCATGCCCGGCCCCCACGTGGGGGGACACGAGCGTTCGCTAGGCCGCGCTTTCGCGTCGAGACCCCGTACTTTGGAGGGTCTCGTCAAGCCGGCTTTTGCCCTTGCACTCCACGGCGGCGTTCTGTACCGCCTGAGCCGACCTTTGGGCTCCCGTGTTATCTTTTCGCGGGAGTGCCGCCCCAGCCGAACCGCCCACCTGACGCTGTCCCCACCCCTACGGGTAGGTAAGCTCCTCGAGCACCCATGGGTGGTGTTTCACCTTCGGGTCCCCCATCCCCGAAAGGATGGGTTCGACCCCTCCCACCTACTCTACGCATAGGCGCCCGAGGAGCAGCGCCAGGCTGCGGTGAAGCTCCACGGGGTCTTCTCTCGGTGTGGGGAGTTGCGGGACTGTGAACCCACTCTGGGCGTTCACGGGGCCCCAAGCTGGGACAGTAGGGACCACGTTGATCCATTCATGCGCGCCGGAACTTACCCGGCAAGGCATTTGGCTACCTTAAGAGGGTCAGAGTTACCCCCGGCCTTCAGTGGGGCTTCGGCCGGTTGGACCCGGCTTTCACCAACCACCAGTGGCCAGGATTTAGCCCCCGTTCACACCCTTTCGGGCTAGCGGGGACCTATGTTTTTATTAAACAGTCAGGTCCCTCTTGTCACTGCGACCTACTGAGGCCGGTTTACGACCCCAGTAGGCACCCCTTCTACCGAAGGTACGGGGCTATTTTGCCGAGTTCCCTAGCCTGAGTTAACCCCCAGACGCCTTGGGCTTCTCACCCAGGGGCACCAGTGTCGGTTCTCGGTACGGTCCTAGGGGATCGTTCTGGACTCCCTTTTCAAGGGAACCTGGAATTGGGTGAAGTCCCCAAAGGGAACCCCATCACGCCTTCGTCCCCTTCTCACCATTACGGCACTCCAGGGACTTAAGCGCTTGGATGGGGCGGTGGCCCCACTCACCCTACCCAGATCCGTCAGGAGTCCAGCTTGCGTTACCGCGCCTACCCCTAGGGCGTGGGAATATTAACCCACTTCCCTTTCGGCGAGTACCTATTAGGCCTCGCCTTAGGACCGGCTCACTCCCGGCTGACGACCATTGCCGGGAAACCCTAGCCCTTCCGGCGGAGGGGAGTCTTACCCCTCCTCGCTGTTACTGCCGCCGGGATCTGCACCTGTGGCGGGTCCAGTGGATCTCACGACCCACCTTCTACCCCACCACAGCGCCCCCCTACCCATGGAGACTCAATGAGCCTCCACGCTTGGGTCTCGGCAGCCGGCTTAAGCCCCGACCAATCTTCGGGGCCTCTAGCCTCGGCGGGTGAGCTGTTACGCACTCCTTAGAGGATGGCTGCTGCTGGGCCCACCTTCCCGCTGTCTAAGGCTAGAGACGCCCTTCAACTGGCACTTAGCCGGCATTTTGGGGCCTTAACCCAAGTCTGGGCTGTTTCCCTTTCGCCACCCAACCTTACGCCGAGTGGCCCACTCTCCCCTTCTTCGGCGCCTACGAGTTCGGAGTTTGACTGGAAGCCCGGAGCTTTCGCTCCGAACCCCCAATCAGTTACTCTACCCCGTAGGCAACCTCCAGGAAGGCTGCGCTAGGACGCATTTCGGGGGGAACTAGCTATCACCGAGCTAGATTGGTCTTTCGCCCCTAGACCGGGGTCAGGGGAACGAATTGCACGTCAGAACCCCTATTCGGCCCTCCACCGAGGTTTCCCCCGGCTTCGGCCTGCCCCGGCCTAGATCGCCCGGTTTCTAGCCTCACGCCAGTGACTTTAGGCCCTGGCAGACCCTGCCCCTCACCCGGTTTCCCGGGTTGCGGGCACTCGGTTTCCCTATGCCTTCGGGGTTAACCCCCTTAGGCTCGCCACTGGCGTGAACTCCCCGGCCCGTGTTTCAGGACGAAAGGCAAGACCCCGGTCCATCTCCCTCGTACTTGAGGCTCGCGCCTCTTTCCTTCGGGAGACTTCACTC
>Ga0208548_100278_pt1:0-5000 | contig 22961 bp, 13 predicted proteins | sample ECH_Chost_MetaG_FD_187133 | JGI IMG/M metagenome (GOLD analysis project Ga0208548, IMG submission 187133) | Hot spring microbial mat communities from Yellowstone National Park, Wyoming, USA - ECH_C host_MetaG (SPAdes) (version 2) | ecosystem: Environmental > Aquatic > Thermal springs > Hot... | reverse complement strand
TTAATAATTTAAGGTAGTGCAGTTTTCTAGGCTAGTTTCAGTTACGTGAAAACTTTATTATATCAGAGTGACCTTCAATAGTATATAATTATATTTTATCGTTCAATTAATAAATAGTTTTCTAAAGTAGGAGAGAACAATTAAAAGATATTAACTTATTTAGTCTAGCTTAAGCATGTTTTCATTTGATATAATGTGATATGAGATAATTCTGTAAATATTTTAAATAAGAAATATAAACTGATCTTATTGGATAAAGGAAGATTGAGGATATAGAAATGGAGAGAATAAATAGATGTTATATAATGTTCTCCCTGACGTGCATTCATCACTTATCAGTAAAGACCAATTAGAACATCTGATAGTTATAGTCTTTGTTTAAATAAAAAATTATATTAGAAGTAAGAGAAAGAGGATAGTCAGTTACGTCGTTCAACATTTTTAGGAGTTTGAAAATCTGGGATTCAGGTCTCATTGGGTTTCACGATATGTACTTATCAATCATAAGCATATATAGGTTAACATGCTTGATTGAAGTAAACTCTTCAGCCCTTGAACTTCACCTAGATCAGATGCTGAAAATACTAAAGATGTGCAGGTTCCTAGCACCATGGTATATGTTGGGTTATCCTAAGATGTGTAGAAGGATGAACGAGTTTGCCCATGAGTTATTCGCATGAAATAAACTAGTATAGAGCTTTATGGTTCACTTGGAACTATTAACTACGACTTTAAGGAGATCACTCATTAATTGAGATCGGAAACCTCGTATAAATGACAAAATTGGCTTTAAAAAGTCTTTCTTTAACATTATTGAGTGCGGTGAGAGTATCGTTATTAAGCTACAAATGAGTACGTGAGCTTAGAAGGGCATAGGTAACGTTATACTCTATAACGGATTACCTTTGTGACATAATTTATAGCTTAATATTGACACTTATCTCCGCACTCAATGTTCTTAGGGTTTTCATTAATTTTCTTTACTTGCTTAGGGTTAGGAATTCCAGTAATATCATTTTGATATTGCTAGTTTTCACAGAGCTTCTCATGTTCTCGCTACTGCTTCTAGGCTTTGCTTTTCTTGCCTCCCTATTCTTCCGATTTGAATCCCATTGAGTTGGAAGGATTTGAAGCGTTGAGTTAACATAACTCGGATTACACTCTTGTATTGAGGATGGATTCTCAAGGCAATTACACGTTGGCAAGTTTCACGATGGACTTGAGGAAGGTGATAGAATAGAATGTTTTCTTAAATTTTGTTTATTATCTGTTAGCAAGTTTCATCTCACAATAGTACGAGTTTTTCCAAATATTTTTCTATATTTTGCATTAAGAGAAGTTATAAGCCAGTTGCGGCTATTATAAAAAAGACTATAAAGGAATAAGTAAAATATATATATATTATGCCATCAGTTGCAGAAGTAATAATAAGAGTATTAGAAGATAATGGAATTCAAAGAATATATGGAATTCCTGGAGATTCCATTGACCCTTTAGTTGACGCGATAAGAAAATCTAAAGTAAAATACGTACAAGTAAGACATGAAGAAGGTGCAGCTTTAGCTGCCTCGGTCGAAGCGAAAATAACTGGTAAGCCTTCAGCATGTATGGGTACTTCTGGTCCTGGATCAATCCATTTATTAAATGGATTATACGATGCAAAAATGGATCATGCTCCAGTAATAGCGCTAACTGGACAAGTAGAGTCAGATATGATAGGTCACGATTATTTTCAAGAAGTTAACCTAACTAAGTTATTTGATGATGTGGCAGTATATAATCAAATTTTAATTAACCCAGAAAACGCGGAATATATAATAAGGAGGGCTATAAGAGAGGCTATTTCCAAAAGGGGAGTAGTTCACATAAATTTACCAGTAGATATTCTCAGAAAGTCCTCAGAATATAAGGGTAGCAAGAATACTGAAGTAGGTAAAGTTAAATATTCGATAGATTTTTCTAGAGCTAAGGAATTAATCAAAGAAAGTGAGAAACCAGTTTTACTAATTGGAGGAGGGACTAGAGGCCTAGGTAAAGAGATAAATAGGTTTGCTGAAAAAATAGGAGCACCAATAATATATACATTAAATGGTAAGGGGATTTTACCAGATTTAGATCCTAAAGTTATGGGCGGAATAGGTCTTTTAGGAACTAAGCCTTCCATAGAGGCGATGGATAAGGCTGATTTATTAATAATGTTAGGCGCATCATTTCCTTACGTTAATTTTCTAAATAAGAGTGCCAAAGTGATACAGGTTGATATAGATAATTCTAATATAGGTAAGAGGTTAGATGTTAATCTCTCTTATCCGATTCCAGTTGCTGAGTTCCTAAATATAGATATCGAAGAGAAATCAGATAAATACTATGAAGAGTTAAAAGGAAAGAAGGAAGATTGGCTAGATTCTATAAGTAAGCAGGAGAATAGTTTAGATAAACCAATGAAACCTCAGAGAGTAGCTTATATAGTTTCCCAGAAGTGCAAGAAAGACGCAGTAATAGTTACTGATACTGGAAATGTAACTATGTGGACTGCTAGACACTTTAGAGCTTCAGGAGAGCAAACCTTTATATTTTCTGCTTGGCTAGGTTCAATGGGCATTGGAGTCCCAGGAAGTGTAGGAGCTTCTTTTGCTGTAGAAAATAAAAGACAAGTTATTTCTTTTGTAGGAGATGGAGGTTTTACTATGACTATGATGGAAATGATAACTGCTAAGAAATATGATCTTCCAGTTAAAATAATCGTTTATAATAATTCTAAATTAGGAATGATAAAATTTGAACAAGAAGTAATGGGGTACCCAGAATGGGGAGTCGATTTATATAACCCAGATTTCACAAAGATAGCTGAATCTATTGGATTTAAAGGATTTAGATTAGAAGAGCCAAAAGAGGCTGAGGAAATAATAGAAGATTTTCTAAACACTAAAGGACAGGCACTTTTAGATGCAATAGTAGATCCAAATGAGAGACCAATGCCACCTAAACTAACTTTTAAGCAAGCTGGAGAATACGTTCTTTCAATATTTAGAGAGAAATTAGAGGGTATTTAAATGATACTTATCTTAGGTGGAGGATTCGCAGGAGTTTCAGCTTATAATCAAAATAAAGAAAATTCCTTAGTAGTCGACAGAAAGGACTATTTTCTTTTAACGCCATGGATAATTGATTTTATATGCGGAATGAAGAAATTGGAAGATATTATAGTAAAATATAAGAAAGTTATACTTGGAAATGTGCAAAAAATTGATTTTAAAAATAAGAAAGTTATACTTGATAATAGTAAGGAATTAACTTATGATAAACTTATAGTAAGCTTAGGTCATCATCAAAATCTTCCACGATTAAAAGGAGCTAAAGAGTATGCGCACAAAATAGAAACATTAGAAGATGCTATAGAGTTAAAGAGAAGATTAAATGAAGTTAAGGATATAACTATCATAGGGGGAGGTGCAACTGGTGTAGAGTTAGCTGGGAATATAAAGGGGAAGAAGATCACTTTAGTTCAAAGAAGAAATAGATTACTACCAACTATGTCCACTGCCTCGTCAAAAAAGGCTGAAGATCTATTAAGAGAGTTAGGAGTCAATCTAATGTTAGGAGTAGAAGCTATAGAAATCAAAAAAGATTCTGTAGTCACAAGTTATGGTGAGATTAAAACTGAATTAACTATTTTCGCAGGAGGCTTAAAAGGACCACAAATAGTAGGCAATTTACATGCTAATAAAAACCATAGACTACTCGTAGACAAAAATCTTAAGTCAATTGAATATAATGACGTTTATGGCGCAGGTGATTGTGTAACATTTGAAGATAAGGAAATTCCAATGACTGCAGATATTGCAGTTGCTGCTGGAAGAGTAGTCATGAAGAACATATTAGGTAATGAAATAGAATTTAAGCCTAAAAGATTAGCTACGACAATCCGAATTAGAAATGAATTCTTTGGGGACTTTGGGGAAAATTATGTAGAAGGCAAATTTGCTAAAATACTTAAAGACATTTCTTACCTGGAATCATTACTTTTACCTAGACGTTTGAGAGAATAAACCTTTTAAAAATATTTATAAATTCTTATAAATAAAAATACTAATTAAATTTAATAATTATTAGGAATTTTTTCGGACATTTAAGCTTCATAGAATTTAGTACAGTGATGTTTGAGAGTGTCGTTATTAAGCTAATAGCAGTTTACGGGCGTTCAGTAATAAATCTTTCGCTCAAACTTCAAGCATAGTACTAGCTAACATTGCCACGTGGGTCCTTTCAACCCACGTGACGATTCGGGGGAGGCTTACTTATTTGGGCTCATAAGGCCTATTATTATACCAAACACTCCAAACAACCCTTGCCAACTTCCTAGCCAAAGCAACATACAACTTCCTACCTTTCAACCTATCCTTGTGTGTCTCATAAAACTTCAATAAGGTTGGATTCCTAGAATAATTCCTCACTGCCAAAAAGTAGAACAAGCTACGCAAGTACTTATTACCCCTCTTGGAAATCCCCCTACTTATTACAGCTCTTCCACTCCTCTCAACTACGGGATCTAAACCACAATAAGCCACAAAGGACTCAGGCTTAGGAAAACGCTTAACATCACCAACAATACCAATAATAATACCAGCTGCAAGCTTCCCAACATCTGATATAGTCAATAGGACATGATCTTGAGGAACTTGCCCTTCAATCATCCTCCTAACCTCCTTCAACCTCTCTTGCGTTTCTAGGAGGTTTTTAGCCAAGATTTTGATCTCCTCAAGCACTATTGGCGTATATTCAAGTTGGTAGAGCTCTTCTCGTGTAAAATCTCCTTTCGCAAGTCTTTCCAACCTATCCTTGTTTACCTTATCGTTATCACTTACTAAGAATAATGCCCTCTTTAACCTATTCTTGTATTTCGTCTCTATGTCCTTTAGGAAGAGGTAGAGTGTTGTCATTTCCTTTAAGGGGTTGTAATCGTACTCCTTAGCCTTGTTAACCATGTTTTCTAATTTTTC
>Ga0208548_100277_pt1 | contig 22985 bp, 23 predicted proteins | sample ECH_Chost_MetaG_FD_187133 | JGI IMG/M metagenome (GOLD analysis project Ga0208548, IMG submission 187133) | Hot spring microbial mat communities from Yellowstone National Park, Wyoming, USA - ECH_C host_MetaG (SPAdes) (version 2) | ecosystem: Environmental > Aquatic > Thermal springs > Hot... | reverse complement strand
TTCTTTTCAGCGTTCCGATAAGCGTTTATATTAAAAAGAAAATACATTTATGATGAGCTACACTGAAAGTTCAAAAAGGGTTTTCCTAAACACCGGAACAAAGTTCCCCCAGCCTGTTGTCTGGGCTGTAGCTGTCGTTAAGCTTGCGGCTGCAAGGGCAAACCAGGAGCTCGGGGTTCTCGATAAGGAAACTGCAGAAGCCATACAGAGGGCTGCTACTGAGCTCATGGAAGGAATACACGCTGAAGACATTGTGGTCGATGTTTTTCAGACAGGTTCTGGAACCGGGATAAACATGAACGTTAACGAAGTGCTGGCAAAGAGGGCAAGCGAGATTCTGAACAGAAAGGTTCATCCAAACGACCACGTCAACATGTCGCAGTCTTCAAACGACGTTGTGCCGACAGCCATAAGGATAGCTGCAGTTAAAGAAAGCGTTATGAGGCTTCTTCCTTCTCTTCAGACGATAATAAACTCTCTGCAAGCGATTTCATCAAAAACTTACGATATAGTGAAGTCAGGAAGGACGCACCTTAGGGACGCGCTTCCTGTCACCCTGGGACAGGAAATGGAGGCATACGCAAGGGCTTTTGAAAGGGATATGAAGATGGTTACACAGGCTGTTGAAGACGTGAGGTTCCTGCCTCTTGGGGGAACAGCTGTGGGAACCGGGATGAACTCTCCGCAAGGTTTCCAGCAGACTGTCATAAGAAAGATAAACGAAGTAACAGGGCTTGACTTTAAACCAGCGGAAAGCAACTTTATGAGGATGAGGCTGCTCACGGACATGGTCAACCTAAGCGGCACGCTCAGGGGCACGGCCCTAGACCTTTACAGGCTTTCACAGGATCTCAGGCTGATGTTCTCAGGACCTTTTACCGGGCTCAACGAGATAGACATACCAAGCCAGGAAGAAGTTGCTGGGAGCAGCATCATGCCTGGAAAGACGAACCCGATAACTGTAGAATCTTGCCTTCAGGCTTCTGTTCAGGTCATGGGGCTAGATCATGCGGTGCAGCTTGCAGGGATGCTTGGGGAGTTTGAGCTCAGCATGGGGATCCCGTTAACAGGCTACGACGTTGTTACAGAAATAGACTTACTGAGCGAAGCCCTTACTAAGATGGCGAAGGTTGTCATCGAAAACATAGTTCCAAACGAAGAAAAGATGAAAAAGTACGCTGAAAGCAGCCCTTCGCTCATAACAGTGATATCCCCTAAGATAGGTTACGATAAAGCTTCAAAGATAGGGAAACAGCTCGCAAAGGGGATGTCCATAAGAGAAGCGCTCAAAGAGCTTGGTTACAGCGACAAAGATATAGATGAAATACTAGACCTCAAGAAGCTCGTAAAAGGTGGCTACGCGCTAAAGTAATTTTTTGAGCTTGTCTTTATTTTTAAAAATTTTCGCATAAAAAATATCAGTGGGCCGGCCAGGATTTGAACCTGGGACCTTCGCCGTGTAAGGGCGACATGCTAACCAGGCTACACCACCGGCCCTTTTTATCATTTTAAATAACTCTGAATATAAATTTTGCTAAAACGCAGAAAACGTGCACAGGCTTTTTTTGACGGCCAGCTGCATCCAGAGACGTATCGGGCTTTTAGTAACGGTGGGCTGAACGGGTCGACCCCGAAGGGCCTTCCCGCGTACACCTCCCGTCCTATCGACGCCGTCTTTTACGGCAGCCCTTCACCCTTTCCTCCTCCACCCTTGCGGGCAGAAGAGGATCGGGAACGCTGACTCTTTTCGGGAGAGGCTTCCCCCTTAGATGCTTTCAGGGGTTATCCTCAGCGGCTTAGCTACCCGGCTCCCCCTGTCGGAGGACCGGTACACCAGAGGCCGCCTTGCCCCGTTCCTCTCGTACTAAGGGCAAGTTCCCCTCAGTCAGCGCGCACCCCCATCAGGTAGAGTCCGACCTGTCTCGCGACGGTCTAAACCCAGCTCACGTTCCCCTTTAATGGGCGAGCAGCCCCGCCCTTGGCCCCTGCTGCAGGGCCAGGATGGGAAGAGCCGACATCGAGGTACCAAACCGCGGGGTCGATGGGAACTCTCGCCCGCGACGAGCCTGTTACCCCTGGGGTAACTTTTCTGTCGTCACCGGCCCCCAACGGAGGGGGCACGATGGTTCGCTAGGCCCGGGTTTCCCCTCTGGACCCGACGCTTTTAGGGGTCCAGTCAAGCCGGCTTTTGGCCTTGCCCTCTACGGTGGGTTCCTGACCCACCTGAGCCGACCTTAGGGCCCCCTCGATACCTTTTCGAGGGGGTGCCGCCCCAGCCGAACTGCCCACCTGCAGGTGTCCCAGGTTCTATCCTGGTTAGCGACGTAGGCACGACTAGCTGGTGTTACACTTGCGCTTCGACCTGACCCAAAGGCCAGGCTTCATTGGCTCCCAGCTACTCTCTGTAGTCGCGCCCACATCGCAGCTACAGGCTGCAGTAAAGCTCCACAGGGACTTCTCTCCCCGATGGGGGGAGGTGGACTGTTCGTCCACCTTACGTGGGTTCACCGGGTAGCAGGCGGGGACAGCGGGGCCCTCGTTGATCCATTCATGCACGTCGGAACTTACCCGACAAGGCATTTGGCTACCTTAAGAGGGTCAGAGTTACCCCCGGCGTTTAGCGGCCCTTAGCCCGGTTGAACCCGGGTTTTAGGTACCGCCACTGGCCAGGATTCAGCGGCCGTACAAATCCTTACGGACTAGCGGCCACCTATGTTTTTATTAAACAGTCGGGACCCCCTTGTCACTGCGACCTGCGATCCCAGCTCTTCGCCAGGATCGCAGGCACCCCTTCTCCCGAAGTTACGGGGCTAATTTGCCGAGTTCCCTCGCCTGCGGTATCCCCGACACGCCTTAGGCTTCTCACCCAGGCCACCAGTGTCGGTTCTTGGTACGGTCTCCAGCCTTTAGCTCAATCCTCCTTTCACTGTCCCCTAGAATCAAGGAAACCCGCCATACGGCAGGCCATTCCTCCCTCGCACGGGTTCTCGTCATTACGACACTCCCCCGCGCTTGGAGAGTTAGACAGAGCGACAGCTCTGCTTCCCCTATCTAGAGGCAAGAGGACTGAGCGTCCCCTTACGGGTAGGGCTGGAGGCACCGGAATATTAACCGGTTTCCCATTCGGACCTATCCCTTGCGGGATGGTCCTTAGGACCGGCTTACTCTTGGCTGACGACGCGTTGCCAAGAAAACCTTGGCCTTCCGGCGGCCGGGATTCTCACCCGGCTATGCTGTTACTACCACCAGGATCTGCACTAGAGGCCACTCCACAGGACCTCACGGCCCTGCTTCTGCGCGGCCTCTACGCCCGCCTACCACACACCTCTTTACAGAGGTGATCCGGCGTATCGGCGACAGGCTTAGCCCCGTCCATTTTCGGGGCCTCCCCGCTCGGCAGGTGAGCTGTTACGCACTCCTTAGGGGATGGCTGCTTCTGAGCCTACCCCCCTGCTGTCTAAGCGGAGAGACGCCCTTTGGTTTGGCACTTAGCCTGTACTTGGGGGCCTTAACGCCGGTCTGGGTTGTCCCCCTCTCGGTTGTGGGGCTTACCCCCACAAACCCGTCTCCCGGCTTCTTCTGTGCAAGCACGTTCGGAGTTCGAAAGGGTGATGGGACCTTTCGGTCCCTTGTCACCCCATCGGTGCTCTACCGCGCCGGCAGCATCTGCCGGGGCCTGACTGGGATCAGCTTCGGCGGGAACTAGCTATCACCGAGCTAGATTAGTTTTTGGCCCCTTGCCCTAGTTCAGGGGACCGAACTGCACGTCAGGACCCTTTCGGGCCTCCACCAGGGTTTCCCCCGGCTTCGCCCTGCCCAGGGCAAGATCGCTCGGTTTCTAGTCTCATCCCAATGGCTATGGGGCGCTTATAACACCCCCTCCCTCGCCCTTTTGGGGCTGCGGAGTATCGGTTTCCCTTCGCCTTCGGGCTTAAGAAACCCTTAAACTCGCCATTGAGATGAACTCCCTGGCCCGTGTTTCTAGACGGATCGCAGTACCCTGGAACCCTGCCAACGCACTGCAGCCTTGCGGCCACAGCGCATCAGGAAGGTTCCTTCCAGGCACTGCACGCTTATAGCCACCTGGTTTCAGGCTCTTTTCACCCCCCTTCCGGGGTGCTTTTCAGCTTTCCCTCACGGTACTTGTCCGCTATCGGTCTCGAGAGGTATTTAGCCTTAGGGGCCGCTTTCCCCCATCTTCCCCAACCACTGCCAAGGCCGGGTACTCTGTCCTAGCTCAGTCCGCCCATGCCTTTAGTCTACGGGGCTATCACCCACTATGGCGGGCCTTTTCAGACCACTTCGACTAGGCACGTCGGCTGGACCGGGCTCCGCCCACTGCTAGGGCAAAACCCCACATCCCCTCACAGCTCATCGCTATGAAGGTTCGGTTTGGGCTGTGCCCTCTTCGCTCTCCGCTACTAAGGGCATCTCGAATTGATTTCTTTTCCTCCTCTTACTCAGATGTTTCCTTTCAGAGGGTTCGCAGACACGTCTAACGACGTGTCTACCAGACCTTAAAGGTCTGGTGGGTATCCCATTCGGGCATCCCCGGATCGAAGGCTGCTTGCGCCTCCCCGGGGCTTATCGCAGCTTGCCACGCCCTTCTTCGCCCCTCGAGCCGAGCCATCCTCCAGGTGGCGTCTTTCGTCCCTGGATACAGCTGACTTTCGTCAAAGCCTGTGCACGGCATCACAGCGAGAATAACCCGCTTCGCCCTTCATCTGCGGCATTACCCGCAGATTGCATAAAGAGCTTTGCTGGCCACAAGATTAAGCTGGCTCCATACCGGATACTCACATGGAGGTGATCCGGCCGCACCTTCCGGTACGGCCACCTTGTTACGACTTCTCCCCCCTCGCGAACCCCCGGTTCGATGACACCACTATGGATGCCACCTCGCCGGGGGCCCACTCGGGTGGAGCGACGGGCGGTGTGTGCAAGGAGCGGGGACGTATTCACCGCGGGATGGTGACCCGCGATTACTAGGGATTCCAGGTTCACGAGGGCGGGTTCCAGCCCTCGATCCCAACTGAGGTGGGGGTTCGGGATTACCTCCCCCTTTCGGGATCGGATCCCATTGTCCCCACCATTGCAGCCCGCGTGTGGCCCAGGGGTTTCGGGGCATACTGACCTGCCGTAGCCCCCTCCTTCCTCCGCCTTATCGGCGGCGGTCCCACCAGTTTCCTCTATGTACCTTTCGGAACATAGAAGCAACTGGCAGCGAGGGTCTCGCTCGTTGCCTGACTTAACAGGACACTTCACAGCACGAGCTGGCGACGGCCATGCACCTCCTCTCGGCTTGTCAGGTAAGGTCTTTAGCCTGACCTTCACTCTGCCGTCACCCCTGGTAAGGTTCCCGGCGTTGACTCCAATTAAACCGCAGGCTTCACCCCTTGTGGTGCTCCCCCGCCAATTCCTTTAAGTTTCAGCCTTGCGGCCGTACTCCCCAGGTGGCCCGCTTAACGGCTTCCCTGCGGCCCTGATGAAACCCTAAGCTTCACCAAGACCTAGCGGGCATCGTTTACGGCCAGGACTACCCGGGTATCTAATCCGGTTCGCTCCCCTGGCTTTCGTCCCTCACCGTCGGGCGCGTTCTGGCCGGACGCCTTCGCCACTGTTGGTCTTCCGCGGATCAGCGGATTTTACCCCTACCCGCGGAGTACCTCCGGCCTCTCCCGTCCCCTAGCCCCATAGTATGATCCGCAGCCCAGCGGTTGAGCCGCTGGATTTAACGGATCACATACAGGGCCGGCTACGGACGCTTTAGACCCAATAATCGTCCCGACCAGTCGGGGAGCTGGTATTACCGCGGCGGCTGACACCAGACTTGCCCTCCCCTTATTCGTCGGGCTTTTTAGACCCGACAAAAGCCGTCCTTAGCGGACGACACTCGGGGTAGCCTCGTCACCCTTTCGGGCATTGCGAAGGTTTCGCGCCTGCTGCGCCCCGTAGGGCCTGGACCCTTGTCTCAGGGTCCATCTCCGGGCTCCTCCTCTCAGAGCCCGCACCGGTCATAGGCTTGGTGGGCCATTACCCCACCAACTACCTGATCGGACGCAGCCCCATCCTAAGGCAGGTGAACCGGCATGCCAGCTCACCCGTTTCAACCTAGGGACCTTCCAGTGCCCCAGGTCTATGAGGGATTAGCCCCAGTTTCCCGGGATTATCCCCCTCCTTAGGGTAGGTTAGCTGCGTACTACTGAGCCGTGCGCCACGTCCCCCACGTGGCTGGAGGACGTACGACTTGCATGGCTTAGCCCCACCCCGATACCGGTCGGGTCCGGCAGGATCAACCGGATTCAAGTTCCGGTATGGAATCATTTGCTTCTTGTGGCCAGCATCAGCTCCAACTTATCAGTTGGATCCTCATTAATGTTTGCGCATTTGGAGATCACCGCCTCATGGTTCGGGCAAAACGCCCACCTTGGCGATGACGCCCGGGATTGCGCGATTATATCTGTTAAATCCTAACTTATTAATTTTACCTTGATAATTGATGTTTCTGATAAAAATGAAAATGGGAGTTACATGAAGCGTTTACCTTACTCTTTTCCTGTAAGAAAAGTACACTGAAGCGTCGTAGATCAGTTTGCTGCCCCCGCCTGCAGCGAAGGGAACATAAAGCAGTCCCTCAGCAAGGGCAAGCCCCACAACAGGTGAACCGGGCAGAGAGCTCAGGCTCCTGAAAGTGTTGGTTATCGCGTTAGCTGTTACCCTTTCGTTTTCGTCAAATATCTGAGCCATGAAAGCCTGCCTCGTCGGGACGTCCATCTGTGACACGCTCTGCCTGAGGAAGAGAAAGGCCAGACTTCCTGTCAGGTTTCCCGCAAAAGGTATCATTATCAGAAAAACGTTGGAAAGGAGGTGAGTTATGACCATCGTGTGCAGGTTGCCTATCCTTTCAGCTATTAGAGAAGCCCCGTAGATTGAAAGGGCCGTTATTATGTTGACGAACATAAAGATAAAACCAAGGTTTTTCAGTGAAACGTGATACGTGTAAAAGAACCAGTAAGAAAGTATCGACTGTGTTACAAAGCCTCCGCCAAAGGCGTCAAGGGAGAAAAGGAATGAAAGCTTCTTTATGTCTTTCTTTGCCGTTTCCTTCAGATGCTGAAGCCCCTTCTTCTTGTTTGTGGCTTCTATGTTCTTTAAGTTCATATATATAAGAAATAAAATCAGGCCAACAGAAGCATAAAGCAGGTAGACTGACCTGAAAGCAAAAGGAGAAAGCCTGAAGTAAGAAGGAAAGGAAGACGCCAGGGCGCCGATAGAAGACATCGCGTACCCTATGAGGTTGTATGTTCCGAACGACCTGTTGCTCTTTGCATGTCCTGCAATGGATGGTAAAACTCCAGTTTCTATAGACTGAAATGGCCCTGCTTCTGTGCCAGTTGTGCTTATGTTACCAATGAAGAGGGCAGGAAAGATCAACAAAAGGCTTGATGAAAAGAACAGAAGAAGCCCGGAAAGGAACATGAGTGCGCTGAAAACAAGCAAAAAGTTCCTCCTTTTGAAGACGTTGCCGTACCAGGTGAGGAGCACGTTAGAAAAAACATTACCTGAAACTATGACAAAGAGGGCGGAGCCAACGAGCAGAGGCGAATAGCCCAGGACAGCCAGGTATATGGGGGTCATGACGCTTACCATGCCGAATACAAAAGTCCTGAGCCCCTTTGCAATCATTATAAGGTTTAATTGTTCCATTCAGATTTATCTGAAAACCTTTTTATAAAAACTTAAAGCTTTTCTAACCTTTTTGACACAGAACAGTTTTCGTTTATGAAGAACCTCCACTGTTTTTCTCTTCCCCTGCTTATGCCTATCCTTGGGCCTGAAGATATGCTTTCGGATTGCTCAAGGTAACCGCGTGATATGTAAAGCGGGCCCTTCAGCGTAAGGTCAAGGCCATTAAAGCTCATGTCAACCCTGAGGGCCCTTGTAAGGTTACCGGGACCGCTTGCAACCCTGCACTGCGGACCTTCCCTCCCGAGAAGGTCAAGGCCAAATACCGGCTCTGCGGCCCTTATCAGAACTGCTCCAGCGTCCTGGCTTGGCGACCTTGCTGTAACGTTAAGACAGTAGTTTATTCCGTACGATAGGTAAACGTATGCGATCCCCGTTTCTCCGAACATTATCGATGCCCTCCCCCTGTTACCCCTGTAGGCGTGACTTGCTGGATCGTCGGTGCCCCTGTAAGCTTCAACCTCCGTTATCCTCAGAACTGCTTTTCTCTGACCGAAAGTCCTTACAAGTAAAGAGCCCAGCAGGTCCCTTGCTACGTCCACAGTTTCCCTCATGTAAAAGGATCTTGGTATCGGGTTAAGCCTTGTAAAATCTTGCAGCATTCTCCGTTCCAAGCCTTTTCGCAAGCTGCTTGTCTCTCTTTTCCAGCTCCTTTAAAAGTTCCAGCCCCCATGTAGGCTCGCTGGGCTCTGTGCTGGAATCGGAGTTTATCATGACCCTTTCGCTGTCAAGCATTCCAACAAGTTTAAGCGCGTCGCTTATAGAAAGCTTTCCGGGCTGCAGCGAAAGCCCTATCATGTAAGAACCTTTTTCAAGCCCTGAAAGAAGCTCAGCGTTAAAGTGATCTATGACTACCATTTCTTCAGGGAAACCTGATTCCCTTATAAGCTTCAGCTCGAGTGAGGCAACCTGGAGCTTGTTTGCCCTGGGAGTGTGCACTATAGCGGGTTTGTCAAGCTTTTCTGCTACCTTCAACTGGGAAACAAAAGCTTCCTTCTCTTCCTCTGAACCGCCCTCAAGCCCAACTTCCCCGAGAGCTTTAACTCTCTCATCCTGAAGCCACGATTCAAGCCTTCCGATGTTTATGCGCGGGGGTATGCACCTCGGGTGCACCCCTAAAGCAGGAATGAGCCTTAAGCCTATCTTTGAGAGCCTCTGGGCTTCAGCTTCAACGATCCACTTGTAAACGTCTTCAAGGGTTTCCCAGGAACCCGGGCGTACAGGGATCCAGCTGGCTTCTACAACTGCTTCAAGGCCTGAACGGTGCAGGGAATCAAGAATGCTGAGCGAGCTTAAATAATGATGGTTGTGAGAATCTATCCACAACTGCCACCACCAGATACTTTTGTTTTTGATGAATTAAACGTTTGCTTTACCTCTTGTTTTAAAGATCAGCCTGTACTTTGAACCGCAGACCCTACAGGTAAAAACCAGCTTTCCGTTTCTGACCCTTATTGTCTTCCCGAATACAGGAGGAGAGTAAGACTTGCACTTTTTGCAGAAAAGAAGCCTGAGCTCGTAAGGCTGTTTCATGTTAAACTTCATGGTTATCCTTTTGGCGAGAAGCGCCTGTTTCTCTGCCAAAGGGGAAAGTGGGTTCCTGTAAACTTCTTCCAGCAGGTTCTCCACGGCTTTTTTAGCTTCCTTCAACCTGCAGCCATCCGTAACCTTCCTTGTCTATCCTGTCAGCAAGCTCAGGTCCTCCTTCTGCGACAGCCCTTCCGCCGCTTATAACTATGACCCTGTCAGGGGTTATGTACTTGAGGATCCTTGCGTAATGGGTAACGAGTACAAGGGAAGAGCTGTACCTGCTGTGGTAGTTCTTTATAGCATTTGCAACGCTTTCCAGAGAGTCAACGTCAAGCCCGGAATCTATCTCATCAAGTATTGCGTGCCTGGGTTCCAGGATGTACATCTGGATGACCTCAAGCTTCTTTCTTTCGCCTCCTGAAAGCCCCTCGTTTACGTTCCTGCTAAGAAGCTCGCTGCCGAAGCCTATCTCGTCTATCTTGCTCTTCAGCAGCTTGTTAAAAACATAGGTTGTTATGTTCTGACCCTTTACAGAAGTGTAGGCTGCCTTTAGAAACGATAGAACAGGAAGCCCCTGAATTTCAACTGGGTTCTGAAAACCAAGAAATATACCTTTCTTTGCCCTTTCGTGAGGCTGAAGGGGCGTTATATCTTCGCCGTCAAGGAGTATGCGTCCTTCTTCAACCCTGTAATCTGGATGACCCATTATTGAATAAGCTAGAGTTGTCTTCCCTGAACCGTTGGGCCCCATAACAGCGTAAACCTTGCCGTCTTCAAAGGACAGGCTTACCCCGTTAAGTATGAGTTTGCCGCTGGTTGAAACCTTTAAACTGTTTACCTCGAGCATGTTTCTGATTTATAACTACGTTATACCTTAATAATATTACTAAAAAAATTTACATAGCGCGTAATAAAAACAGGGAATTTTTATAAAAATATTAGCCCGGGGCGGATTCGAACCGCCGTCACCGGGTATCCCCTCGACCCGTCCGGGGCGATCCAGAGCCCGGTATCCTTGGCCCCTAGACGACCGGGCTGCAGCATTAATTGCAACAGGAAGAATAAAAAGTTTGCTTTATTATAGCTTGCTGCTTTCAGATCGTTCAGCTTTTGGGGAGTTTGCGTAAAGCTTTAGCCCTTCCTGATAACCAAAGTCAAGAGCTTTTGTGTTAAGCTCTACAAAGCGCGGGTTAACCACATCTTTTACTGCGCTCTTAAGCTCATCCGGGGAGACTATTCCTGTTATGGCACACAGGGAACCCAGCATTATCATGTTTGCAACTATGGGGGTTTTAAAAACGTCCCTGGAAAGATCTCCAGCCCTTATATCGAACCTCTTTCCTTTGTCAGGGTTAACAAGAGATCCATCGTATATTATGATCGCATCGTCGCTGACCCTGTTTGAGAGGGCATCCCATGCCCCCTGGAACATGAAAATTCCAATGTCAGCAGCCCTTACCTTTACAGCAGCGACGTCGCTTTCGCTGTCAGAAGCTATCAGCTCAGTGTAAGATTCTCCGCCTCTGGTAGAAGCGCCGTATTCTTCAGTCTGAACAACGTACATGTTCTTGTACTTTACGAGAGAATAACCAATGATGTATCCCAGAAGCTGTACGCCCTGCCCTCCTCTTCCTCCGATTATTATTTCGTGCTTCAGGCTTTTTCACCCCTTGCCTTCCTCTTTATTTCTTCAAGCTGTTCCAAGTAGGTAGGTTCTTCTCTGTTGACGAACTCGCCCAGGCTTATCTCTTCGTTCCAGTCGTACTTTGCGTCGAACGGGCTGATGCCCCTCCTTATCTGTCCTATTTTCTTGATCTTAAGGTAAAGATCGTAGGGCTCTCTGAAGCCGTTTATCCTGCCAAATATTTCAGGACATTGTGATATGACCTCTATAAAGGAAAAGCCCTTATGGTTAAGAGCTTTCTTTATGCTCTCTTTTAAAAGGACAGGGTAAGCTGTTGACCACCTGGCAACGTATGTTGCACCTGCGGCCGCAACCAGCTTCACCATGTCAAAAGGCTTGCTGTCTGGGTTGTAAGGAGAAGTGTACGTTACTGTTTCCTTCGGGGTTGTCGGAGCAACCTGACCTCCTGTGAGCCCGTAAATGAAGTTGTTTACCATTATAACTGTAAGGTCGGCGTTCCTCCTAGCAGCGTGTATCAAGTGGTTCCCGCCTATAGAAGCTATATCGCCGTCTCCTCCCCATACGACGACTTTCAGCTTCGGGTTTGCAAGCTTTACGCCGAGAGCAACAGGTATTGCCCTTCCGTGGAGCACATGAGCCCCGTCAAACCTCAGGTAGTGCGGAACCCTTCCTGTGCACCCAATACCGCTTATCATCACAAGATCTTTTGGGTCAAGGCCAAGCTCATCAACGGCTTTGAGAAAAGACTGGACTATGGTACCTATGCCGCACCCGGGACACCAGGTCGTGGGCATCTTTTCGCTCCTTATGTACCTTTCAAGAGGGTGTTGAAGCGTTATCTCCATCATGCTTTCACCTCAAGGAGGTTTAAAAGATCATCAGGAGACGGAGGCTCGTAGCTGAGCCACGGGAGCACAGAGACATCCTGACCATCCCTGAGAGACCACTTTACAGGGTAGATCAGCTTGCCAACGCTCATCTCTATGGTTATTACCTTTGAAGCGTTCCGGGCGGCCCTCCTTAGGGCATCTTCGGGGAAAGGCCATATGCTTATTGGCCTGAATATTCCCCATTTCTTACCTTCTGCACGCGCTTCCCTTACCATAACGGATGCTATCCTTCCCATAACGCCAGAAGCAACAAAGAGAACCTCTGCGTCATCAGTGTAAGCTTCTTCCCACCTGTAGATCTTGCCGGCGTTCCTCCTTATCTTTTCTGTGAGCCCCAGGACAAACTTCGCCTGAACGTCAGGCCTTTCGTAGTAATAACCCCTCTCGTCGTGAGTGAGGCTGTCCCTGAGCACAAAGTACCCTTCGCCAAAGTTGGCTATTATCGGTATGTAGTCTTCGCCCCTTTTGTAAGGCATGTAGCTTTCGGGGCTCTCAGTGGGCTTTTTCCTGTTAACTATGCTGAGCTCGTTTTGACCCCTTACGTAAAGCCTTTCTCTCATCCTGGCGAGCACTCCATCGCTCAACAAGATGACCGGGGTCATGTACGTTTCAGCAAGGTTAAAAGCTTCAACGGTAAGGTCAAAAGCTTCCTGAACGCTTGACGCATAAAGGGATATGATCTCATAATCTGAGTGAGAACCAAACCTGGCCTGCATTATGTCCCCCTGCCAGGCCTTTGAAGCTATACCTGTGCTTGGACCTGCCCTCATTACATCGACTATGACTATTGGTGTTTCTGTCGCAATGGCAAGGCCGAGCCCTTCCTGCATAAGGCTGTAACCGGGGCCAGAAGTGGCCGTCATCGCCTTTGCACCTGCCATAGACGCGCCAACTATCATGTTTATGGACGCCAACTCATCTTCGCCCTGCACGTACATTCCGCCAACAGCCGGGAGCCTCTTTGACATCTCTTCCGCTATCTCTGAAGAAGGCGTTATGGGGTAACCCGCGTAGAACCTGCATCCAGCTGCTATAGCGCCCTCAACAACAGCTTCGTTTCCGTTAACATAAAGCACCTTGCCTTTCTCCATCACTGTTTCACTTCCTTTACAAATATGGCAAACTCAGGGCAGGCGTACTCACAGATCCTGCAACCAATGCACTTTGAGTTATCGGTAACCCGTGTGGGCCTGTAACCGAACCTGTTATATGAAGAATCCCTCTCGAGTATCTTGGGGGGACAGAGCTCTATGCAAAGGCTGCACTCTTTGCATCTGTCCTTTATCACGAGAACCTCAAAGGATTTTTTACTGCGCGTAGAAACTTGCGTCTGCTGGTTTAAACTCATCTTTAATTAGCAAAAGAGAGTATAACTTTTAAGCTTTTTCTAACAATATTTTTTTAAGCGCGTTATTGCATAAATGTTTTATTTAATGAGGACGTAAAGCTCAAAAATTTAATAAAGCACGACATAAAAATGATAAAAATAAAAAAACAGTCGTGATAACGTGTAAATGTTTTATATATAAGGTTTTTGGACGCTCACTGAAGCCTGATGGCCAACCCACCTGAAGCCAGTTCTTCTGCGCCTTCTTTTACGGTGAGCTCCATCTTGAGCTTTTCCCATTCTTTCTGGTTAAGTATGCACCCGGGGTCAGGAGCCAGCACGTCATGATAGTAGTTGTAGGCTCTTGCCCTACACCCGCCGCACGTGTACCTGTAAGGACAGGACCCACAGTACCCCTCAAGTATGTCCTTGTTCCTGAGCTTTTCAAGCAACGGAGACTTGACCCAGAGCTCTTCAAAATCATCCCTGAACAGGTTTCCTATTTTGACTTCATCGTCGTGAGGAAAGAAGACACAAGGAAAGATGTCCCCGTTGGGTTCGATGCTTATGTAAAACCTCCCAGCACCGCAGCCTCCTATGAAATCCGCAAGGTTCTTCAGCTTTGGGTTTGAATACTGTGGGTTGTAGAAGTGGGTAGGAACTATGTTCTTGCCAAGGTGTTTCTGGGCTTCAACAACCTGGGCTACCATAGCGTACTGTGGAGCAGTAGAAAGGTATTCAGTGCCTCCTTTCCCAGTGCTTTCGTAAAGCATCTTTAAAAGCTCATACCTCTGATGCGGTTCAAGATCTTCCGCAACTATTTCTCTCCCTCTCCCTGTGGGTACGAAGTTGTAGACCATGAGCCAGTTCGCGTTAAGCTGCCTCGCAAACTCCATCATCTTCTTTACATCGTTTATGTTGTACTTTGTAACGGTCATAGAAATTTCCACGAACATGCCCTCTTCCCTGCAGTTCTTTATGGCCTGCACAGCCCTCTGCCATGAGCCCTTTACTCTTCTGAACGAATCGTGTACTTCAGGGTCTACGCCGTCAAGGCTTATCTGGACAAACTGAAGCCCTGCTTCCCTATATTTTTTGACGACGCTCCTGTTTGCGAAAACCCAGCCGTTGGTTGCCATGGCAACGTACATGCCCAGGTCGTTTGCCTTTCTAACATAATCGATCATGTGAGGTAAAAGGGTTGGCTCACCCCCTGAGAACGCTATTGATGTAACCCCTGCCTTGGCAAGCTTTTCTATCCCCTGTATGACCATTTCAGGAGTTGCTTCATCGTCAGCCTTCCTTCCAGCGTTCTCATAACAGTGGAGACAGTTAAAGTTACATGCCTTAGTTATGTTCCAGACAACCTGATAGGGAGCTCCAGGCACAAAAGGCCTCTTGACGCCGAAAAGCGCTATCCCCTTTACTGTGCTGGCGACGCCTTTTCTCCAGTAAGCGTTGCTCAGAGTTCTGTTTATCTGTTCCTGGGTAAACCCAAAAGATTCTGAAGCCTTTTTGAAAACGTAAGAAAGGGCTTTTTCAGTGATCCTGCACTTATAGCAGGCAGTTTTCCTGTTTCCTGTTAAAAGCTCGAGAGCTACCTCAAGCCTGTTGCCACCATCTTTTTCACAGTATTCAGTAGAATATTTTAATATCCTTCTGATAAAGGGGTTGTTCACCATCTTTTCAAAAGATGATATCATGCCGACGAGCGAAGAATCCTCTTTTTTGCTAAGGGTCGCGGGGTTGTCCATAAGGCCCCTTACCTGCTCGACGGCCCTGTCAACAATCTCATCCCCCATAATTATTGCTTTTCTCACGTAGTATTTATATTTTGCTATATCTAAAACGCTTTGTAAAAAATTGTCTTTAAGTTAAGCATAATTCATTCTGTAAGAAATATTTTAGAAATGTTTTAAAAAGCAGACAAAAGGGTATTTTGCAATAAAACCGAAAAGCGTTTATTATCATCCTGATAATGTATGTTTGATAATGCAAAAGGAAAGCGAAAAGACGATATATTTGAAGGCTTATCCTATCAAAAGCTATGAAGAAGTAAAGAAGGTCAAGGATGATGTACAAGCTGGAAACATAGTTATAATCCGCTTCACGCCGCTCGTTAAAAAATCGCTCGATGAGCTTTCGAAAAGCGTTGAAGAGCTTTACAAATTTGTAATGAGTACCGGGGGAGACATAGCCAGGCTTGGAGAGGACAGAATAGTAATTACACCTCCGGGAATAAGGATATACAGAGAAGGCGGGCTGAAATATTAATAAAGCTTTTTAAACATTGAGATGGTTGATTATAAAGGATGTCTGAAGAAGAAATAAAAGGATTGGTCATCCTTATACAGGAGTATAAAGAAGCGCTCAGGACAACTCTTCCTCTTGCAAACGAAGTGGTTGACGAACAAATAGGAAGCCTGATGAACCAGTGCACTCAGGCCATAAAGCTTCTTGAAAATCCAAAAAAGGAAAACCTCGAGAGAGCTAAAAAGCTTATAAGCTCAATAATAACAAATTTTGAAAGCGTTTATGAAGAAATAGAACAAAGTTTTAATGCAGAAAACGATAAAGAAGAAGATAATAAATTAGCCTTTTTGAGTGATTTCCTTTACTATTCCAGCGGCAACAGTCCTTCCTGAGTCCCTGAGAGCAAACCTGCCCATTTCAGGGAAGTCCTTGTAAACTTCCAGGCATATTGGCTGTAGAGGCTTGAGCTTTACCAGAGCAGCGTCGCCTGTCTTTATGCTCTTTGGATGGTCTTCAACGACCTGGCCTGTTCTCGGGTCAATCTTCTGTATTATCTCAACAATGGTTGTTGCTTGCTGAACAGTGTGAGCGTGAAGCACTGGAGTGTATCCGGCTGCTATTGCTGTCGGGTGATAAACCACGAATATCTGGGCTATGAACTCCTTTGCTACTGTTGGAGGAGCGTCTGGATGTCCTACCACCATTCCTCTCCTGACGTCCTGCTTTGCGATGCCCCTTACGTTAAACCCTATGTTGTCTCCGGGCTCAGCCTTCTCGATCTGAGTGTGATGGGTTTCGATAGATTTAACTTCACCTTTCAGCCCTGGAGGCATTACTACTACCTGGTCGGCAACCTTTAGGACGCCAGTGACAACCCTGCCTACAGGCACTGTCCCTACTCCTGTTATGCTGTATACGTCCTGAATAGGAATCCTGAGCGGTTTGTCAACAGGCTTTGGAGGTACCTGAAGGTTATCGAGCGCTTCAAGCAACGTTGGTCCGTTATACCATGACATCTTGTCAGACTTCTCTGTAAGGTTGTCCCCGTTCCAGCCTGATACAGGAATTATCGGCAGAGTATCCACCTTGTAGCCAACAAGCCTCAGAAGATCCTGAACCTGTTTCTTGACCTGTTCAAACCTTTCTTTGCTATAAGGCGGCTGAGTTGCATCCATCTTGTTTATGAGAACTATCAGCTGGTTAACGCCCAGAGTCTTCAGAAGGAAAGCGTGCTCCCTTGCCTGACCTCCTTCTGCAAGAGCTGTTTCTGTTTCTCCTTCTTTTGCTGAAACTACCAGTATTGCAGCGTCTGCCTGGCTTGCGCCGGTGATCATGTTCTTGACGAAGTCCCTGTGTCCAGGAGCATCGATCAGGGTGAAGAAGTATTTTTTGGTCTCAAACTTCTGGAAAGCCAGGTCGATTGTTACACCCCTTTCCCTTTCTTCCTTAAGCCTGTCGAGAACCCATGCGTACTTGAACGTTTCTCCGACACCGAGCTTTTCTGATTCTTTAGCGTATTCCTCTACTTCTCTTGGGTCGACCACTCCTAAGTTAAACAGGAAATGGCCCATGGTAGTAGACTTTCCATTATCTACATGTCCTACAACAACTAAGTTCAAATGAGGTTTCTGGGACATTTTATCCTTCCCTTATTGGTGATAATTTATTAATATATAATGTTTTTGGCGATTACACAAACATCCTTCTGCATCAAACGACCGAAGTTGAACGGAATTCAAAGAAATGAAATTCCAGCTACCTCGAGTAAACGCAGTAAGTTTCTCCCTGATCAATAATCTGTCCCTGCATCATATTTCTCAGTACCTGTGCGGTTACTTTTTTCTGAACCGGGAGCTCACTTTTTAAAGCATAAACCCTGAAAAAGTACCTGTGAACGCCGTGCCCCTTTGGAGGACATGGGCCCCCGTAACCGATCCTTCCAAAATCGTTAACGCCCTGAACGCCTAACTGTGAAGCTGGATCAACTCCTTCGGGAAGCTCTTTTCCCTTTATGTTATAGATCACCCAGTGGACAAAAGTTCCCATTGGGGCGTCAGGATCTTCAACTATAAGTGCGTAAGCTGAAGCGCCGCTCACGGGGTCCCAGGCTACTGGTGGAGAAACATCTTGTCCGTCGCAGGTGTACTTTTTGTCTATCCTTTTCCCGTTTTCAAAAACCTTAGAATAAACTTTAATCATATAAAAAATTGATAAAAACGAACTATTAAACTTTTTACTCTATAAGCATCCTTACGTCCACTGCGAAGGCCCCATCCTTGTTGACTATCAGCGGGTTTATGTCCATTTCCTTGACGTCAAGGTCAACGATCATCCTTGAAACCCTGGTTATCGTCCTTATAACAGAGTTTACGTTATAGTTTCTCTTTCTTGCAGTCAGGGTTGCGTATACCTTGCTTTCCTGAAGCATTCTCATGGCTTCATCCTCAGATATGGGGGAAAGTCCGTAACTCACGCTTCTTATAACTTCTACGTAAATGCCGCCGAGCCCAACCAGTACAGCCGGACCGAAAGCTGGATCCTTAACGGCTCCAACAAAGACTTCAACGCCAGGAAGCTGTTTCTGAAGAAGGACTCTGTCGGAAAGCTTCTTTACGTTGTTAAATACGTTTTCAAGGTCTTCCCTTTCAACGTTGAGGAAAACGCCGCCCATTTCAGTCTTGTGTATTGGCTGGTCGGATGATACCTTGACAACAAGCGGGAAGCCTATCCTTTCAGCTTCTTTCTTTGCGTCTTCAATGGTGTTGACTACTGCCCATGGAGGAACCCTTATTCCGTACATTTCGAGGACCTTAAACGCTTCATAATCGCTGAGAACCTTTTTTCCGTTTATCAGGTTTACCGCATCCTCTATTGGAGCTGCAACCCTTATCTTCCTCGTTGGCTCCCTCCTCTTGACGTAATACCTAATAGCCCTTACAGCATCTTCGGGAAAGTTGAACGCAGGGATGTTCGCGGAGTCGAGTATCCTGAGAGCTGCATCTTCTGCCATGCCCATTACGACACCAACCACACCCCTTCCCTTAAAGTTCTGAAGCGCTTTAGCGACTTCAAGGCAGCTTACAGTAGCAAGGGACTGCACCATTACGAGCTTTGTGCAGTCAAGGCCTTGAACCATCTTGAGCGCGGTTATGTACCTCTCTACCGTGGCATCACCGCCCAGGTCAAGAGGGTTCTTTGGAGAAACGAAAGAAGGTAAAACTATTGAAAGGTTCTGAATGACGTTTGGAGTAAGCTTGATGAGGTTCAAATTCTGTCTATCAACCTCATCGACTGTCAAAACGCCGTGACCTCCTGAGTTTGTTACTATAAGTATGTTTTCTTTAATTGGTTCGTTTGATGAAATGAGCTTCGCCAGGTTCAGCATGTCAGTGAGGTTTTCTACGAATATTCCGCCTACAGTTTCAACGGCGGCTTTGAAAAGCGCGTAAGAGCCTGCAAGGCTTCCGGTGTGCGTTCTTACGGCCTGGGCTCCTGCAGAACTTGCCCCACCTTTAAGGAAAACGACCGATTTTTTCTTGGTTATATCAGGCATTATTTCAAGGAACCTGTTTCCGTCTGAAATCCCCTCTATGTATGAAAATATTGCCCTGGTTTCGGGATCCTCAGCAAGGAACTCAAAGACCTCCACATCCTTTATGTCCGCCTGGTTACCGAGACCTATGAAATAGCTGAGGCCTGTCTTTGTTAGCTGGGCCCAGTTAAGCATGTACGCTCCCATACCGCCGGACTGGGCTACGAGCGCAAGGTTTCCGGGCTTAACGTCGACGTAAGTAAACGTTGCGTTAAAGTTAGGGGTTACTATGCCCATGGTGTTTGGTCCCAGAAACCTTATTCCGTATTTTGCAGCTACGCTCTTGAGCTGTTCTTCAAGCTTTGCCCCTTCTTCCCCTGTTTCTCTGAAACCCGAGGTTATTACTATCGCGGCTTTTGTTCCAGCTTTTCCAAGGTCTTCCATCACTTCAAGCACAACTTCTTTGGGGACGCTTATCACTGCCATGTCGACCTTGTCAGGGATCTCAGAAACTGCTTTGTAAGCTTTAACGCCCTCAACGTCTTCAGCCCTGTTGTTCACCGGATAAACTTTACCTTTAAAAGAGGATTTTATGTTCCTGAAGATTATGTTTCCGATCTTTTCTTTGTTTCTTGAAGCTCCAACCACAGCAATCGTTTTAGGATAAAAAAGATCTTCTAGCAACTTAACAGTAAGTTGATAAACGCAGGTATTAAAAGGTTATTGCTTATTGTCGTTTAACTTCTTCTGTTTCTTCTTTCTCTTCTGTTTCTTCTTTTTTGCCCGGAACGTCGAGAACGGCAACTGATTTTTCTTTATCTATTTTAGCCAGGACTTTTATTCTCCTTATCTTTAAACTGTCGCCACGACTCCACAGAAGCTCGTTCAGCTCTTTTGAAATTTTGATCTGATCAACGTTTAACTTTCTTTTTAGCCTTGACTTTAACATCCTGACTGCTTTTTTACTCCTCTTGTACTTAGGGAGGTAGAAGATCTTTTTTAAAGGAACAGTCAAGACGACATCTTCAGCCATTAGTCATCACCTTAACTTTCTGTGTCTCCAGTCCCTTCTCTTAAAATTAAACCTTACCCTTCTGTTTGTCTTTAATATGACCCACGCGGGAACGGGAGAATTCTCTCTAAGCTTTGCCATGTAAAACTTTTTTTCTGACGCGTCTTTTCTGCTTCCCAACTTTTACCACCTTATCCTGATTTCTTTCTTACTGTTTTGGAGCTTTATAAGCAATTCCTTTAACTCTTCATCGGATATCTGGTGATCGAGCTTTCCCTGAAGAGCTAGCTGAAATATCTGATCTTCAAGCAGGGCTGCTGTTTGATTTCCTACGAGCTTGAGGTTGTTGAGCCTGTACCGGGCTTCAGGGGTAAGATAAACCCTGAGGTATTTTTCTTTCAGCGCTTCGATTTCTTTCTTCTTTTCCTCGTCAGAAGCTCCCTGATAAGGCGCTGACAAGACGCTTCACCTCAGGCCCAGTTTTTCTAATACAGGGTTCTCTTTTTTAAAATCATCAAAAACCTTGGTGGCTATTCTGTCAAGTGTTGATTTACCTTTTTCTGTCAGCACTCTCCCCCTGGAGGTCTTTGTAACAAGCCCAGCTTTTTCAAGGTCCTTTATGATGTTCCTTATATGGCTAGAACCGCTTTCTCTGGAGTGCGTCAGGTTATAACCGACAGCCTTTCTGCCTCCGTAAATTTTTGTAAGCTCGCTTATGCTCAGAGGACCATAAACGTAAAGCTTCCTGAGAATGCTTGCTGCCCTATAATAAAACCAGTCTGGATCAGTAGGAGGCCTGTCAGCCTGGGAACCTGTTTTAGCATAATAAAAGTATGGCCTGGGCTCTATAATGCCAGATTTTTTAAGGTAATCTTTCAGTTCAAAAATCAGATCATCAGCCGGAACATCGTAAACTGTAGGCATGACACTACATACAATTAAATGTCTTCATATAAACTTATCGATGATAATTAGCTGCTGACCCCCCAGCCCTGAACAGTAGATCAAAAATTTTTAGCGAAAGATGGCATTTTGCCGCTTTTGCAAACAATACGCAATTCTACGATCTAATAATGGTAAAGCGTAATGATATTTTTGAGACATGGAAAAATCTATAGATGATGCTTGTTTTTTTAAGCTTGTGTAGACAGGCTATGAAGAAAAAACTGAAGCAGCATGACCCTTATAATGTATGAGTATAACAAATTCATATAAAAATTTTTGATCTACTGTGAAGGGTGAGGATTCCCAGCTCATCGATACGCTTACGCGGGGAATACGTGAGAGGTATTCCGCCATCGCAGAGGCGTTTTCATCCCCGGGCGTCTCCCCTACATTTCACAGGCAAAGCCCCTTATTGATTTTTTACTCGATCTGAGTGCTGGCCTTTTTCTAGGCATTGCGTATTTCCCGACCAAGGTCTGCATGGCTTTCAGGACAGTTTATGCCTGTAAACATAATTTGCTGAAGGCTTAAACATTTCTATAAGGGGACATCTACAGCTCACAGTAAGGAACTTTCGACCCATTAACCCCCGTTATGTTAAAAACATCTATAATAAAAAAATATATGATTATTATTATTTATTTTAAAGGAACTTCTGGAGCCTCTTTTCAGCGTCGTCCCAGTTTACAAGGTTCCACCAGGCATCAAGGTATGCGTTCCTGTTGTTCTTGTACTGCAGGTAGTAAGCGTGCTCAAACTCATCAACTATGAGTACTATGGGGAGCTCTGCGTAATGGTTCATAAAGTGGTTCTCTATCGTTACGAAAAGGAGGTTTTTCGCTTCAGTATCATAGTAAAGAGCCGTCCATCCTGTTCCCGGTAAAGACTTCTGGGCTTCTGAGAAAACTGCCTTGAACTTATCGAAACCTCCAAACTGGTTATCTATAAGGTCTGCAAGCTTTCCGCCTGGCTTGCCGCCACCCTTACCGGGAGGAGCCATGTTGTACCAGTATATCGTATGGAGCTTGTGACCGTTGGCGTTGAACGTCAGGTTCCTCACTATGGCCTGCATGTCGTATCCGGTTACTTCTCCTTTCAGGACTTTTTCGAGTTTGTCCAGAGTGTTGTTAAAGCCGTTCACATAACCTTTATGATGGCCGTTATAATGCACGTCTATTATCGAGGAGCTTATGTGCGGCTCGAGCGCATCAATTTTGTAAGGAAGTGGAGGAAGCTCGTACTTTTTAAAACCGACTGACGGACTCATCGAATGTTATTTTATCAAAACTCATAATTAAGCGTTGTTTAAACATTTTTAATAAAAAAGGATTTGGAAAGCGTTTTTCAGAAAAAATACTGATGATTTTTTTAAAACAATTTGAACCGCTGTCTTCTAATACAGTTAAGCTGGTTGAAGTGGTTTGCTACCAGCTATCAAATTTACTGAAATTCCTTTTGACAGCATCTTTCTCCTTATATAGCTCGGCTTTGCCAGCTTTTTCCTGGCGCGAACTGATATGGCCTGAGGAGCCAGCGTCAGCACAAGCAGCTATCAAACCGCAGAGGCACTTTTAAGTTTCCTTTTTACTTTGCCGCCGCATACAGGACATACTTCAAGCCTTCTTTTATAGACCCGGCCGCAGGAAGCGCACCTGTAGACCCAGGTGTATTTTTTCTTTATGCTCTTAACCTTAACGCCCTCAAAATTTATCCCGAGGTTGCTGAGCACGTTCTGGAGTTCATAGTCATCAGTGTACACTATGGAATCTCTGCCAAGCTTTTTTACAAGCGCAATGACAGAGATGTCGGCTTCTGAGAGCCTTTCAGAACCGTTGATCTCTTTTCTTTCTTTTTCTATTTCTTCCTCGCTTATTTCTATTACTTTAAGCTTCCCAGACCTAAGAAAGCTGTTAACTATCTCCCTTTCTACAGGAGATTTGACCTCGTCGAGAACGTTATATGTTGTGTAAAAAGCCTCGCCGGTTATTGTTGTTATCCTGAAAAGGCCAGCTGCATCTAAAACCCTTTTCACCATCCCGTGAACTACCCCGCCCTCACTGGCAAGGCTTCCCGGTTCATCGAAACGCTTACGTGCGGAATACTTG
>Ga0208548_100270_pt1 | contig 23806 bp, 37 predicted proteins | sample ECH_Chost_MetaG_FD_187133 | JGI IMG/M metagenome (GOLD analysis project Ga0208548, IMG submission 187133) | Hot spring microbial mat communities from Yellowstone National Park, Wyoming, USA - ECH_C host_MetaG (SPAdes) (version 2) | ecosystem: Environmental > Aquatic > Thermal springs > Hot... | reverse complement strand
TAACTGTTTCATGTGTTGTAATGTATGGGTTACGCTTTCTTCTGCCGTTAAGGTGCTGTTACATTTTAGACACATGTAGAGGTTAGGTCTCCCTCGTGTTATTGCCTTGAATATTGCGTAGTTGTAATGTTTGCCGTATAGCATTTCTGCTACTGATAGGAACAGCACATAGAACTTGCAAAAATCTTCGCATGATTTTACCTTTACTTGGTATACTTTTTCTACCTCGTTTATGAACATTCTTACGAAAAGTGACCTCCTAAAATACGTTTGTTTACATTTATATCTACAATCGGCTAACTTCACGGTCTGTCACCCCAGGTCTATCTCCTTTATCCTTATTGTAATTGAATTTAACACGTTGACGTCGGGTTCTACGGGTCTCCTATCTGCCATTGCTTCTAGTGTTATCTTCACCCTTTGCTTTATTTTTTCCATCAGTTGTGCTATCCTGTCGTTTTTGAATTGTATTTTCTTTACGAGGTTGGACAGGTTGTTTAACCTAATGTAGTTGTACACGGTGTTGGACACCCTGAAGAGTGTTAACATGTCTAAGTCTTTGTCCTGTTCTATGTAGCACTGGAATATGCGGGCATAATATTCGTACTTCCTCATATTGAGTTGTTTGGCTTGTGCTGAGGCGTATTTCGATAGTGATAGGTCGGGGTAGATATACCTCTTCGCTTCCGTCAACGTTACGTCCACCTGTTTAAGGTCTTTTGTGCATTCAACGTCTTTGACTTTATTGGTGAGTTCCTTTACGTCGTATATATCGTTTATTTTATTGGCTATTTCAAATAATACGTTGTCTTCGTTTGAGTATAGCGAGTATTTGAGGATGTCTAATGCCCTATCGATTGCTTTCATGTACTGCATTTTCTGGAATTCTAACGGCATATATGTCGAGAGGAACCTCATTTTTTCGTCCATTGGTGAGTCCGCATTAGGGTGGTCTCCGACGGGGACGGTGATCGTGAGGATGAAAATAATTTCGGCGTTTGATATTTTAGGGTATCCTACTACTTTTAACGACTCATACGGGAAAACGAAGACGTCCCTCATGTGCTCGTCACCTGCAACTTCCTGAATATGTGTTCAAACGGTCTGATGTCGTAGAGCTGTTGCAGTAACTTTAGGACGTAATCGTAAGATGGCTTGATCACTGTAACAAAAGGGTCGTCTGCATACTTTCCGTAAATCCTCCACACGAAATACCCTTGTTCAACTCCTATTTGGTACCACCTTTCGTCGCCTCCGTATTTCATCGTCATTTCTTCGGTTTTGGCTTGAGCGGTATACATACTGTCTATGTGGTCGTTACATATGATGTGGTTGCCGTACTTGGTCTTTGTAATTATGCAGAAACCCCTATCGTATACGTCTTTTAATGACGTTATGGGGTAGTCGATGTCCGTACCGTAAAGGTATTCCGTCCTTTTATGTATGGGGCAGTGAAATTTATTGAGTACACCTATTGACGGGATGGTTTTGCCTTGATAGCCCTTTAATGCTTGTTCCGTATACCCAACATATAATATGAAGTTAAAAACGCGAAAATGTATGGGGATGGGTATGGAAGAAAGGGACAATTTGTGTCACCTCATTCATAATATTTCGAGTAAATTTCGCTTAACTTTTTAAAAAAATAAGCGTCTACTTGCTCCTTTACGTCTTCAGTCAACGTCCCGGTTGACTGTTCTATGCTCCTGTAAACAATCTCCTTAAACGCGTCCGCTATTTCGCGGACGCTTTCGAAAGAAATAGGTTGCTTCCCCTGTGAGAGGTTGTTGAGGATTATTTCGGTTATAAGAGAAAAAACGTTGTCTATTAATTCGGACAGCTTTCCCTCTTCGGGCAGGTTTTTCTCGATCCACAAGATGATACGTGCAACATCCGTCACCTGGTTCACCGTCACTATTACTCATAGGAGGAAGTCATACCTCCTCTTTTCTGGGTTGTAGAATATATTGATCTCGTCGCCTACCTTGATACTCTTGTACTTCTTCATGAGGTTATAAAACGTCGATTTGGGGTCAAATGACTGTCTCACTAATAGTTTAACGTTCCTTCCTTCCCTGGTTGTACAGTGTATAAGGTAAAATATGTCGTCGCCCCTCCTCTGTATGAATTCCATTGCTCTTTGTGACATGGTTGCGGGGTCTTTTATGAGCGGTAATAAGTCCGTTAACTTCCCTTTAAGGATCTTCTCTACTACACAAACCTCTCCCTCTTGGGCGTCCTTAACTACTTTTTCAAGGTTTAACTCTTTAATCTCCTCCAATGTCGGCATGTTATTCGCCACTGTTTGTGTCATATACCATCACCTTCTTTAGTTGTTTTACGGCTTCTTTGTACTGCTTATTGGTCTCGTTTATTAGTTCTCCTAGTTCCTTCTTGGTCTCTTGGAGTATTTCTATTAACTCGTCAATTTCCTTAATTGACGCTAGTGTTAGTCCCCACGCCCCTCTCCCCGCTATCCTCGTTATTGAAAGTGCTACGAACGGTGTCCTGCCGGGGTTAGCCATCAGGCTTACGGTGTACCTGAACTCTTCGCCTTCTTTCTTTTTAAGGATTATTTGTTGGGTGACGTTTTCCTTTGTGGCTTTTTGTCTTACTTCTTCCACGAGTTTCGTCCAACCCTTATCGGGCTGGGCTTTCTCCTGGTTGACCACCTTCTCGCACCCCACTATACCCTATATCCAATCCAGTATATAAAGTTTTCTATGATGATTATCATCGAGGGATTGCTCTCATGGTAGTAAATTTTTTAAAAGACGGTGTACCTTATATCCGTATGGATAAAATAATTTTGGTAAAAGGTGAAACTGGCTCGGGAAAGACCGAGCTGGTCATAAATAAGGCGGGGGAGTATGTCGCGAACTACCACAGGGTCTTCCACGTCGTACCCCTTAATTCGCTGAAATTCAATATTTATAATAGGTATAGGGCGAAGTACGGTGATAAAGTGTCGCCGAGCTACAGACATGACGCTAAGATTTACGTGTTAACTTATCACGAGTATGCCCAAGCCTTAACTACGGGGCTTAACACCTACTACGACGTCATCGCCTTCGACGAGTTCCACGTGATCGCTGAGGACATTTTTAGACCGGTCGTTTACGCTTCACTTATTAATACGAAGCAGTTCTACCGCCTGTATTTCATCAGTGCGACGCCTGTAAACCTCCCCTTCATCAAGTTCGACGAGGTCATAGAGCTGTCGGGTAGGAAGAGTCGGTACCGTGTATTCAAGATCGAGAAGGGCGACTATATGGACGTTGTGCTGAACGAATATCGACAGGGTAACAGGGGTTTCGTCTACGTCGGGGGCGTCGAGAGTACCAAAAAAGTGGCTACCGAGGTTGCTAACATATTACCTAATATATATAATGAAGAATTTGACACCGACGACAGGCTCCTCGGGAACCTGTTGAAGAAGGGCATAGCGTTTATCAACAGCTCTATGTCTCATGATGACAGGAAGTTGGTCAACGACCTGCTTAACGACGGTACGGTGAAGTTGCTGACCGTTACCAGTGCCATAGTTTATGGCGTGGACTTCGACTTCGATTACGGTGTGTTCATTACGCCCGTATACCTCAACAAGCTCAGGGCTAAGCAGTTCTTCGGTCGAGTTGGGAGGAGGAAGGAGGGCAGGGTTTACGTCACTTTCTACCCCGATATGTTGCCCGGCGACGTGGACGTGAAAATCAGGGACGAGGACAGGGACTTCGCGGAGCTGATAGCACTTAACGTGGACTACATCTGTCGTAAGTACGGGATATGTGACGGCGGTACGGTGAAGACCATTGCATATAACCTCGTGCCCCCATCTTTGGCAAAGAAGGTCATCGATAGCGATATTCGCAACTTCGAGGACGTCAAATATATGGAATGTGTCACGGTTTCCCTTTATAAACAGTCTTTGGTCGCCGATAAGGTCTGTGCAGAGGAGTTCGGGCTTTTTGCCGATGCCGATATTATGTCTGCTCTCGATAACTGGATAAACCTGAAGGGTACCATGAGCCCGAGGCTTGTCGACGAGCTGAGCTACCTGGCTCACATCATGGGAGTATTGAAGAACCCCAGGTTTGAGGACTTTAGCGTAGCTGTGAAGTTCGGTGTGCCTTACGACAGCCTGAAAGAATTAATACCGCTCATGGATCTACCATACATTGGCAGATATAGGGCTTATCAGTTATACAACGAGGGCGTGACTATTAATAATCTATGTGAGGAAAAGAAAAAGGTTATGAGAATATTAGGGGGTTGGGGTAAAAAAGTACTGAAGGTGGTGTGCGGTGGAGATTGAGGAGTTGAAGGAGCTGGTCGATAGGGAGTTAAGGAAGGAGCATAAGGTGGAGGTCGACGTTACGAGAGCCGTTACCTGTATGGAGATGCAGGTGGTTGAGAGTTATGCGTTAACGGTGGGGAGGCAGAGGCACGAGGCAGTCCAGAAGATGTTTATGCCTGGGATGTACCCTGAAGTGCCGGTAGCGTTAGTTTATGATGACGTGTTGATAAAAGGTAGGGTGGACTTATTGGACTTGAAGAACCTAATGGTGTGGGAGATAAAGCCGATGGGTATGAAGCCCGAATATTACAGACAGCTCAGCCTTTACGTGGCTATGTTGAGGAAGCTTACCGGTCTGTATTTCTGGGGCGGTTTTATATTTTACAGCAAGGAGAAGGCTTACCAGGAGTACAGCACCGCCCTCGATATGACGGTCATCGACCAGGTGGTAGAGAACGTTAAGGCGGGGAAGAAGAGGATAGCGGGTGCTTATTGCGAGCTCTGCGGACTCGATAAGAAGTGCGATAAGCCCTACAGGTGGAACAACAGGCTTGACGTGCGTGTTATTGAGGAGATCAAGCTTATATAACCCGTTTGATGAAAGAAAACATGGTGGTGGGGCTGTGTTAAAAGTCACGAGGTTGCAAAACTCCAGTAGGATATACCTCCCCGTGAAGGTTTTTTCCGAGTTCACGGGTGTCGAAAGAGGTGAGTATTATAATAAAGCCCGCCTGAGGTTGACGTGTTATGAGGACGGGCTTGCTGTAGAGATAAGTGAGGACGGTGAGGGTGCACCCGTTACCGTTCACGCAAAGAAATTGAAAGCCGGCGGGTACATAAGGTATGTGACTATCCCCGTAGTCCTTTATAAGATGTTAGGGAATAGGTCATACGTCCCGGTCGAGGTGCATAAGGGCTACATGTTGCTCAAAGTTTTATAATTCCTTTTTTTATATATGTTAGACATGGAGGCACAAAAACCCGAGTTCAAGTTCTACAAGTGTAAAGAAGACGATATGTGGCACGAAAAGCTACTTCTGAAAAAGTTAGCGAAAATGGGTGAGATAGAGTGGCGATAACGTTCGAAAAGTTACCGGAGCCCATAATCATAGAAGACCCTATAAAGGCGACTTTTACCGAATACCGCGTCTACCGAGATATAGTGTTACATGTAGTCGACAGCACGATAAGTTCTATTTATGAAAGTGGTGTTACTCCCGAGACTTTTGTCTTAAGGGAAATATTGCAGAACGCTATAGATAGTGAAATTTCCAAAACCGGTGACTTCCTGGGGGCTTATAGACGTGTGAAGTCGCAGAAGATAGGGAATTGGAACTTAGTGGAAAGTGAAGGTACGCTTGATGAGGACATATTTTTATTTGGTTACTCTACTAAGGAGCAGGAGAAGGGGGAGCCCTGTCGACTTATAGGTAGGTTCGGTGTCGGTCTGAAGGAGAGTATCTTCGTATTACTGTATGATGATGTGCATATGTATATGGTGTTTAACGGTCATATCTACGGTTTCGGGTATTATTATAACGGGAAGCTCTACTACCACCTCGACCCGGATTCCATTAAGGCTAACGCTAAAGACATACACCCCGTCATCTTCAGGGGTGAATATAACGTCAAGGACAAAGTCCTCGTTTATATACCTGCGGACGTAGAGAGTGAGGTACCCTTGTTGTACCCGTATGAGAAACCGTACCACGTGAGCGATGGGGAGAAGGGTCGTGCTTACCATAACGGTTTATATAGCGGGGAATGGGTCGTCCCGCTCGATGTTAATGTGTGTAACGTCAGCACCAACCAATACCGCACAGTCGCTTATATCACTGCTGAATTTATACACGCAATGGAGATGATAGTAGACGACGAGATGCCTGAGGCGTTTAAGGACATATTGCTCAGGTATGTCGTCAAAGAGGGGAGGCTCTTGAGGATTAAAATCCCTACTGCGTTTGAGTTATTTTTCAACCTTGCCGGAGAGAAGCTAAGTAAGGTGCTACAAAAGGCGTTAAATATGGCTGTAGAAGAGGTAGCGAAAATGACGGGGGAGAAATTCATAATAGTCGACAGGTATACTAAATTCCCTTCGAATGAAATAATGGCGATAGCCCTACCCGATATAATCGACAGTTATATTAATGGTGTTAGGTCATATCTCGCTAAAAAGGGATATAAGGTGTATTCGTATGCCGAGGCTGTTAGCGGTAAACTCCATGAATTGTTTAATACAGTTATCGAACCTAAAGTGCCGGAGAAGGTGAGGGCGTTAATAAAGTTAGGCGAATGGTTGTACAGTATCGGGGTCGAGTTAATGGATATGTATAATATACCCGGGGCGTTAGAAAGGATGATGAAAATCGGGACTGTGAATTTTAAGTTGTTAGACCCGATCCCTGGTATTTTTAATATAGACGTGAGAGTTGTAAAGCCCGAATATAACGGTCTGCTTACGGACGCCGTCGGTATAACGATTACAATTAATGATAAACCTATAATATTATTAAGGAACTTGCCGGAAGATCAGTGGTTGTTATATGTCGGTATAATGCTCCACGAGCTCAATCATATTTATTCGGACTTCGAGCATGGGACTTTTCAGTGGGAGAACATTTATAACGTACTCTATATGATTGACGTACTAGCTCCTAGTGCTACACCTTATGTCATTAACCTCATAAGGCTCGCCGTACATAACCCCAAACTGTTCCTGGAGGTTAACGATATAACACATCTGCCCTCTCATGTGTTACCGATACCTTTAATAGTGAACGGGGAATGCCCTGGTTATATAGATGAAAGGGGTGTCGTATGTCAGGCGTCATCGCCTATTAAGTTAAAACTTGTGAATCACAAGGGTTCATTAGTTTTGGAGGAGGTGGTGGAGTGATGTTGTTCTCGAACCCCGTGTACTACCTCCTGGCATACGCTAGGTGTAACGGGATCAAGTACCAGGTAAAAGGTTACAGGCTCATAATATACCACGTCTTCGACCCCAACAGTGAGATATTTAAGAGGGCACGTCGCGGGCTTTATGAAGCACTCTACATGGACAATAAGAAGTACGAGCCGTATTATTCGAAAACAGTATATGGCTATAAGGGTATTACCGTGGTAGACCTGCCGAACTTTGACATGAGGTGGGACGACGTGCTGTATAGCGAGAAGAAGAGGGACAACCATATCTGGGTATGTGGTGTACAGGCTAGTCCCTTCTATGATACTGAAGGCGGATTGGTGATAGACGAGCTGGTGACCGAGGAGGAATTAGAGAGGATACTGGAAAGGGAAGGCAAGCCGGTCTGTAAAGAGGTCGAGCCCGGGGTGTTCTATTACAGTTATGCCTACGTAAACATGATACATAAGGGTAACTGCGAAGGTGTGGCTGTTATCCCCTATTCGCAGTACAAGCTCGCCTCTTTACTGCCGAAGCCCGTGTACATAGTACCGGATCCATCACTGTTCTGTAAACAGTCCTACCCTTCACGGCTGACTACAAATGAGTTCCTCGAACTCTTAGAGCTGATATGGGACAACTTCAGCGGTGGCGGTGTCCCGGTAAAGTTCGTGGAGGGTAGCGGGGTCATACGTTGCAGTGCGAGGAAGCTGTTTGACAATTATTTCGCCGTCTTTTATGACAAAAACTGTAACTTAGGTGAGTTGATAAATAACGTTATAAATAATGTAGCCGGTGCCCTCGGATATATACTTACCCCTAAAGTTAAGTCCTATATAGATGATACGGCTAAAGCCCTCAACATACGCGTCTCCGAGTTTACTGAGGAACAGGTGAGGTCATTGAAGGACGCACTGCTGGACGCTATGAATAGAAATGTATATTACCTCAGGATACCACTTTGTAAAAAGTATGAGTACGGTAAGTACAAAATCGTCTGTTCCGAGTCATAAACTCTTTTTTTCATCCCTTTCCGAGAAGTCGAGCTACTACTACGTCCTTTCTCGCCTTACGCGTTACCTCAATGACGTTTATGGTATAGACGCCGTCCTCCGCACCGACGTTATGGCTGACGTCTTCCTCACCGACGCCGTCATTATGTCGCAGAACTGGCTCCACCCCTGGAAGAGCCTGTGGTGGGTAGACACGCCCGTGTACAGGGTTGAGGGCAACTATTTCCTCATGCGAAATAACAAGATCGTCATGGTGACGAGTAATTGGGTGAGGGATGTGTTGAGGAGGAGCTTTAACGTAGACCCCCCCGTCAGGTATTTGCCGGTTTTCGGGTGCTACAAAGCCCTGTATGACTTCCACCGCAAGTCCGGGTTCGTAACAATAGGGAACAATTTAGGTGTGGACAGGAAGAACATTTATTTCCTCCACAAGTGGTTCACCGACCGGAATATACGTAACTACCTCAAGATAGTCAGCAACGAACCAGTGGCGGACATAAGGAGCAACTACAATATGAAGGACGAGGACAAATACGACCTCTTAGGTAGGTCGTTATTTTACGTCGCAGTCAGCAGGGCTGAGGGCTTCGGCTTGCCCCCGCTGGAGGCGTTGAGTTGCGGTACCCCCGTGATCTATTTGAACGCCCATACCTTCCGTGAGCTGTTGAACGATAAGGTTGGTATACCCGTGGAGGTAGGTGACGAGTACGACATAGATATAAGGGTGGACGGTGTGCCTTTGCACTACCGCTTCTACGAACCCGACCCCAAGGAGTTCGCTTATGCAATAGAGACCGCGAAGACGATAAACCGTGAACTTTATGAGGAGATGGTGGCGAAGGGGCTGGAATACGTGGAGGAGAGGTTCGGGTATAATAAAATAGTCGATAGTTTGGTCGATATATTCCTTAACTTTTAGCGGAGTATGTACAATATTATGCTTAACAGCGTGTCGAGTGTTATGGACTGTCCGAGGGGTTCGGATATTGACATTAATGCGTCTGCTACGGCTTTAAGTGTATAAGCGAGAAGTATAAAAGGGAAAAAAATAATTTATAGCTTTATGGGCTTTCAGAGGAAGCTGGTGAAGAAGCTCTTTATTCCGCCGATGAGTCCGCTTATTCCGCCTCTCCCTCTGAAGAAGTAGTATATTACTGCCATTAGGCTACCGAATACTGCTAACACACCTACGAGGTACCCTATTGGGTTCGCTAATGACACTAATGTATTACCTATAGCATTGATTGCATTGCCGAATACGTCTATTAATGCTACGAATAGGCTTTGTAGACCGTTTACCATGTTTTGAATTGCGGTACTTATAGCTGACATGCCTCCCACCGCGTACAGATCCATTCTTTGTTATGTATATGATACACGTCATCTGAAATAAATACTACATACAACAAACTTAGTGAGTTTTTTATATACCCGTTTTAATTATGATGTATATGGGTGAGGAGGAATTACTTCAGTTAGCCCTGGAGAAGGTAAAAGCGGAAATGAAGAAGAGGATAAAAGAACTAAAGAGGCAGGGAGTGGAGGCGGGGTACAAGGAGGAGGGGGACAGGGTAGCTATAGCGATAAACTTGAGGAGCTTATACAACAAGATGAGGGAGAGGGCGAAACTGATTTTAATTCAGAAACTACAACCGGTGCAACAGAGGATAAAGTTCAAGACGATACAGGTGGGCAACGAGAAAATAGAGATAGCGACAGTGACGATATTAGCACCGAAGGAGGACAGCCCGGAGGTGAAAGAGGCAATAACGAAATTGGAGCAGTTGAAATCCCAGCACCCGGTGGATTACCAGCTCAAGGACGGAAAGTTGACAATGGTAGTAATCTTGAGCGAGTATTACAAAAGGTACTTGAATCAAATAATAGACCAGTTAGTGGAAACGAAGAACGAGATCAACGCTTACATACAGATGGCGTCGTCCAAGGTGCCGGACTTGGGGCAGGTGGAAGTGCAAATGGAGTTACAAACAGTGGGGGACTACCTCGTAGTGGTACTGCGTCCTACGAGGAAAACCTCAGACGTCTAGCCCAGATGTCCGCTTCTTCCGTGAAGCCCGGTGACGAGCTCATACAGAGGTTGTTGAACATGAGTGAATACGACCTGAAGAGGGTGTTCAAGATGATACCGATAGACAAGAGGCTCATGTTGGCTCTCGATACCATACAGGAATATCAGAACCTGCGGAGCAAGTTCGACAACCTGTTCAACGCTTTCGCCATGAACTCACCGAAGGTCAAGGAGGCAATGGAGAACGCTAAGAAAAACAGGAAACCGCTCGACAGGTTAGCCGATATGTTTATGGACTTAATGGAGACGATGTTAAAGAGTAAGGCTATGACGCTAACTGATGAGGATAGAGAAAAACTCAGGGAGAAAGTGAGGGAGATGATCGAGAGTGAAGAATGACGTATTCGTAAACATCCACCTCTCTCCTTATCACAAGATGATAATGCAGGAGATGGCGACAAGGTTCGGTTATAACAGCATCTCTGCGTTCGCGAGGGACGTCATCCTAGGGACAAAAGTCGTTGAGGACGGGGTGGCACTCAGTACTAGGCTTGCGACGATAGTTATAGACCGCGGGACGTTCGACCTAATAAAGGCAAAAGCGGACGCGGAGAAAATACCCGTGAAGGAGTATATTTTAAAAAAAATTTTTTCTTAAGTAGTCCCGGGAGTTTTTTGTGCGAGCTTATACGGTAATATGTAATTAGACGTTACTCTCTTTAAGTTCTTCGCTAATGCTACGAGCTCGTCAAGCCAGTCTGGTTTTAACATCGCGGTCTCATATTTTGCTTTTAACGCCTTTATCCTTATTTCTAGTGCCTGCCCTCCTTGTGCCTCATCGATTGCTCTTAGTACCTCCAGGAGGAAGTTCCTGTAGATTACCCTCATGTTCCCAACTACACCCTTTTCGTTAGCCCAAGCTGTATAAATATCACTGATGGTACTTAACATTGTACTTAAGTTCTGGATTTGTACCGCCATTAATTTAGTGGCTGTGACATAGGCAGTATTCATCGTCTCTGCTTTATCTACATAGTTGTGAGCCATTTCTTGGCTCGTCCACCCGGTTCTCCTATGAGGCATTCACTCCCACCCCTTTTACTTAGCCATTAATACTTCTTCCGGTGTCTTGGCTTTAAGTATATCGGTTAAGGAGGCGGTGTAGCCGGTGCTGGCTGAAGCTACTGATAACTTAGTTAATGGGTTTGCTACAGTAGCTTTACATATTCCATCATCTTCCGTGAACGTGAGTGGGTCTGCGGTAACACCGCTGAGCTTCTTCAACATGCCGTTGATGATCTCACCCACTTCAGCACAAGTCAATGTTGTAGTATGTATAATATCAGTTGCTTTAAGTGTGGCTATCTGTGCCATCCTACCGGTTAACGCATATGAGTTAAGACCCTCATTGCTCGCCTTCAGGAATGCCATAGCTATACCTAGGAACTCCACTCTTAATTGTGCTATAATAGGCTTTTTCATCGCCTCGCTTACTTCGTTAAGGTAATCTGAAACGGTCTGTTGTACTTGCTTTAATATGGTAAAACCGTTTACGGCTCTCTGGTTCCTCCTGGACGCAGATTGTTCGTATGCCTTAGCCATCTTCTCTAACTGCTCTTGGTAGTGTATTACTGAGAGTGTGGGGTCGTGAACTGACCTCCTCTTCTTCGCCACTTTAGGTCAAACATATATTTACCTTTTTATTTATTATAAACTGTGATAAAACGTGGAGGAGAAGTTGTCGTTCCCTTCATCAAGATTGACACAGTTCGACTATGTGGCTATGAACGCGTATTGGCTGAACGTACGGCTTAAGTATTTTACCGACCCAATGCTTTACGCCGTGGCTACCGGCATATGGATGATTAACTTGATGGATGATGTCGACATAGCGGAGACGGGCACTCAAAAGGACTTCGAATACGGGCTTATCTACGTCTATAGTAATTCGAGGGTCGACACGCTTTTTATCGTAGCGTTAACGCACTACTTTAACGTGAAGAGGGAGAGGGAGTACTACCGCAGTATCCCTATGGACGCCCTGCAGAGCGTAATGAAGTCTCTCGTGGACTTCATGAACGACAAGCTTAAGATCCTCGACAAGCTTAAGGAGAAGATAGACGAGAGGGTAGTCCTCATGATGTGGAACCAGCTTTACGTTTTCGTCATGGGTTTCCTGTACGGCTTGTACGGCAGAGACGCCGAAGCCGTGTTCCAGGGCGTCGTGGCGAGGCATTTATTACCATATAGTGTGTTAGAAGTTATCAGGAGGCATACGAGGAAATGATATCCATTGTCACGGTAGGTCACCCACCTTGGTTAGACCACCTGACTTTTTTCGTCAAGAAATACCCTGATGACTTCCTGTTCCAACGCCTGGAGTACGCCTTTTCGTTCACGAAGAAAGTGATAGCCTACGGAGACCCCCACGTGATGCCTATGCATAGGTTAAAAGGTCACGAGGTATATGTAATGATCGACACGCCCCTCATCGACTGCACAGGGCTGGAACAGGAATGGGTGTATATACCCTCATCAAAGTACAATAGAGAAATACTGGAGGTATGCAAAATGAAAAACGTGACCGAGGTAATACCGAAACCCATGGCATATTACCCGGAGCTGAAGGAAACCAAGCGTAAATATGAGCTGTACGTGAACCTCACACAACCGGAGAGGAAGGGTCACGAAAAGCTGAGCGATGTGCTCCACAGGCTCGACGGTGAGCTAGACCGCAAGGTCACCATGTTAGCCAGCATACCGGGGAACATCATACAATATTTTCTGAGCTTCAGGAACATTGAGATTAAGGTAAAGCCTACGGGTTCTATGAAGTATTACGACCACCTGAAACAAATGTTACAGTACCGCATCTTAATATTCAGTAGTTACGACGAAGGCATCGGACTGCCGGCAATAGAGTCCGCCCTGTACGGACAACAGCTCGTTATGGGGGACATAAGAGCGACAAACGAGTTCGTCGAAGCTCGCTTCGCACCGGTAGTGGAATACAAAGTAGCGAGACACTCGGTCATGGACAAGCACTTCCTGCTCCAGATATGGGACGAAGACAAGTTTTATGAGATATTGAGGAAGGCTTTAGACGACCCGACCTTCAACATACCCAAGCTAAAGGACAGGAGGGTGATAGATTATAACTGGATATACCGGAAGCTGAAGGAGGTGGTCGACTTTTGAGGAAGTACGTCTTTAAGGTAAATGTGGTGCCGATGAAGGTGTTCAACGTTGATGGGCTCTTAAGCGAACAGGAGTTCGACCAGGTGGTGAAGACACGTATATATAAAGGTTTGAAGGTGTTGGAGATAAAGGACTTGGGCTATGATAGTTTTTGGAGGACTACACATTATTACGAACTGGTAGTGATGAGTGAGGGAGGTGGGCAATTCGACTGTTATTATGGAGACGTTATAGACGTCGAGAAGTTGAAGGGGGTGGGGGCTATAGTGGTGAAAGAGAATGATAGTGAGTTCATGAGGACAATGAAGATCCTGGTGGCGAAGTGGTACAATAAAAAACTGGTCGAAGAAGAGAAAGCGTACGAGGTGTGCAACACGTTCGTCACGTAGGAACCTTGCGGTACATTATTTTGTCGAGGACGTTAGGTATGCTCACGCCGTACTTTCTATAATATGTGCTCATCATGATGAAGTCCTTTATCGTGTCTGGGTCTGTCAGTGAGACGTTGGCATACAGGTCTCTGTCCCTGAAGTAAAAACTCATTATTGCTACCATGCCCTGGTAATATGCTATAAACGTGGCGTCTATCGGCACACATACCTGAATTGTCTCTCCCCCCGGTGTCATCTTCTCTAAAGTGTAAAGGTTGCCGAATGCTAAGAACTTACCCTTCACCCTGAACTGGCTGTTGAAGAGTTCGCCGTTTAAGTAATTCACATCGGCGTCAATCAGACAATCAATCAACTTACCCCACACAATCACGGGACATCAACATTTATTACTTGGAAATTGGAATTAAAAAATATGCTTAGTGCAGAGGATTTATCCGCAATCCTGGACGATTTAGAAGACTTGTGTGCTAGGATACCTGACGGCGTAACATTTCATCCTACATTAGAAATACGTAGGCATCATGCAAATGAGGAAGCCACGTATATAAAGTTCGATTGTAGAGACCATAAATATACCCTGACAATTGTGAGAACTGGTGTAGCGAAGACCACGAGAGTCTCATCAAGGGAGCAATTATACAGGAGGTTGTTCCCCGAATACTCGCCGGGGTACAGCGGTAGCTATACAGAGGAATTCTGGGGTGGGGAATAACTATGCCGTATCTCAGGGGAGTCTTCATAAACTTCGGTGAAGAGACCTACTATCTGTCCTGCGGGATAGTCAACGGCGGTAACCTCGACGCCGAGACCTATACTATAAAGGAACCCGAACTCATGATGGTCAGGTTAGGTAGAGACATCTACATAGTGACAAGTCAATTAAAGTTACTTATACCCGTTGAACCTATAAAGACTTTATTGAGTTCCGAGACATCAAAGGTATATAACAATATGCTGTCGCAGGGTAATGAGGTGAGACTGTTATGATGAGGGAAGGCTTAGTAAAAGCCGGCAACCTTGTCATCGACTGCAAGCCGTGTTATATCGCCGGGACGGGCTTTACCAAGGACGACATATACATGGTTAGCGAGGGTACCGTAGTGTTCAAGTGGTACGACAAAATCGCCGTGATCACCGTAGGCGAGGAGGGGACGAAGGTAAACCTCCTGAACATCATCGACGTCAGGTTCCTCGTGGAAAGGAACGAGAACTGTGTGGCGATAAGGCTATGATCTTCGTCTGGTCTGCGAAGGTCGTCCTGCCCGGGTTTAATAAAGAGGTATTAGTCTCACCGGCTTTAATAAACAGCTACGTCCAGATAACCGAGGACGTATACGAGGTAGGGATGTTCATGGTGCCCCACAGGGGTCACGCGTTATTGTTCTTGCCGACGATGGTGATAAAGGTGGACGACGAGTTAATGAAGAACCTTGAGCAAACTTCAATAGAAGACTTAAACATCCCCTTAAATACAATAAGCAACGTGTTCACGTAATGACGTCCGTTTTTTCTATCCTCCAATTCCTCCGCGTGTATTACTACTTGAAAGAACATTACCCCGAGGAGAAAGAGTTAATTGAATTTTTTGAAAACACGATTAAGTCAGGCTTTATATGCTTTAACTACCAAGATATATTGAGGAAGTATGAGGACAGACCCGAGGTCTACAAGTTATTACTCACCTGCAATATCTGTCACACTACGCCGAAAGGCGTACCAATATATACTTTTAGACTATTTGTTGGATCACAGGGGTGAGCTGTTACGAGACCGTGTAGAAAAGACCTCTGCCTAATTTACAGCATCGGTGTGGATTACGCAAAGCTCATGGACTTCATGAGCCAGAACTCCACCGGCAAACTGTTCAGGAGGGCGGGGGTCGCTATGGTATACGCCAGGAGGCTGTCGGCTTCGTGGTACGGCTACGACACGGGAGTACTGCTTGAGAGGTCGCTCAGGAGGATATTAAAGTGGAGCATCAACTATTGCAGGATAATGAAGGAGTTGGGGCTGGAGAGCGAGTACTGCAGACGCTATACGGTTTACGACGAAGTCCCGTGCGAATGGGTATCCGAATACGACGTAGAGGTCGCGTACTCCCGCATCATCAATATGATAGCTAACTACAACAACGAGACCGTCAGTAAACTGCTCACGAAAATGACGGAGGAATGCTCGACATATGAGGTGAGAGGATGAGTGACGTTATATCCTATGCGGTGGATTTAGCTACCGTCGTTTCCGTGGTATTACTTTATGTTAGGACTACCGTCGTGCTTAAACAATATCAGAAGGACGAGCTGTATAAGGTCATAGACGACAAAATCCTCGAGTTCATGATGAGTGAGAAATTTGAGAAGGCGTTGGAGAAGACCGATGTAGCGAAGAAGATCGACGACATAAACGATAAGTTAAACCAGCTCATTATTGCTATTTGCATAACGATCAGCGACCTTAAGGACAGCCCCATTTGCAAAAAGAGCAACGGTGGTTGAAAGTTGACGAGGATCGTGACGTTTCTGGGGAAGGCGAAATACCTAAAGGAGGTCATAGAGACAAACGGTATTACAGATGTGTTCGTGGACAGGTCGTATATCGAAGACGAGCTCTATTACGCCCCGAGCGGTGTCCGATATCACTTCCTAAATACGGGGGTGAAATACGACCCCCCTAACGAGATGTACAACAGGAGGATAAGGATAGCGATGATGATAAGGGAAATAGTGAAGACCGTAGACGACAACATAATCTTCGTGGACAGTGATGTACTCACGAAGGACGTAAGGAAGCTGGACGGGCTGGATAGACCCGCGGTCTTCCCCATACCGGCTAAGGCTAAGCCGTTCGAGTATATATTCGTGTTTTATTGGTCTACAAACTTTTACCTACCGCAGAGCTACAGACTGTTACTCAAAAGTGCACTTGACGAATACCTCCAAAACAACCTTTACCTCTTTGAACCCGTTGACCTGTACATCCACCGTAAATTAGGGAGTATCACGTTCTGGCTCCCGGGTGTATGTCACTATATTGACGATAAAAAATACTGCATCTAGTTCTAATAGAACGTCACGGGTATCATTGTACCGTAGAGCTGGATGCCCTGAGGGAGCGAAGGTGCCGAGTCCTGGAAGCTCCCGGTCACTGTGCTACCGCTTGTTAATGTAAATGTGACGGTAATTGATATCGTAGACGGGTACGACGTGTATCCCAGGTAAAACGTGAGCATGTCCTGAGTAAGTGAAATGATGTAGGACGACGCGTTAGTGGAAATCGATACGCTCTTGAGCTGGTTCGTCACTGCAAGACCTACCGCGTTACTTATAATGCCGGTACTGTCAGAGATAGTTAAGGTATAAACTACGGTATAAGTCCCCGGGCTTATTTGTGCTGGCGTGTTGATAGAGTCCACGAGGTACTGACCGAAATAGACTTGAATGGACAACGAGTTAGGTTGTGCCTGTATTGTAACAGACCCTTGTAACGTTATAACACCGGATTTATAAGAAGCCGACATGTTGATAGGTATGCCATTAACACTTGCTGTGATGTTATATGACGGGATATTGCCGAGCAACGTATTATACACGATGAGAAAAAGTTTGTTAAGGTCTACCATACCGGGTTCACGACCCTTGATATGTCACTGTGATTGTAGCGATGAGAACGTAGAAAGTGGCACCAGACACGGGAGGTGTTAATGTGGTGGAAGTAATACCTGTAATAGTAGGAAGGTTTTTAAAATTTACTTGGTTGCATAACATTACATCTATTTCTTGAACCCCTGTACCTAACGGAGCGGTGACAGGGAACTCCAAAACAACGCTGTTATTCTGGATATACGTAATAAAACCACTTAGACCTACACTAGGACAATTACCACCACATACAAAGTTACAAGACCCAATATCGAAGTACACAGTACATCCAGTATTACTCTGTGGAACTATTCCTACATTGTTTTGCAGTATAGGTGTAAAATAAACGAGATATGGAGGTATATTTTGGAACTCGATTAGCCACACGATAAACAAGTAGGAATCACTGGATTTATTAAATGAAGCACTTGTATATGCTATACGTACTGTATCAGTGTACATAGTAGTTGAATTATTGTTCTGATTAGTCACATAAGCTGACACATATAACTCCAGTTGTGATGTAGAGTATGTGCTGTTGGTGGTATCAAAACCAATATAAAAGTATTGAAACGTATATTTATTACTCCCCTGAAGGACTTGCATAAATATTGTGACGCCTTGGGAGCTAAGACCAATATTGCCAGTATAAGAGAGGATAATATTACCCTCTGAAGTAGTGAGAACCATTTTAGCTGGAGTTATAGGGTTTGTATTACCCGAAGCATAAATCATAAATGTCATATATTGTTGTACTAACGTTGCTAAACCGTTAACGTCTATGGTATTCTTTTCAAGAGAATCAACAGGTGGCATTAAAGCTTCATATTCTTTATCAAGAATCCTTAGTTTCGTAAGCTTTAGGACTTTGAAGAAGTCCTCCTTCTTTACCGTGATTACCTTAACACGACCCTTAAACTTCACAACTTCATTCCTAAGCACGAGCTTCTGAACCATTTCAACCACCTTTCTTCTTACTCTGATAAACTAACCATTTGTCATCAAGTTTCGGTTTGCCGTTTTCATCGAACTTGAGCTGGTCTTTCGGGATGAGGTACACTTTTACATCAGCTTTGACTTTAGCCTCTAACTTTCTTTTCATATCTAAAAGTAAGGAAAAGAAGGTTATATGTTTTTCAGTTATGACGTGAATGTTACCGTTACGGTGAACGTACAGCCGGACGATGACTGACATTCACTACTGTTAAGCGTACTCGTAAAGATGTTTTGGTTCACGTTACCGTACGAACACGATATAATGATTAGCGTAACCGAAACTACCTCGTATTGGCTGTACGATATACTCCCCGATGCCGTAAATTCGGAGTCGCTGACCAGGCTAAACGATAACCCTACCGACCCGGACGACTGCTGACCGGTTTGCTCGTTCGTTATCGTGTAATACGCCGTAGCACTGCACCCTAGGTTCACTGTTAAGCCGGCAAACAACGCCTGAATAGCTTGCGTCACCAAGGTACCGAGGTCGCCGGGCAGGTTTATGGTGATGTTGAGTGATACGACAACAAATATGGTGGTGTTCGCGGTCTTCTGTACGTTATTGAGGGGTATGCTGAGTATGGTGTTGCCGTTGACGGCTATGACGAACGACGTCGCAGTATATACGGCGTCGCTATTGTCGAAATAGTAGTACGTCCCCGTTGATGGTACCAGGACGCCGGCACCATACTTGGTGTTGTTGGAGTCCAGGAAGTAGATAGACACGCTACTTAAACCCGAGGTCATGGCTTCGTAAACCAGGTAAGCTAGGTTGCTACTCATTACGACCCACTCACAGTATAACTCAAACTCCCGCTATAAGAACCTATACCCACTTGCTCTATCGTGTGGGTTACCGGCACATCGACGGGAGTGTAATAGGTATATGACTCGGGTGACGGTGCGATGGGGGCGAAGCCTACGGTGAGGGACACGCTGTCTGATAAAGACGTGGAGAACGGTATCCCGAACACGAACTGTACAGCCTCGGTAATGATGTCGGATAAATTGGTCTGGTAAGGTATCCCGAACGCGAACTGGATTGACTCAGCGATTGTGTCGCTAATGTTAGCAAGTACCCCCAACATCACACCGAAGAACTCGGTGACGGTATCGGCTAGCAGGTCATACGGTGGTATGCATAAGCTTTCCTGCACCTGAACCGTGGCACTCGCGTTTATATTGCTGGAAGACGCGGAGGCGGACTCGCTCGGCTGTGGCACGTTGTTGGGGTTGCAAAAGGATATACCCGGTGGCAGTATTATAGCCATAGCGTCGACGGAAGGCACTATTTCTACCGTCTGCTGAACCTGGTAGATGTTCTCCAACAACGTCAGTGCTATGTCCACCGTCATGCCCTGGCTGTACTCGTATTGAGAGGGCTCTTTCAACTGCATGAAGAAGTTCGGCACGATTTCGAACACGTCCTGGAACTCCTGCACCGCGTTCTGGAAGACCATGTAACCACTTGTTAATGTAGCTGTACCGCCACCGGGAGTACCCATACCGATGACGTCTTCGATGAAGACTCCCGTTATGTTGGGTCTCTCCAACTGTACCTCTACCTGCTGAGGCGTCAGGGTGGACGGTTGCGGTGCCTGTAAGTCGGACACGGAAGCAGTGCCCTTAGAGCGTTGCGGTAACTGGACTGACGGTAAGTTTTGAGGTGGTTGTACCTGTGGCTGGGACGGTCTCGGGACGGTCTGTGTAGTCTGGGTGGAGCTGAAGAAGGACTGTATCAATGATTTGGTCATTGAAGAAATTAAGATAGCGAGAAAGGGTGAACCTAACAACAACAACGCCTTCCCTAAGAGACCTGTGAGACCGCTACCGGACAACGGGTATCTAGCGATACCGTAGACTATCTTGGGCAACAGCTCCATGAACGTGTTAAACCCGACGACATCGGGCATCGCACCGGCAATCCTCGACACTTCGCTGATGATCATATTAGGTATCATGGTCAGGAGGTTGGGCTGGTTCCCCGGGTCGGTAAAGAGGTTGTTAAGGAAACTGGCGACTTTATTGAAGAACGTGGGCATGTCGAGGAAGAAATTTGCTATCGTGACAAATATCGCGTATATGTCCGAGACCACGAGGGATATGAAGTTATAAGCGTCAACGAACATTTTTTTTATGTCGTTGATGACCGTCTGGACACCGGACACGAAATTATGTATTGTCGAGATGACGAAGTTGGCGACGGAGGAAGCGAACGCCTTCAGGTCGTTCCACAACGTCGTTAACGCGTGCAGTACCGTTGAGCCGAAGGCTTCCAATGCCCTCTCTACCGGAGCCATCATGGTGGCAAGACCGTTAGCAATAGTTTGTAAACCGTTCCAGATATAAGCACCGAACGTGTGTGCAAACCCGAGTATCGCACCGGCTATTTGCTGGAAAAAGTTAGCTATGTCCGAGGGCAGTTGTTGCATGAAGTTAGCGATTGACGAGAGACCGCCCGTGATGGCGTTCGCGACGGAACTGAAACCGGAACCTATAGCCGAGCCTATAGACTCGATACCCGAGAGGAATGCTTGACCGACTGACACCAGGAACGACATCTTTACTCCTCTATTACATTAATTACCAAAGTCGGGCTATATAACTTGAAGTACTGTACGTTAACGGTGATGGTGGTAGTGTAGATGAAATAGTTGTTGCTGATGCCGTAGAGCAGGAACAACGTGATGGTGTTGGACTGTTGCGTGTTGGTGAGTATAAACGGTTCGGATATGGGGTAAGCAGTGTTGCCGATGACGTAATACTGGACGCCCTGAAAGCCCAGGAGCTGTGTAGGTGGCAACGAACCGGATCCGGGTACACTTAAATGAGACACGATACTTGGGATCCGTACAGCTATCGACGAACCGGATCCGGGTACACCTACATAAGGCGGGATACGTGCTTTGAGGACATCTAACAGACCTGACAGTTGGGTATAAAGGAAGGTGTTTTGCGGTATGAGGTCGTAAGGGACAAGTGTGAGTGCTACAATGATGTACGGTATATTCAGACAAAGCAGGGGCTGGTAATTAGGGAGTGCCACCTGTGAGTTCAACGTGAAGGAGAAGTTGGTGCACCCGGGTATATATAAGACGCCGTTCGACTCTATGGTCACCGTAGCGTCCCACGTAACTTTTATGAAAGTGTTAGGGTTCTTAGTAACGGAATTCGTCTTTGCGTAAGCTATAGCGTACAAATTATCTGCCCAGATTTGGATTTCGTCAAAAGTATACGAGTCGTCGGTCTCGTCCGTAGCACCGTATTCCAATTGAAACGACAGCGAATCGAGGTTACAGGAAGTCAGGTTGTTCTGGCACGAGCTGATGTTTATGACGTTTATCTGCTCGTTGTAACTCTGTAATTTAGCCGGCAACCTGGCAACTATTGTGCCTTGGTTAAGTAACACGACGTAAATATTAGAGGGGGGCTGAAACGAGACGGAATAATAGGAATAGGGTGAACGGTAATTCTGACCATACGTAAGCAGACCCTGTAGCAAGAACTTGTACTCCGGCGTAAGTGTATTGTGTACCTTGACCGCGGTTTTGTCACCTATTTGTACACTGAAGTAACTCTTAATCTTAACCGCCACTCGGCTGACCCCCTTGAGATTGTGTTATTGTAACGGTGAGTATAAAGTTTTCACCCGACGGTAGCAGGACTCCGACAAAATAAAGGACATCGAGGGAATATTTATTGAACTTAACATTAGTTAACATCGTGGAGACCAGGATTTGTAACGTGTTAAATAGACCGTTGGCGCTAGGCAGGAAAAATTGCACCACGTACTGCACCTCACTCTGAGAGACTATGTTGAGTGTAGTCTGAAAGTTCTGAGGTTGCAATGAAGCTATATTCCCCCTACAGACGTCTATCGCGTTCACGGTGCTTATCCCTTGGGGGAGCAGTTGGTTTATTTGAGTAATCTTGTTGCCGATTACGAAACTAGCTATCGGGTTCTGCTGTAACAGTAGCTGGCACCCGATAAAGCAAGAAGTACATCCTAATAAACTGCCTAACGCACATATAGTGGAACAGTTGTTTATACAGCTACTGTACTGCTCGACCTGTTGCTGGACGTTCGGTATCCGTTGTAAATCTTCAACCGTGACGCCGAGCATATATAGGAAGACGAGGTTGAAAAGTGAAAAAGGTATGAAAAACATATAGATAGTGCTTACGACGGAGATGCAGTCCATGCCCGTACAGTACTGTTCGCACTCCTGTATAACGTTCAGAAATGGGTTTATGAACTGGAGTGGTGTAGATATGCTGAAAGTGATGAACAGGACTAACGCGTAGTCCGCGGGTTTCTGTATAGGAGATGAGAACACGAAATCGGCGACCTCCATGAAGTCCTGTCCGTTCACCTGTGTATAAAACGTAATACCGGTAAACTCGTAAGGGGCTAAGTTCTTAAACACGGTTACAAACGTCACCGAGGTGACTTCGCTCTGCTCCTGACATTGGTCGTTGATATTATAAACGTCAACATGTGTTGTGTCGTCGACTATACCGGTCGACGAAGTGGCATAAACGTGGTAACCCGTCGGTTGGGGGTACTGACTGACATTGACACCGGTTATCGATGAGGCTATGGCGGACATGAACGCGGTCGTAAACGCAGGTTGGGCTAGGGACACATCACTCACCCTGATGCGTGAATAAGTTTTTCAGCGTCAATTGTCCGTAGGGTATCTTAACTACCAGAGCCGAGGCACCGGCACCGCTAGAAGGCACAGGTACGACGGCAAATTGCCTTATATGATTACCACCTAACGACAACGTCGTTATCGGTATTACGTACTGTCCAGAAGGACAGGGGTTATTAAAATTAAACGCGACATAGACATAATTATTGTCAACAAATTCACTTACGAACCCGGACACCGGTGATACATTTACTTGGCAATTACAAATGTCATAACAAACGAGATTCGTAATACCCTCAGGTTTTACGTTACTAGCCGTAGCAAGTATATTAACGAGCAAATTAGTGAGCGGTGTCTTGATATCCCCAGCCACATTTATAGCGTTGGGAAGGGCGAGGAGGGTAAAGTATAAGTTGAACACACTATAACCATAGACCAAATTAGGTAATACCAAATTCAAATTACAAGTTGATGAACAATGAGTAGCCTGCAACTGCTGAAGGTACTGTAACATATATGCGAACGGCTGACCGCTCACCATCTCCACCCACCAGTCGACCTGTACCGCGTCCTGGGGGTTCTTTGTCAGCGGTGCGTTCAGGAACGCGTCGGACACGTGTACCAGCAGTGAGTGAGTGGAAGCAGTCCAGAGTTGCAGGTAGTCAAACGAATATTTTGTACGGGACGCG
>Ga0208548_100266_pt1 | contig 24033 bp, 19 predicted proteins | sample ECH_Chost_MetaG_FD_187133 | JGI IMG/M metagenome (GOLD analysis project Ga0208548, IMG submission 187133) | Hot spring microbial mat communities from Yellowstone National Park, Wyoming, USA - ECH_C host_MetaG (SPAdes) (version 2) | ecosystem: Environmental > Aquatic > Thermal springs > Hot... | reverse complement strand
TAGTCGGTAGAGCTCCGGGTGTTAGGATGTGAGCTTGCGAATAACGTTGAAATAAATATTAATTACTGAAAAATTCTCAGTGTATCATATCATGCTTATGAAATAAATTGAAGTGGCCCACAAAGCAGATTAGTTAGCAAGAGTTAAATACCAGATTTGATTAACCTTTCCTATGAAGGATTCAAAGTTGAGAGCGTATAAGTATACATCAATAGCTTTACTGGCCCTCTTCGTTATTACCTTGGTTGGAGACGTGCAGGTCCCCAGGGCACAGGCCTCAGGTCTAACCCTTTACATGGTGAGGGTGACAAGCCAGCCTGTGACCTCTATGGCAGAGTTAGGGCCCAACGCCCTGGCTGCTGAGGGTAAGCTTCCCTTCCAACTGACCTGGATGCCCGCCATGTTCTACATCCCCGCTAACGACAGCATGATCCCCAACTGGGTAACGAACTACACGGTGTTCCAGAACAATAACACGATCATAGTCCACTTTAGGAAGTCGGGATGGAGCAACGGGATGCCCATGACCGCCTGGGACTTCTACGCCAGTTTCCTGATCCTGGCTGCAGTGGGTAGCCCACCCTATAACGTAACGGTACTGAACAACTACACCGCAATGATCGTAGTCCCTGTCCTTCCTAAGGGAGGACTGCGGGGCCTCTCGGTGTCAAGCATAATATTCGGCCCCAATGACGGCGATATCCCAATGCTGGAGGACTACGCCCAGTATAAGCCCCTAGTGCAATTTATCGCGAGCCACTACTTGGCACTGCAGGAGGGGAACTTCACCGTGATCAGGCAGTTGGTCAACGCAGTCCACTCCTACAATGTCTCCCAGATATTATACAGTGGGGCCTATTACCCCACCGAAGTGACCTCCACGGAGATCGTCCTCTCCAAGAACCCATACTACTACGACGCTGACAAGTTGCCCATAGACAAGGTGGTGGTGTTCCAGGTCAGCTCCGGGTCCGTGGCCATACAGTACCTAATCAGCGGGAAGTTGAGCTTCTACGAAGGCTTGGTGCCCTCCACTTACGCCCCGAGCATACCCAGTTACATGAAGCCTCTCTCCTTGCCAGGTAATAGCGGTCCCGCCCTATTCTTCAACTTCCTGAGTCCGGTGGTTTCCAACATCCACGTGAGGAAGGCCATAGCTTACGCCATTAATAGGTCAGAGGTGGCCTTGGCGGGAGGTTTCGGGGAGTCACCTCTACAGTGGCCCATAGGTATGCCCCCATACATGATCCCCACCATATGCAACACTACCTGCCTCAGTTGGATGGATCCGTATAACTACAACTTGACCGCAGCTACCCAGGAGATGGAAAAGGCTGGTTACACGCTGAAGGGAGGTGTGTGGACTAGTGCCAACGGAACTCCTGCCACTCTAACCATAATAGACACAAACGCGGGGAGCCCCCAGTGGACCGCCATGGCCCTGGACATAGAGAGTCAGCTGAAGGCCTTCCACTTCAACGTGAACCTGTTAATACCCTCCAATCTCCAGCCCTACACTGCCTCAGGCACGGGATACGACATATGGATGGCGGGCTTCGGGTTCTTCATAACTCCCTGGGACATATACAACTACGTTGGGGAGTACTTCAATGGCGATCCGTTACCCATAATACACTTCAACCAGACAGTCTACATCCCCATCAACGGCATAGGTAATACGACAGCCTTTGAGCTCATGGCTACTGATAGGACCGGGACGCACAATGTAAGCGAGGAGATAAGGTACACCCAAGCCCTGGCTTGGATGGTGGACCACTACCTCCCCGAACTGCCCTTGGTTTCAGAGGCCAGAGTGGTCTACGTCAATACAGCACAATTCAGCTGGCCTCCACTGAACAACAGCCTCTGGACGAACGACCTGGAGCTGGGTTTCCCCCTCACGGTACTCCTGTTCGAGCAGGAGGGCTTAATTGGTCCAGCTACCCAGACCAGCACCACAACATCGACTACTACACCCGTGACTTCCGTTACGACCACTACCTCAGTGTCAACGACCACTGTAACGAGTAGCTCCGTAACCACCTCCGTAACCACCTCCGTAACCACCTCCGTAACCACCTCCGTTAGCACGACCACGAGCGTAGTTCCTTCTGTCACCACGAGCGTAGTTCAAGCCCTACCTGTGGGCCTGATCGCGGCCATAGTGGTCATAGTGGCTGTGGTAGTGGCTGTGGTGATGTATCTGATCCTGAGGAGAAGGTAAAGGTTTTTTACAGTCTGTTTTCACAAACCTTCCTTGGGTGACCTCGATCCACTCGCAGCTGAGGTCCCATGGAAACGTTCTTTCACGCCCAGTGCGGAAGAGGGGTTCCACTCTCCACGGGTCTCCCCAGTCGTCGGGTACAGGCCCTGCCCTTACAAAAGATTGGGGGTTAAGGGGGCGTAAAGCCTCGCCCTTTAGGGCGGGGATGGATAGCCCCCTTATATTTAAATACTACTTTTTCTAAACAACTTTCAATGGCTAGGAGGGTTAAAGCGATCAGAGTCACAGTTTCTATGAAGATCGCAGTCTCTGAACCCCTCCTAGCCCTCGTTAATAACTACGTGAAGGCACTCCGTTTTGCTTTATTTTGGTTGAAGGAGAACGTCCCTAACCCAAACGAAAAGGGAGTGTTAGGAAAAGTCCACGAGAAGTTATACACGAGGCTAAGGGAGGAGTATAACCTACCTTCGAAAGTCGCTGAGGACTGTTATAGGGATGCCCTCTCAGTGTACAAAGGATGGTATAATAACCCTAAGAAGGGTAGGTTCCCGAGAGTGTACAAACCTACGGTTTGGTTAACACCAAAGGCAAGTTATAATGTGGACTTCGAAGCAATGTCTGTTAGGATAACAAGCGTTGGTGAACTTTCAATCATGGGTTATCCTAGAAACCTCAAGGAGTATGCAAAGTGGAGGATGAGGGAATCAAGGTTAGCGGTTAAGGATGGGAAGGCTTTCTTAAAGGTTGTTTTTGAGAAACCGTTAGATAATGTTGAGTCAAAGGAAAGTATTGCCATAGATATTAACATGAGCGAGATTGTAGTAGGAAAGGATGACGAACACTACGTTAGAATACCTACTCGCCTTGAGGAGGTTCACCGCTGGAAGTCTTTAGCTGAGAACCTACAGAAGAAATACCCTAGAAGGTGGAAGGAGAATAAGAGGATCCTTCACAGGATTCACTCTTTTCATCTAAAGGCTAAGAGAGTCATGGAGGATTATGCTAGGAAAGTGGGAAAATGGGTTGTTGAAATTGCTGAAGATTTTGGTGCCAACATCATCAAACTGGAGAACCTAAGGAACCTCATTAAGAACGTGGATAGACTGCCAGGTGAGTTTAGGGATAAGCTGTATCTTATGCAGTACCGTCGTTTGCAGTACTGGATTTCATGGCAAGCAAGGAAACACGGGGTGGTTGTTGAGTTCGTTAACCCCAGATATTCTTCCGTTTCATGTCCTAAATGCGGGCAAAAAATGAGGGGGGTTTCCCATCGTTGGTCTAAGTGTGCTTGTGGTTATGAGAATGATCGTGACGTTATTGCAATCACGAATCTTAATGGGAGGGGGTCTCTGACCCTCTCGACTGCCCCTCAAATGAGGGATGTAGTCCCGAACCGATGAGGGGAACCCTCGCCCTTTAGGGCGGGGAGAAGTCAGAGCCTTGGTCTGATCATTGCTTATCTAGAACGAGAAACCTTCTTGAGGAGGTATTCCCTTGAGGAGTGGGAGTCGTCCCCTAAACCCCTAAAAGTTAAATCCTGCACCGAAAGCCCCTGCCTAACCCCGTTCACAGAGGGTGGGAATGCGTGAACTACCCCGCCCTCACGGACGGGGCATCTCGCGATCTCCCGCTCCTCGGAGCGACCTCGATCCCCCCACAGCGGAGATTCCACCGAACGGAACCGTTCTGTAATGCCCCGTGTGGAAGAGGGGTTACGGAGGGTCGCTCTCCACGGGCGTGAATCCCCCCAGTCCCGAGGGTACGACCTCAGCTCTTACAGCCGGAGGTCTGTGTATATCTATTTTATAGCTATAAGAACGTTTCTATAAGGGGGCTATCCACCCCCTCACTCACGGAGGGGGACTTTCGCCCCCTTAACCCCCGAAAAAGTTAAATGCCCACGTAGTAGAGGGACACATGCTCTCCTTAATGGGAGTAGAGAAGAGGCTGGGGAAGTTCAGGCTGAGCGAGGTGTCCTTCAACGTGGGGAAGGGTGAAATCGTGGGTTTCGTGGGCTTGAACGGGGCAGGGAAGACAACCACGATCAGGATAGCAGCGGGAGTATTGGAACCAGACGCGGGGGAAGTTATGGTGGAGGGGCACTCCATGAGGAGGGAGAAGAGAGAGGCCTCCAAGTATCTGGGTTGGGTCCCTGAACTCCCCACCTTCGAGCAGGACGCCAAGGCGTTAGACTACTTCGTCTACCTGGCTGGATTCTACGGCCTGAAGGCTGGGGAAGCCAAGGTGAAGGGAGAGGAGCTCTTCAGGGAACTGGACCTCCAGGGGCAGGAGAGGAAGAGATTGAGGGACTTCTCCCAGGGGATGAAGAAGAGGTTCGCCCTAGCTGTGTCCATGATCTCCGATCCCCCCAACTTCCTGTTCGACGAGGTCCTCAACGGCCTGGATCCCCAGGGGATAGCTTACTTCAGGGAGATCTGCCACAAATTCAGGAAGGAGGGCAAGGCAGTCCTCTTCTCCTCCCATATCCTAGCTGAGGTGGAGAACTTAGCTGACAGGGTGATCCTGATCCACGGCGGGAGGATCGTGAAGGAGCTGAAGGCAGAGGAGGTCAGATCCGCTTCGACCGCGGCACTCAGGATCGGATTGGACAGGGTGGACCAGGGGGCACTCCAGCTCGCCTCGAGCTTCGGGGAACCTAGGGTGGAGGGAGGTTACCTGATCCTGGAGAACCTCAGGGCCAAACCGGAGGAGGTGTCCCAGGCCTTTGTTGAGGCGGGATACAGGATAACCGAGATGAACAGGGTCTCGGGGAACCTAGAGGACGTCTTCTTCAGGCTCATAGGGTTGAGGAAATGAAGGCCTTCATCTACGACTTCAGGAAGTCCTTCCTCAGGGCCTCGGTCCTCACCTTCCTCGCGGTTTTCGCGTTGGCCGGGGTAGCCCTGTCCTACCTCACCCTACACAACCTGAACCTGAAGCCCCAGGTCAACGTCATAGGAGTCGCCTTAGGGGAGAGCAATGGCAGCGTGAAGGTGATAGGGCTAGTCCTCGACACGCAGGGTAGACCCATGCAGGGGACTCAGGTCACCCTAACCCAAGGGGGGATCACGGTCAAAGCTTCCACCAACTCCTCAGGGTTCTTCGTCCTTCAATCGAACCAAGGGGAGTGGGGGCTGAACGTCACCTCCCCCCGAGGGGGGATCTCGGGGTCAGTGGCCTTGGTGGGGAATACGTTCGTCCTGGGGAGCAGTTTCTCCAACGGTTACACCCACGGTTCCAGCGGACCTGGGGGGATCTCAGCCCTCCTCCTGAACCTCCACGACGGTGAGGGAATCCTCTTCGTTGCCTCCCCATCCTATCCCCTGGACCTCTATTACAATGTCACCTCCGCGTCCCTGGTGACCAGCAGCGGAAAATTCACTTACCTGGGCACCACGCATGGTTACCTCTCCTCTTTTCCGATCAGGATCAACTCCCCTGGGAACTTCCTCTGGCTTAAGGCTGTGGGAAATTCCCTACAGGGGGGTTTCGAAGAGGTGGGCTTCCTCTATAGTCCAGTGAGCCTGGCCACTTCCCTCCTCATAGGGGGGATCATATCCTCCGTCGCTCCCTTCTTCCTCCTCTTCCCAGTGATCTTCCTCTACCTGGTCAACGTCCTAATGGCGAACCCCAGGAGGACCGGGGCGTTGGAGTTCGTGCTGGCCAGGCCCGTGACCAGGTTCGATATCTACATGAATAGGTACATAGCGGGGTTACTGACAGCTGTCGCTGCCTCCGCCCTATTCGTGGGGCTCGTCTGGGCTTCAGTGAAGGCCTTAACTGGTGTCTCTTTTCCGCTCCACTTCACCTCCCTGATCTTCCTAGGCCTCCTGGGATCCCTCGCTGCCTTCTTCTCCCTCCTTTACTCCATAGCCTCCTCCACGAGGGCCTACCTGGGCATAGGCATACTGCTCTACCTCCTCTTCTACCTCCTCTGGTCTCTCATCCCGTTGCTCTTGGTTGGATTCAGCCCCAGCTACGGTCAGGTGCTCTCCGTGTCCTACTACTTCAACCCCTCGGGGGCCTTCCAGTTCGCCTCATCCGTCTTAGCAACGCAGTATGGCCTACAGGTGAACCAAGGGGCTTCTCTTAACCCGGAGCTGGAGGTCCTCTCCCCCCTGCTGTGGATCGTGATCCCCACTGTCCTAGGCTACCTCAGGTTCAGGAGGGCTAACTTGACCAGCTGAGGCTCCCCCGTGCCTTTCCCGTGTGATACGGAAATCCTTTCCGTCCCCGCCCTGAGCCTAAAGGGGGGTTTGAGTCTGTGGGTTGATCTGATCGAGAGGATTTCCCCAAAATCCCTCCCGAGAGGACTCAGGATCCTCAGAGCACCAGGAAGACCCTACCATCCTTGGAGGAGAGGGATTGGAAGGCCTCGGCGCCCTCCTCCAGGGGGAGCTTCCTCCACACCTTCACCTTTAGCCTCCCCGCTATCTTTAACAGGGCTCTGAACTCCCCGAGGCTTCCCCTTGTGGTCCCTAAGATCGAGAGGTGGCGGGACGTGATCTCCCCTATGCCCATTTCCACCTCAGCCCCCGTCAAGGTACCAAAGGTAACGAGCCTCCCTCCCACCCCAAGGAGCTTGAGGCTCGATCCCCAGAACTCCCTCCCTAGGGAGTTCAGGACTATGTCTGCCATTCTACCTCCCGTGATCTTCCTCACCTCCTCCAACACTTCCCCCATTCCCACCACTTGATCCGCTCCCAGCTCCCTGACCCACTGGCGCCTGCTCACTGCGATCACCTCAACACCCATTAGCTTAGCCAACTGCACTGCGAACTGTCCCGTGTTCCCAGAGGCGCCAAGGATCACCGCCACTTCCCCTGGTCTGATCCTGGCCTCCAGGAGGGCGTGATATGGGGTGAGTGCAGAGACTGGTAAGCTGGAGAGGACGTCCCAGTCCAGGTCTGAGGGGAGGACATTGAGGGCCGGGACTACCACGTATTCAGCCAACCCACCGTTCTGATCCACCCCTATCCTCCCGCCGTTGAGGCAGAGCATCTCTCTCCCAGCGAGACAGTAGGGGCAGGAGCCGTCGAAGGTCCTAGTGTAGACAGCCACCTTCGCTCCCTTCCCTAGACCCCTCACTTCCTCCCCCACTTCCTCTACGAGGCCTGAGAACTCCACCCCTGGGACGTGTGGGAAGGGTCTCACGGGTAAGGAGGTGATCGTCATGAGGTCCACAGGGTTAAGACCCACCTGCTTCACCCTTATCAGGACCTCATGAGGTCCAGGTCTCGGATCGGGTAGCTCCCTAACCTTCAGGTCTGAAAGGTCCCTCCTCTCGAAGGCGAGTGCCCTCATGATCTTAATGGAGGGGCTGAGGGTAAAATGTTTTCAGTCCAGCGAGGGCTGCAGCGATAGTGCCGGCATTGAGCTACAAATCGTAGAGTTAGGGCGTTCTCCTTGAGAGTATGGCGTTATTCACCCCTTGTAACATTCTCGTTGGAAGAAAATTTCGTAGCCTAGTGCAGACATTATGGATACACTCTTCACGTTAATAGAAATGTTTATATTATTTACTCTGGATTTCTAACGATGGAGAGGTGATTCCCTACACCCATGTGGGCTCTGCCCAAAAGGGGTGGGATCACGGGGATGTGAGACCCGCGCCCTTGGGCTCAGGTCCCACGACCCGCCCGTCCTGAAGCTGGGTAGTTGAGGGCTAAGTCCTCCGCACTTGATCAAGATTGAACATAAAACGATTGGAATAACAGTGCAGATACAAATTGGACTGGACACTATCTGCACAATGTGCAGATACAGGAACCCCAGCGCATCTTCCCCTAGTCCAAGTGAACTTAATTCGCCCCATGGAGTGTCACATAACGATTCCCTTTCTCAACCCCACCTTACCAAAAAGGTAGAGGCCCCACAGGCACTACAGGCCTGCTCCGGCTAATACTAATTTACCCCATACAGACAGAGAATAGGGCAAGGGCTCACCTCGCGGACTCACCTCAACCAGGGCGCCTAGGTGAGGCTTATCCCGTGCATGACTTACATTAAGAGTGTGTCCAACAATTTCTCTCACCTCACTAATAGGTACAAGTTGTAGATCGTGAAGAACGCACGAGTCCACCTTAGGACGGAGTCCCTGGTGCTATTCCAGGGGGAGGTGCACGTCCAGTTCCTAGCTTGTGCCTGAGGGTCCTGAAGGACTGTTCCACGGTGTCCCTCACGCCGAAGGTCGGGTGCTCGTGGTTGAGACCAACCCACCCGAGCACGTTGTACCACGGACATCGTGGACGACCTCGATCACGGGGTGCCCTTTCAGGACGATGAGTACGTCGAGTCCCGTCCTCGTCTCGGTAAGATCCAGTGCCACTAGCTCCCTCGTCTCCACACCCCTTACAGCCCAAGGGAGTAGCTCAACCCGTTCACCAGTACCACCTTAGTCTCGTCCATAGCGTACCTTCCTAAACCACGTGGAAGGGATAGGTGGGCTAGCTTGCACCAGTAGTAACACAAGGTCGACCTCGGAACAATGGAGTCCCTTAGGCTACCTCCCAAGAAGTATGGCGCTATCTCCTCAGGCGTGTACTTCTTCGACTTGAAGTCCATCAATGGGGGAAGGTAATTATTAGGAGGGAGAGGGCTTTTGCCCTCGTCACATCCATCGGTAATACCCTCTCCCTCCAGGTTAAAATTCATTTCTTTGAGCTTAATTGTTGGACACACTCCACATTAAAGTTAAAAACACCCCTAGGGGCTATCCGCTCCCACCTCACGAGTCTTTCGCCCCTTAATCCCGTTGAGATAAATAGGGCTGAGAGGATCTGTATGCATGAGCCTGAGGAGAATGAGAATAGGAGTCCTGGGCACAGGGGAGGTTGGACGTGCAATAGGTTCCAAACTGGTCCAGGTAGGAAATGAGGTCCGGCTAGGATCGCGTGCTAAGGACAACCCCATGGCTGCTGACTGGGCTAAGGCCCATGGGGAAAGGGCATCACACGGGACTTTCGCTGACGCAGCCTCCTTCGGGGAGCTGATCTTCAACTGTACTAACGGTCTGTTCTCCTTGGACGCTCTCCGGTCAGCAGGCGAGGAGAACCTGCGTGGGAAGGTGCTGATCGACGTGGCCAATGCGTTGGAGTTTCAGGGTGATCACCCCGCCCTGGTCTTCTGCAACGATTCACTGGCTGAGAGGATACAGTACACCTTCCCTGAGGCGAGGGTGATCAAGACCTTGAACTTCGTGAGTTACGAGGTCATGATTAATCCCTCCATGATCAAGGGGGAACACCAGATGTTAATCGCGGGGAACGACAGGGAGGCCAAGCAGCTGGTCACGATGATCCTCAAGGACTGGTTCGGCTGGGAGTCGGTCATAGATCTAGGGGACATAAGGGCAGCCAGGGCATTGGAGATGCTCACGCCACTCTGGTTCAGGGTATTCGAGACCATGGGAACGACAGTCTTCGGGTTCAAGATCGTCCTCTAGGGGTCAGGTCTCCAAGGTCTAGTTCCCAAGGCGGAGTCCCAGTATCCTTTGCTCGAGCCCATCCTTTACACTGGGTAAGCTGTGTATAGGCTCCCCAGCGGGTTAGGAAGCATGTGACGGACGAAGCGGAGCGAGGCCAGTGAAGTGGTGAACCCCTCCTCCATCAGGGACTGGTAAACCATGGGATCATAACTCTCCAACTTTCGCCCCCAATCACCGTTTCCGATCGAAGGTTTGACCCAGATCCCCGCGGTCACTAGTCATGGATGGTACAGGGCCCACATCCTTGATTCCGATCATCCCTCGGGAAATGCCCATCGGGTTCCATCCCACCAAGAACTCGGGGGAATTGTATAAGGTACCTATGGATGTGGGAAAGGGTCTACTACACCTCCAGTTAGCCGTGAGGCTCCACGAGCCCACCAGCCTCCCTTGGGACGTAACTCGCCCTCGGATCCAGGAACTCAGCCTGTCTCTCGTTATGCCACTTGACGTCATGCGGAGTGTGCATGACAACCCCATACAGGCCTGGATCCTCGACTTTATATTTTCAACCTCATACGAGCTGGGGTGAAGTCCGCCGAAATCCTGAGCCTAGCCTCCCACCCCTCCCTGGTCACTTTCCTGGGCTTCCTGGGCATTTCCCTGAAGCAACCCCACAGACTCCTCTACCTAGTTGACGTGTCCCTCTTTTACTCCCTCTCCCCAGTCCTCATAACCTGGGGTCTGGCCCTGGCGGGTAAGATCAGGGACTCCCTACTCAGCGAAAGGGAGGACAGGTTCCTCCCTATCTCCATTGCCGTCCTAGGCTACTTGATCGGCTCCTCCCTCCTCCTCCTAGTTTACGGTCTCACCGTGCCCACCTACTTGGCCCTCTGCTACATCTCGAACACCCTGACGGTCCTAGGGGTGACAACGCGGTATAAGGTTAGTATACACCTGGCCACCTTGGCCGGAGTGATCACGGCCCTGGTTTACCTCTTTGGCCCCCTCCTTTCCCCCCTATATTGCCTCTCCATCCCAGTGGGGTGGGCCAGGGTCAGGTTGGGAGTCCACGACTTGGCTCAGGTCGCGTGGGGTTTCGTCCTGGGGGCAACCCTAACCGGGTCAGAATTGTTCCTCCTCCACTCGATCCTCTGAGTGAGTTTCCGTCCCGGGGAATTACCCTCCTCGGTGATCGCCTGTTCGACCCGATCATGGTTTGACCGTGTAGTATATCCTCTTCCTCCCCTTCCCCCTGTTCTCCACCTTCATGATCACTAACTCCCCCACCTCTGCGGTGTTCCTCACGTGGGGTCCACCGTCAGCCTGAACATCGTAGCCTGGGATCTCCACTATCCTCCAGACTTCTGCCTCAGGAGGGTTCCTCCCAGCTAGCTTCACGATCCCGGGGATCTTGAGGGCCTCCTCCCTCTTCAGGAAGTAGACCTTCACCTCTATGCTCCTACGCAGGACCTCATTGGCCTCCCTCACCAGGTCCTGGAGCACTCCCTTGTCCTCGAGATTGAAGTCGTCCTTAGCATACTCAGGGCTTATATGACCTCCAGTTACCAGTGCACCATACTTGGAATAGGCCAGGGCAGCCAGCACATGGGAACCCGTGTGGAGACGCATCATCTTATACCTCCTCTCCCAGTCCAACTCGCCCCTGACCTCCTCCCCTGTGGTGAGAGGGGAACCAACGCGATGTAAGACCTTCCCTCCCTCTTCCTTCACCTCCTCCACCTTGACTTTCCCCCCGTCAGCCCTGAGGAGGGTCCCAGTGTCGTACTCAAGCCCTCCCCCTCCCGGGTAGAAAGCGGTCCTGGTGAGCTCGACCCACTCCCCTACAACCTCCTGGACCTGGGCCTGGAAGACCCTCAGGTAGGAGTCCTTGAGGTATAGTCTCTCCATGAGTTGAGTCGATCCCCTTGGGCTTTTTAAATCTTGAGTGTGGTCCCCAGTGGGGCGTCTAACCTTTATTAGCCCAGAGGGGGATCTAAGGGCATGGCTAAGACAGTTTCAGACGTGATCGTGGACGCACTAGTGAAGGCGGGCGTACAGAGGATCTACGGCATTCCGGGGGACTCCATAGATCCACTGGTGGACTCCCTGAGGAGACATAGGGACCTTCACTACGTCCAGGTGAGGCACGAGGAAGGTGCTGCCTTCGCTGCCTCAGTTGAGGCCAAGGTCACGGGCAGGCTCACCGCCTGTATGGGCACCTCAGGCCCAGGTTCCATACACCTCCTTAATGGTCTCTACGACGCTAAGATGGACCATGCCCCGGTTATAGCACTCACCGGGCAAGTGGAGAGCGACCTCGTGGGAAGGGACTACTTCCAGGAGGTGAACCTGGTGAAGCTCTTCGATGACGTGGCTGTGTTCAACGCCTCCATCGTGAACCCCTCCAGTGCCTCTTATCTGGCGTGGAGGGCTACACATGAGTCAAGAATCAAGAGGGGGGTAGCCCACCTGAACCTCCCGGTGGACGTGCTCAGGATGGAGGCGCAGGAGGAGGAACACAACTTCCAGATCCCAACTCCCTCCTACTCATTGGACCTGGACAAGGTGGTGGAGCTTGTGGACCAGAGTTCCAAGCCCGCGGTGATCATAGGGGGAGGAGCTAGGGGAGCTGGGCAGAAATTGGGGGAGTTCGCTGAGAGGATCGGCGCTCCCGTGATCTACGCTCTCAATGGTAAGGGGGTCATGCCGGACTCCGATCCCAAGGTCATGGGCGGGATCGGACTCCTCGGCACCAAGCCCTCAGTGGAGGCCCTGGGGAAGTGCGACCTCCTCATCCTCCTGGGCACGTCCTTCCCCTATACATCCTTCCTGCCCGGGAAGGCCAAGGTGGTCCAAGTGGACGTTGATCCAGGGAACATAGGGAAGAGGGTCAGGGTCGACCTGGGCCTCGTGGGGACAGTGGACGCTTTCCTGGACGGGATCACTGGGAGGGTCAAGGAGAAGGAGGACAAGTTCTACGCCCACCTCAAGGACTCCAAGGAGGACTGGGAGAGGGAGCTGGAGAGGGTGGAGCGGTTAGAGTCCAAGCCCCTGAAGCCGCAGCGTGTGGCTAGGGTCCTCTCCGAGAGGGCAGCGCAGGACGCCTTGGTGGTGGTGGACACTGGGAACGTGACCATGTGGGGGGCCAGGCACTTCAGGGCCTCAGGGGGTCAGACTTTCCTCTTCTCCGCCTGGCTGGGATCCATGGGGGTGGGGGTTCCGGGTGCGGTAGGGGCGTCCATGGCTTTCCCTGAGAGGCAAGTCCTGGCACTGGTGGGGGACGGGGGCTTCGCCATGACCATGATGGAGGTGATCACTGCAGTGAAGTACTCCAGGCCCGTAAAGATCGTGGTGTTCAATAACTCCAAGCTGGGCATGATAAAGTTCGAACAGGAGGTCATGGGCTACCCCGAGTGGGGGGTGGACTTGAACCCAGTGGACTTCGCCTCCGTGGCCAAGGGAATGGGGGCCCAGGGGTTGAGGGTGGAAGAGCCAGGAGGACTGGAGGAGGGGGTTGAGGAAATGCTGTCTCACGGTGGTCCCTTCGTATTGGACGTGGTGGTCGACCCCAACGAGAGACCCATGCCTCCCAAGCTCACGTTCAAGCAGGCCAAGAACTACGTGATCTCCCTCTTCAAGGAGGCCCTGGAGTCCACGTGAGGCGGAGGCAAAGCCGCTGTCAACGCTTTGAGCGCGGAGGCAAAGACTTCGAATTGCGGTCCAGATGAGGCCTACGCCGAACGTGGTTCTTGAGGGATAACGCCAACGGGCTTGGGCATATATCCCCCATAGCCCAGGTGGACCCACTGTAGGATTGAGGGGGTTCACCCGCGAGCGGTGAAGTCCAAGGGTCGAGGGTTGGGCGCACCCTGGAAAGCTCAATGGAGTCTAACCTAACTGGGGGAGTTGGAACCGTAAGCCTGCCTCGCCCTCCCATACTCCTCAGCACTCCTCTTCACCTCCTCCCAGTGGTTCACCATGGGGGGAGGGTAGTCCTTGAGGTCCGGGGGCCTGAGCCTATAGAGGTTGTGGATCACCTCCACCTCGTAACCCTCCAACTCCTTCACCCATTTCTTTATGTAGAGACACTGGGAGTCGAACTTCCTCTGCTGCAGCCACGGGTTGAAGGCCCTGAAGCCCCTGGGGTCGAGACCTGTGGAAGCAACCCACTGCCAGTTCCCGTTGTTCACGCTGGGGTCGTAGTCCGTGAGCCTATTGGCGAAGTATCTCTCCCCCCACCTCCAGTCAACGTGGAGGTCCTTCACCAGGAATGACGCAGCGATCAGCCTGACCCTGTTGTGCATGTAACCCGTCTCGTTGAGTTCCCTCATCCCCGCGTCCACAATGGGGAAACCAGTCCTCCCCTGGGTCCAGGCCCTGAACTTGGCCTGGTCGTTCTCCCACCTCACCAGGTCGTATCTGGGATCGAAGGACTGTCCGAAGACGTGGGGGAAATGGTAGGCTATATAGGTGAAGAAGTCCCTCCAGTATAGTTGCCTCCTGAACTCCTCCCCAGGGGAGTTCCAGTAGACCTCCCTCACCGAGACGGTCCCGAACTTGAGGTGGGCTGAGAGCATGGAGGTCCTGCCCAGATGCGGGAAATCCCTGGCCTCCCCGTAGTCCCTGAGCTCCCTGAGGCGCGAGAGGAGGGTAAGCCCCTCCTGCCTCCCCCCTTTGACCACTGCCTTGGGGTTCACCGACTCCAGGATCTCCCCCCATCCCATCTCCCCATCCAGTTCCCCGCCCTTCATTGTCCCCGGGAGATCGTAGGAGGGCCTCCTCACTCCCTCCCGTGATGCCCTGTTGTAGAAGTGGGAGAAGACCTTGAACGGTCTCCCCTTAGAGTCCAAGACGACCTCAGGGTCGATCAACAGGTAGTCATGGTAGGACAAAGGGTGAGCATTCAACTTCAGGGCCTCCCTCTCGATCCCTGAGTCCCTGAGCTTGGAGAAGGGGGTGTAGTCCCTGTTGAGGAAGACCGCCTCAACCCCCTCCCTCCTGAGGATCGAAGCCACTACCTCCTCCGCCACCCCCTTGAAGAGGTGGAGTCTTGCCCCCCTCTGCCTAAGCGAGGAGTCCAGCTCCCTGAGGGAGTTGACCATGAATTGGAATGCGTTGGAGCTGAAGTATGAGTTCTGCTTCAGTTGACGCGGATCTAGGATGAAACAAGGTATGACCTCCTCTGAGGACTGGAGCGCTTCGATCAGGCCCGTGTTGTCCTCCAGCCTCAGGTCCCTCCTGAAGAGGAAGAGGGATGAGGTGTAACGCCCCCTTTGCATGGCGGAATTAGGGAGCAGGGTTTGTAAAGTTTAGCTGCCTCCTCTCCACCCTGAACGGTCCCCCTCATAGATTCGGCTTCACATCCTTGAGGGGCAGTGGAGGGGTTAGAGACCCTGCCATTCAGATTAACAATTGCGATAACGTCGCGGTCTTTCTCGTAACCGCAGGGACGTTTGAATCGCCTGTGTTGGACCTCACTCATCTTCTGCCCACATTTAGGACAACGGGTTGGGGAATGGAAGGCTGGAACATACTCCACCAGTAGATCGCTCTTCCTGGCCTGCCACTCGACCCAATATTGCATGCACGGTAACGCGTCAGGTATGGCTCATCCCTGAACTCCGCTGATAGTTCGCTACGTGCTTAATCACATCCCTCAAGTTCTCTACTTATGACATTAGCGTTCATCCTCTTAGCCTCCTCAACGACCCGCTTACCGAGTTCCAATTAGGGAAAGCTAGCAGAAGGACGTGTTTTTATATATACTCCCCCAATAGATCAACCATGGTGGAGCACCTTACCTACGAGGTAGCCCGAGAGATAGTGGAGAAGGCCCTTGCGCAGCAGCTGGTGAAGTTGGCGGAGAAGTTGGCCGGAGGGAAGAGACTGACACAGTTCGAAATGGCCATGCTCCTCGTGGCCTTGACGCGGGACGACTTGGGTAAACTGGAGAAAAGCGTTCGGGAGTTGAGGTCTGAGATGGATAAGAAGATAGACTTCACCAACAGCAGGATAGACGACCTCAGTAAGAAGATAGACTTCACCAACAGCAGGATAGACGACCTCAGTAAGAAGATAGACTTCACCAACAGCAGGATAGACGACCTCAAGGGGGATTTTGACGAGAAAATCGAGCTCATCCACCAGTCTCTGGAGAAGAGGGTTGACGACCTGAGATCGGAGGTAATCCTCCTGAGGCAGAGCGTGGACTCCCTGAGGGACCTCATATTGGCTTTCTCCTCTCAGAAGAAGAGGGAGGAAGAGAAGAAGTGAAGGCTGGACTGCCCTCGAGGAGTTCCGACGATCTCCAGTTCCCGCGTGGTCGGCATTTTTCAGTTAAGATGATTTAAAAGTACCGAGTTCTTGAGTTGACGTGGGATGGCTGGAGAGGTCTCAGGCTCGGAGCGATTTCCCCTCCCGAGGGAGTCGGTTCACGCGGGGTGGAGGAGGGTGAAAGGGAACCCAGATTCCGTGAAGCCCAAGGGCTGAGGATCGAATATGAGCGTGAGACAGTTACGCTACGAATAAACAATTCAATGAATTCCAACCATGAGAGGGTTAACTAACGTTTAAAAGGTGTGAACCCCTGCACTCCCTGTGGCTCTGGACCCTAAGTGGCTCACGTTGGCCTATGCCGTCAACGCGGCAGCTCCACTCATACTCCTCGCGGACAGGGAGAGGGCGTTGGACTCACTCCTGACCCTGGTCCTGGCCTTCCCCTTGGTCCTCACACTCTACTACCTCCTCAAGAGGTCCTGGACACCCCTTGGGTTATACGCATACGTGAGGGAGGTTTCCCCCTCATTGGCTCTGGTCCAGTTAGCCTCCTGGATCTCTAGCTACTTCCTCTACCTCTCCTATACGGTGGACGACGTGGTCTACGACGTCCTGGGCCTCAGGGGGTTCAGGGGGGCTCTGGCCTTCCTGGTCCTCACTGCCCTGATCACCGTCTCCCTCTTCAGGGATTGGGCATACTGGGCCCTCCTGGGCTTAGCACCAATACAGGTGATCCTCTCCCTACCCCTGGGACCTCTTTCCCCATTGGGCGGCTTCACGAACCTGGAATTCCTGGACATACTCTCCTCCAGCCTACTGGTGGTGTGCCTCACCCTGATCCCCTACTCCAGGAGCGCCAGGCCTTGGTATGTCTTCGCGGCGTTCCTCACCTCAGCCCTAGGACTCCTCTCGGGCTCCCTCTTCTCTCCCCCCGAGTTCGCGATCAGGGCCCAGTGGATCGGGATGATAGCTCTGGTGGTGGCCGAGTTCGTGGCCATAAAGACCCTGCTGGTGAGGGGCTTCGGAGTACCCAAGTACTTCAGAGTCACCGTGATCCTATACTGGATCACCTCCCTCATGAGCCTCCTGAACCCCACCGAGTACTACGATCTGACCATAGCCCCTTCCGTTATCCTCCTATACTTGACCCTGGGGATCGCTTTCAGCACCTCAGCGATCCTTTTCAGGGGGTGGAGGTCCCTATTCTCCGCTGCCTCCGCTGCCCTAATGGGCTACGGCCTCTTCAACGCCTTCGCCTTGGCCTCTCCCCTCCAAATTGGTATAGGGGCGGCGGCCCTAATAGGGTGCGCCGCTGCGCCCCTGATATTCAGGGGCGGTGAGAAAAGAGGAGCCGTGGAGGGAAGTCGGGGATCAGGTCCTCACAGCGGAGGATCCGGGAGTCCCTAGTTCCTGGAGGAATTTGGCTAAAGTATAAAAGGGCTCACCCGAATTACGGTCTATGGAGTTAGTAAGGGCCTTAATAGTGGGAGTGACAGTAGCTATCCTAGCCTTCTCAGCCGGAGTCCTGGTGTACTCACTGGCCTCAGGTCACGTAGCTTCACCCAGCGGAAGCGCTAAGAGCACCACAACCTCCAGCACCTCTTCCTCTACTTCTTCGACCACCTCCTCTACCAGTACCACCTCCTCTTCCACCACAACCTCCACCTCTTCCTCCGGCGGCATAGCATGGGGTTGAGGAGGCCGGATTCACCAAAGGACTTTAATTTAAACTTTTAAGCGTCCACATCCTTTCCCTATTATGGAAAGGGAGAGAGCTCTGAGGTCAGCCATTGGGGTCCTTTCCCTAGCTTGGGCCACCTATCACCTCTTCGTGGGCTACCAATCCGCGACCTTCGCTGCCAGGGTGGTGGGGGGAGCATCCTTCGTCTTCGCAGAGTACTCCGAGTACTTCGGTTTCGCTGCTGCACTCTACGTCTTCGCAGGCTACGAGATCCTCAACGGTACCAGGAGGCTGATCCCTCTGATCTACGTCCTCTACTCCTTCAACCTCCTCCTGGTCTCCATCGCCTACGGCATAAGGGGGCCCCTGCTGGGCAGACCCTTGCCCCTGAGCCTCATAGTTGCCCCCGCAGTGCTCCTGGACTTCGCATTGGTGGGGCTAACAGCGGCGCTCTGGTTGACCACCTATGTCAGCGTCAGATAGGATCCCACTGAGGAACAGAGACCTGGTCCTGAGACTCTTCTCCTCCCCACCCCTCCTGGCCTCCACCATGGGACACTTCGGCGTGGTGGGTAGGACGCCTGAGGGCTACCTAGCTCTGATGTTCCCTAGGGACTCCACTGAGGCCTCGAGGTTCAGGCCCAGCGAGGACGTTTATCCCTACACCCTCTCCCCTCCCTCAGTCCAGGGGGCCTCGATCTCCTACGACCTGATCGAGAACAGGAGGGGCGGACACAGGTATAGGCTCGAGCTGACCCCCTCGGGGAGGTATGTGGTGATCATGGTCAAGTTCGTTAAGAGCTCCGGGCTGATCAAGTCTCCACACGTGGAACCTGAGCACCTGTTGGAACACATCAAGTCCTCCCTGGGGGAATTGGAGAAGGGGGAAACCCAAGGGGAGGAGGAACCCCTTCCAGACTTCGTGAGCCTGGAGGAAGTGAGGACGGACGTCAACGGTCTTATCAGCAAGATAAGGGAGCTGACCTCCGGCAAGGTCACGGGGGCCCTGAAGTTCAGGTCTCAGGAGGGGGAGGGGAGGATAGTCCTTAGGTCGGGGGAGGTGAAGTTCGCGGAGTTCAGGAGGGGGGAGAACGCGATCGTGGGCTCAGACGTCTTCGCCTCCATAATCTACCTGAAGGGGGAAGTGGAGATCGAGGTGGCGCAGGTGGACTATGATAGGGTCCTGGACTGGGTTCAGGAGAGGGTGGAGAGGGGTAAGCGCAGTGTTAAAGGACGCTGAGCGATGCGGGCTTACTGTGGATGGGTATTAAGTTTTTCCCAGATTTCCCTGGGAATTATTTAAATCACTCCCTCCCCTCCTGGAGGTATGAGATCCCGCAGGTCCCTGGAGTTACTCTCCTTCGTCCTCCCCCTAACCCTTTACGCTCTGACCCTGGACTGGAGGATCACCACGAACGGTATGGACGCCAGTATACTCTACCTCCAATACTCCATCCTGGTGCACCACGCCCTGACCCTCCCTCCAGGGAGTGAGGTGGTAGACGTCAGCCTCTACCAGGGGAGGGTCTACAGCGCCCTCTCCCCTGGATACGCGGTCCTCTCCCTCCCCTTCGCGGCCCTGGGCTTTCAGCTCAACGGTTGGCGCTTCACCCTCTTCGGTCCCCCCAGGGTTATGGACGAACTCTTTTCCTCCCTCATGACGTCACTGGCTTCCCTGATCTGCTTCAGGATCTCCAGTGAGTTGGCGGACGAGAGGAGGGCCCTCCTCACGGCCCTGGCCCTGTCCCTGAGCACCCCCCTCTGGGTCTACGCCACCACCCTGATCCCCCAGAGCGCCTCCCTTCCCCTGGCTCTGGCTGCAGTGTACTTCACCCTGAGGGGTGAGGTGCGAAGGGCTGGCCTAGCCCTGGGTGCGTCGACCTTTGTGGAGTACGCCTCCTCCCTCTTCCTCCTCCCCCTGGTGATCTACACCTGGGCCAAAGGGGGGTGGAGGAAGGCCGCGCAGATCCCCGCTGCCTTCACCCCAGGGGTAATGGGGCAGCTAGTCTACAACTACCTCCTCTTCCACAACCCTCTCCTCTTCCCCCAGGAGTTCTTCCAGGGGAGCCCCGGACCCCTGTGGGGGGACTTCTCCCTCAGGGCAGTCCCCTTCCACCTTCTGCTCAACCTCCTCTCCCCCTACAGGGGGATCCTGCTCACCTCCCCCCTCCTCTTCCTCGGGACCCTTGGGATCAGGGAGATGTTCAGGCTGGATAGGAGGGCAGAGGCGGCGCTCTTCCTCTGCTCTTCAGCTGAGGTGATCCTCTTCTACTCTGCCTGGAAGTATTGGGACGGAGGGTTGGGGTACTCTCAGAGGTTCGCGGCCCTGGCTCTCCCCCTCCTCCTGATCCCCTCTTGCCTCAGTTGGGGGAAAGCCCTCAGGGGATTGGCGATCCTGGGTTCCACCCTGAACTCAGCGGTCGCCTTCACCTCCCCCTACCCTCCCCAGGGTGGACCCCTCTACTTCCAGCCCTTCTCCGCCTTCCCAGGCCTGCTCCATCCCGACGGTTGGATCGCGTTGTTGACTCCTCATTCCTCTCCAGTGATCTACGGGACCTACCTATGCCTCTGGGCTTGGTCGTCCCTCCCCTTCCTCCTGATCAGGGAGTCTGGGAGAGGGGTGAAGCCCGAGCTCCGGGAGGCCCGGGAGTTGGGGGAGGAGCAGACCGAAAACTTTTAAGGAAGGTAAGGTCAGGGGAGGACTATGTCAAGAACCAGATCCCTCCTCCTGTTGATCCTACTCCTTTCACCCTTTCTTCCCCACCTCCCCCAAGCCCGGGCCTGGACCGTGATCCCTCAAGGCTATTACCTCTACCTCCCCCTGAACTTGAACTCTACCTCCCTCCTGCTCTACGCGGTGAGGAGCAACGTGAGTGTCTCGGTGGCCCTGGATACTTCCTCCCAATTCAGGTCCTTCAACTCCACAGGGCGCCTCAACGACACGATCTACCTCCAGAACGGGACCCTGGTTGAGAACGCTGCGCTCCTCACCCCAGGCCTCTACTACCTACTCCTGTATTCCCCCTCCGCTGCTGCCAACGTGAGCTACTACTACTACGTGACCCAGAACTTCAGTCTCCAGAACTCCTCCACATACGTGGGGTTCTTCTACACCGTTCCCCCTAGGTCGACACTGAACTTCACGCTCCACGATCAGACGGAGGGTTCCCCCTCCAACGTGAGCTTCCTGGGTCTCTCCAACGAGACCCTGACCTACAGGCTGATCCTGTGGGGGCCCAATTCCACGATCTTCTCGGTGGGACCAGTCACGGCATTGGCCAACTTGAGCGGGGGAGTGTATTATAACTCCTCCCTGAGCCCCGGGCTCTACTACCTTCAGGTCTCCAACCCCAACCCCTCTCCGGCCTTGGCCTACCTGGCGTACCACATCCACCTCTCATACGTAAACCCCTACCTGGCCTGGGTCGTGAGGACTGGGAAGCTCTCCCCCTCCCCTCCCGCCCCCACAGGGGTGGCCAGCTTCGGGGTTTACAACAGGTCTGGACTACTTCAACCCTACGTGATCCGGACCAAGGAGGTGGTCGGGTTCTTCAACATCTCCTCCATTGAGGCCTATAACTCCACCGCGCAGATCCTCAACGTCTCCCCCTATGAGGCCACACTCCAACTCAACGCGGTGCTCCAGGTCAACGACTCCTCGGGGACCTACTACTACTGGCCCCAAGACGTGCTCGACTTTTCCACCAACGAGAGCGTCCTGGCTTACTCGGATAACGTCCTCAACTTGACCGGGGATCAGGCAACCCTGACTAACTCCTCCATAACCTCCCTGGACGGAGGATATGTGGAGAACTCCAGTTTCGGGGCATACTACGGGATCTACCAGAACGCGCCTGTGGTTACCTATGGGTTACCCCTGGCAGGGGAATTGATCATGAACCTTACGCTCCTCCCGGGGCAGGGAGTTGAAATAGGGATGTGGGTGATCGTCCTCCAGAACGGCACCTCCCCCTACCTCTTCACCTCCAACTTCGATAGGATAGTGATCCACGACCCCAACGTGACAGCTGCCTCATTCGTGGTATCGGGCCGAGACCTAACGCCGGCGGGGGAGGAACAGAGGCAGGGGAACTTCATGGACGCTGAATTGGTGTTTGGGGGAGGGGGGAACGGGGCTGCGACCCAGTTCCTGAACCTCTCCGCCTCCCTCTTCCTGGGCTACATGAACTCCAGCGGCTCCCTGGTTCCTTTCCCCTCCTATTACAGCTTCGGGGCCGACACTGCGGAGGCATCGGACAACGTCCATGTGACCAGAGGCCAAGGGCCGTTCTTCGAGGTCAAGGCGGGGGTCCCGGACTTCGTTTACCTGGGCTCGGTGGGCAACTCCGTGAGCCTTCCCAGCGGTAGATCCTCCTCGACCTCCTCGACCACCACGTCCACCACCTCGACCACGACGAGCACCTCCTCGACCACCACGTCCACCACCTCGACCACGACGAGCACCTCCTCGACCACCTCGTCCACCACCTCGACCACGACGAGCACCTCCTCGACCACCACCGGATTCCCCATCTCCTTCTACATACTCCCCGTTGTGGCACTCATCGTGATCGTCTCAGTCATCGTGGTCGTGTTCAGGAGGAGGTGAGAGATGCTCAGCCAGTCCTAGCCCCGGAGGGTTCCAGGGTCTCGTCCACCGTGGGTTAAGAACGTCGGGTAGGGACGGGATCCTTAACTTAAATAATGGTGCCAATAAGGTTAATGCGAGGGATTTTGATAACTTAAAGGAGGCCGGGGGATTTGATAAGGTTACATGGAGACTGACGTCTCCCCGCCCCGGAAGGGTTCCCTCCCAGAGGGCTCATCATTCCCCCCATTGGTTCGGGACTACACCCCTGGTGGGCAGTCGGGGGCGCCAGAACTCCCCCCAGTGGAGGGGACTTCCATCCGTGAAGTCCACTCCCTTAAGGGGAAAGGGAGGTGATGGTTGCCCCTCCCTCAGTCCCATTAAGTCGTCAAAGGGGTATTTAAATATAAGGGGCTATCCATCCTCACGGAAGGGGACTTTCGCCCCCTTAACCCCCGCAAAGTTAAAGGTTTATTTAAGTGTCCCCGCATGAGAAGGGTTATAAAATTAGGGGTTCAAAGGGGGCGAAAAACCTCGCCTCTCTGAGGCGGGGATGGATAGCCCCCTTTGTAGTCATATTTAAATACATCTTTTTCAAACATTCCATTAATGCCTACCGTAGGGTTCCGTTTTAGGGCATACATAGACGAACAAACGTTGAGGGCGTTAAAAGCCCAGTTGAAGTTGGAGTGTGAGATATATAATACCCTATGGTGGGCAGACATGTATTTCTACCAAAGGGATGGAAAAGGTCTCACACAGACGGAGTTAAGACAACTAGCCCTAGACTTGAGGAAACAAGATGAGAGATATCGACAACTTTATTCACAAGCGGTACAACAAATTGCTGACCGCTACTATGAGGCTAGGCAACGCTTTTTTGAAGGCTTAGCACGTTTCCCGAAGGAAAAGAAGCCACATAAGTGGTATTCCCTCGTATACCCTCAATCAGACAAGGGTTGGAAAGTCCTGAAGGTGAAGGAGATCAGGAAGAAAAGCAACAAGAACAAGAAGAAGTTAATGACGTTAAGACTGTCACATCTGGGTATCTTCAACGTCATTGTTCATAGGGACTTCCCTCTGAACAAAGTTAAACGCGTAGTAATCAAGTTAACAAGCAGTGAGAGGGTATATATTTCGTTCATACTTGAGGACTACGAGTTTCCTAGACTACCAGAGACAAACAAAGTAGTAGCTGTGGACGTTGGTGTCGAGAAACTCCTAACGACTAGTGACGGCAAGTTTTTCCCTAACTTGAGACCCTATGATAAAGCATTGAAGAGGCTCAAGATCTCGCACAGACGTATCTCAAGAAAGAAGTTCCTTTCTCATAACTGGTTTAAGGTTAAGACTCGTCTAGCAAGGGCTTATGAACACTTGAAGAATCTCAGAAAGGATATATACATGAAGTTAGGAAAATATTTTGCTAAGCATTACGACGTAGTTGTAATAGAAGATATCCAAGTTAAGCAACTCGTGGACAAGTCGGATAAAAAGCTGAGGATGAGGCTCCATGACGTTGCTTTCCACGAGTTAAAAGAGATAATACGGTACCAGATGGAGAAGTACGGAAAGAAACTCACTCTAGTGAACCCTGCTTACACTTCAAAAACATGTGCTAGGTGCGGATACGTTAAGAAGGATCTAACACTGGCTGACCGTGTATTCATCTGTCCTAGATGTGATTGGGTCGCTGATCGTGACTATAACGCTACTCTTAACATATTGAAAAGATCGGGGTGGGAGCCACCCTTAGTGCCTGTGGAGCTTTACCCTCTACCCGTGGCCAAACGCTACGGGCAAGGTGGGGCTATGAAGCAGGAAGCCTCGCCCTT
>Ga0208548_100262_pt1 | contig 24225 bp, 24 predicted proteins | sample ECH_Chost_MetaG_FD_187133 | JGI IMG/M metagenome (GOLD analysis project Ga0208548, IMG submission 187133) | Hot spring microbial mat communities from Yellowstone National Park, Wyoming, USA - ECH_C host_MetaG (SPAdes) (version 2) | ecosystem: Environmental > Aquatic > Thermal springs > Hot... | reverse complement strand
CGTCGATCAACATAGCCCGTGCCTTAACGAGAGGTACGGGTCGGGGGTGAGTAAACACCCTGAAGGGGAAATGAAGGTGCGTCGTGAAGCCCACTGGAAACCCCAAAGCCCCGTCCGTAACAGTAGATCAAAACTTTTGTTGATTTTTATGATGTTTTTGCTATTATACCAGATTTTAAACGCTATCTTTGCCCAAAAAACTTTAGGCAAGCCATCAAATTGCGCTGATTAACTTAAATTATCCTTATCATAAATATGTAATAAGTATCTTGTTACCAATGTTAGATCGCAGGATTGTGTAATGGTTTTTATAAAGTTAAACAGCAATTCCTGCAATAAAAAGTTTTGATCTACAATTTAGGGCGGTGAGGAGGTCAGAGATGAGCGTGCTAGTGTACACAGCCTCAGCCCGCTAAATGTTTATATAACAGCATAAAGATTTTGTATTGAATATGCAGAGCGTACTGAAAAACTCACACGTCAGGTGGGTAATAGCTCTTCTGCTTTTTACCACAATTTCGATAAACTATATTGACAGGATAATATGGGTTCTGGCAGAACCTAAATTTACACAGAGTTTTGGGTGGTATTCAGGAGTCGGAAGTCTTCCAGCTTCAGCTATCCACAGAATAAGCCTTATACTCTTCATATGGTCGCTTTCTTACGCTCTCTTCAACTTCCCGGGTGGCTGGATATCAGACAAGCTTGGCGCAAGGAAGTCCATGGCCCTGTTTTTCTCTATCTGGTCAGCTTTTACTGCAGCCACGGCTGCAACTTTTAATTTTATATCCATGGCAATAGTAAGAGCGATAATGGGTGCCGGCGAAGGACCTGTGTGGCCTCTTAACGCAAAAACTACAAAGACATGGTCACATCAGAAAGAAGAATCAACAATGTATACGCTTGCCGGCTCCGGTCAGGCATTCGGTCCTATAGTTGCAGCGCTTGTAGGTTCTTTTCAGATCGAATACTGGGGATGGCAGCTAACTTTTGTTTTCTGGGGAATAGTAGGTTTGATATTTGCGGCGATCTGGTACTTCTACGTAAGAGATAACCCGAAAGAACACAGATTCGTTTCACAAAGGGAGCTGGAATACATAGAATCTTCAAGAGGAAAGTCTCAGGAAGCAAGCGATCCTAAATTTTCCTCAAAAGATGCATGGCTCATCTCGCTCAAGCTGATCTTTACAACATGGGCAGGAATAGGAGAGCTGCTTATCTTTATAACTTTCGGTTACATACTTTTCACAGTTCTCTACTGGATACCTCCCTATTTCTACGGGTCTTTCCTGCATTCTGTGACAAAAACAGGCCTGTACACAGGGGCTGTTGACTCTGCACTTCTCTTGGGCTACCTGCTTTCCGGGCCTGTTAACGATGGTCTTTCGAAGAGGCTGGGCACAGTAATGGGAAGAAGGCTGGGTTCTCTTGTTCCAATGGGGCTCATGCTGCTGTTTGTAGCCATTTCTTATTATACAGGAATTGCCCACGAGCTGGTTCCAACAGTTCTGCTGCTTGCTGCTGGAGCTGGACTGATGAACATAACTGTAGGGTCATGGGCAGTTAACGCGTTTTCAATAGCTCCAAAAGAAGTCAGCGCCACGGTCTATGGAATATACAACGGATTTCTTAACGTAATGGGGGCATTCAATTCGCTTATCCTGAGCTGGATTATAATTCACATCGGCTTTACAGCAGCAATTTCGAGCATGGTCTTCTTTATGGCTCTGTTCATACTGGCTTACATAGTTTTTATCAGACAGAAGACTTTTGATGCAGCGATTGCAAAAGGACAGAAAATGGTGCAAGAAGCCTTAGGACAAAGAGCTTAAAAAATTTCTTATTTATTTTTTTAATACATAATTTTATGTTTTTGTTAAAAAATGAACGCGCGGAAAAAGAATTTTTCATCTTTTTTCCCTGAGACCCCGTCCGTAACAGTAGATCAAAACTTTTGTTGATTTTTATGATGTTTTTGCTATTATACCAGATTTTAAACAAGATTTTAAATGCAATCTATGTCCAAAAACTTTAGGCAAGGCTTAGTAAACCATCAAATTGCGCTGATTAACCTTATTATGCTATAAAAATAGCGCTTTAAGCCAAAAATAAAGCATGGTTTAAGCTAGTGAAGTCTCGTTGTGTTTAAAATAAAAGCTATCTGAATATTTTAACGTATATGTTAGAGATTAACGCTTCAATCATTAATAAAAACTTCACATGCTGAACTGTTACCTTTTCCCTTTTGTAGTTCATAAAAACCCATGTTGTATAAAAGAACTGCAAGGTAGAAGTAAAGCTTCCTTAAGCTGTAAAGCTTTGACGTTGTCTTTGGCAAAAACTGGTTTATCATCCTGTAAGAAGTCTCTATGGCCCACCTCTTTCTGAACATCCTTCTTATAGCTTTAGGCTTAATGTCTGTGTTCGTTGCGAAAACTAAAAGCTCGTTTCTGTCTTTAACAGCTTCCTAACGGTTGCCTGTTCATCTGGCCTTTTCATAAGTAATCCCCATCTTTGAACTTCCCTTTTGTCCTCATTATGAAATTTATCCCGTTAGCGTTAAGGTAATTTATTATGTCAACTGTGTAGTATCCTGAATCTAAAAGAAGGATCTTGACCTTTATACCAAGCTCAAACAATTTGGATAGAAGCCTTCTTACATGTTCAACCTTGCTTTCGTTATTTACAGGCGTAACCGCAACTGTTAACTTTTCATCTCCCATAACAACAGCTGCCGTTGCGAACTGATAAGCCCAGTTAGTGCCGTTTTTATGCTTAGTGCCTTTTACGCCTTCAGCTTTAGCATCGCCGTAGAACATTATGTCGTGCCAGTCCATCGCAACGATTACAGGCTTTCTGAACGCCCCCATTTCCTTCATCTTCTTTATTACTTCTTCATTGTACTTTAGAACGCTCTCTGGATCCTGCTCTTTTAGGTTGTTCCTTACAGTCTGTCCGCATACATCAATGGATGAAGCAGTCCCCTCAACATAAGAGTTCGTTATTGAAGAAAGAACTATTACTTTCTTTATCGATCCGCTATCTCGAGCCTTTATATTCATAGCCTTGTCGATCGACTCATAAACATATAATAAGTACTTGTTACCAATGTTAGATCGCAGGATGCTGTTTATGGTTTCCATAACGTTAAACAGCCATCCTGCACTAAAAAAGTTTTGATCTACTGGTGAGGGCGGGGTAGTTTACCACTCTACCTCCAACGCGACCACTCTTGCCATAGCGCCGCTTGCGCCTTCGATCTTTACTGGCAGAGCGACCACAAGGTAGGGAACACCCTCTGAGAGTTGCTCAAGTCCCCATAAGTCTTCTATAAAAACTACACCGCGCGAAAGAAGTTTTTTGTGCACCCGAAAATCGGTGTGTGAGAATGGTTCGATGCCAAGCGTGTCTATTCCCACGACCTTTGTCCCGCGTTCAAGGATAAACTCTGCGGCGTCGTCCGACAAGCCAGGAAAGTTGTACAAGAACTCTCTTGTAAACGACCTTTTTTTGCTCCAACCTGTGTGGATAAGTAGCGTTTTTCCGTCGTACTCACTCTTCCACTTTCGTTCAAGCTCGCTTCTTGTGATTTCCACGCCCGAAATGTTTGGACGAATGCAGTAGCCTTGTGAAATCAGCGTTTCTAGTGGAATGCGGTCTACCGTAACACCGTTTTCGATAAAGTGGTACGGCGCGTCGATGTGCGTCCCCGTGTGTGTGAGAAAAGACAACGACTCCACGTTGTAACCGTCACGCGCGGCGATGCCCACTGGAGAAATCACAGGAAGTGGAGACGTGGGCCATACGGGCATGTGCGTCTTTAAAGGCGCAGAAAGGTCGTAAATCCTTTTTACTTTCATGAATGTGAATTCTTTTTCGCTCTTATATTTTTTAGCGTCAGAAAACTTTATTTGAAACACCGTTTTCTCCACCTTGAAATGTCAAAAGCGATTAGTAGAGTTGTGTTGGCCGTTGTGGTGATCGTGGTGATTATCGCTGTGGTGGGCGCTGCTATTGCGCTCACACACAAAAGCACAACAATTACTCCAAGCGCGTCAAGCTCATCCTTGATCACATCTGCGACAACGACTCCTGTGACGCTCACACTTGTGACCTTTAGCGACCCGGCAAACGAGTGGATGCAGTACGCCGCAAGCGTTTTTGAAGCGCAGCACCCAGGGGTGACGATCAAAATTGTGAGCTTTTCGTTTTCGCAGTACCTTACAAACGAAATAACTTCTCTTAAAACGGGTTCGTCCACTTACGACATAGTAGGATTCACTTCCACATCGGCGTTGAGCGTTGAGCCTTATCTCGTAAACCTTTCACAGTACTTTACTCTCAACCTGAGCGACATTCCCTACTACCAGCTTTCGTTTGGTGGTCTTTACAGAAACGTGACAACTGGCAAAACAGAGGTGATAGGTGTTCCTTATGACGCGTCTACGTTTGCGATCTTTTACCGAACAGACATCTTCGACAACTCTACGCTCAACCAAACTTTCTATTCCGAATACCACGTTTCCCTTGACCCCCACTACTGGCCTAACTGGAGTGTTGCGATTTGGGCCGACCACTTTCTTGTGGACCAAATGCACGTCGTGAAATATGGTATACTGATAGACGACCAGTTGCAACACGACATCATCGACACCTTCCCTGCGATCTTTGGATGGTTCTACGAAAGAAACCAAACTCTAAACGGTGGAAGTATAGGAGGAATAACCAACTACAACATAATGTTTATGGGAAGCGCACCCCCAGGAAAGCCACCACTTCCTTCGTTCAACAATTCGGCTGGTGTTCAGGCGCTTGAAATAATGTACAACTTGACAAAGTACGACCCTCAACCGTTCTCAGAGGTGAACTATGGAACAATCGGCGTTCTTTTCTCAAAGGGCAACGCCGCTGGTGCGATAATGTTCACACCAGAAAATCCGACGCTTATAAACAGCACAATTTACGGTAAGTACAGCGTGTCCACGTTTCCTGGTGGTTACGCGGAAACTGGAACCGACTTTTTGGGCGTGAGCAAGTACTCTTTACACAAGCAGCTTGCCGCTGAGTTTGTTCAGTTTCTTGTGTCACCCGCGATAAACGCAAAGCTCTACTACTTGACTGGCGAATTTCCGATTTCCGCAAAAGCGGTTCAAATGATACTTTCGAATACAACGCTTTCGGCGTGGCAAAGAGAGCTTGTAAAAGATGTGTACCAAACCGCAACAGTCGGATGGGCAAACCCACCGAACGTGCCTCAAACCTATCCCAAGCTCATCCCAGACTTCAACCAACAAGTTTACAACTTTTTACAAGGAGATGGCAGCGTCCAGTCCGCTTATCAGGCGCTCAACACAGCAGCGAAGCTATGGGTTCAGGATGTGGGTGGCTAACAAAACACTTTATTACACCTTTTTTAATTCAATCACGATGAGTTTAGTTCTAAAGCGAGTGGGCAAAAGCTTTGGAAAAACACAGGTTTTGAAAGACGTGTCCATCGAAGTGGAAAAGGGCGAGCTTTTTTCAATCGTTGGCCCTTCTGGTTCGGGCAAAACCACGCTTCTTAGGATAATTGCTGGTTTGGTGAAGCAAGATGAAGGAAACGTGTATATCGAAGGCAAACTCGTGGACGAGCATGAACCTGCAAAAAGAAACGTCGGAATGGTTTTTCAAAACTACGCGCTTTATCCTAATAAGAGCGTTTTGGAAAACATCGCATCCCCTTTGCTTGTAAAAGGTGTGCCTAAGAGCGAGGCTTTTCAAGAAGCTGAAGCGCTTGCGCAAAAGCTTGAAATATCGAACCTTCTTGACAGATACCCTTCTGAAATCTCGGGTGGTCAGCAGCAAAGGGTTGCGCTCGCACGCGCGCTCATCAAAAAGCCCGCTCTGTTTCTTTTGGACGAACCTCTTTCCAACTTGGATGCGCAGCTCAGGTTTAGCGCAAGAAAATTTGTGAAAAGCGTTCAAAAGGAATTCGGAATAACCACGATTTACGTGACACACGACCAGTCTGAAGCGCTTTCGATATCAGACAGGATCGCAGTGATGAACAGAGGTGTTGTGCTACAGGTTGGTTCGCCTCGCGAAGTTTACGAAAACCCAAAGGACGAGTTTGTGGCATCGTTTCTAGGTTCTCCTCCGCTCAACCTGATCGAAATGCAACCCGATGGAGAAAAAACCAAACCGATCACACTACCATTTCCGTTACCAAAAGGAAAAAAGATCACAGTGGGAATAAGACCCGAGAGCATCGTTTTGGGTAGCGGACCAAACCGTGCCAAGGTTTCGGCGGTGGAATACGCAGGAAGAGAGAGTGTGGTTTACTTGGATCTCGACGGTGTAGAGTTAAGGTGTCTTTCTCAAAAAGAGGTTTCGGTTGGCGCCGAAGTGTGCTTCGAGGTGGTAAAAAGAGGTGTGTTCCTTTTTGAAGAAAACGGAACATCCATTCCTTGGCCACAGTAAGCTGTTTTTCGCACCAGCTCTGGGATACCTGCTAATCTTTGCGCTGTTTCCTCTTGCGCTTTCTGTTTACTTCTCTTTTCCTAGTCTCAACTTTAGTTCGTACATAGCGTTATTCGAGTTTCCAGAGCTTTGGCGTGTCATCCTAAACACTTTGATTTTTTCCTTTGGAACGGCTTCCATTTCTACGCTTTTAGGGCTAAATCTTGCGATTCTTGTGGACAGCATGAAACGCGGAAGAAGAGCGCTCACGCTTCTGGGCTACTTGCCTTACACGATTCCGTTTACTGCAAGCGCGCTCATTTGGACCACGATATACGACCCAATTTACGGTCCACTGAACTACTTTTTGAGCCTTCTTTCGCTTCCTCGCTTAAACTGGCTTGGAAACCCTTCGCTACAGATTTACAGCGCGACGATCGTGAGCGTCTGGAGTAGTGTTCCCCTCGCTTTTATAATCTGTCTTGCTGCATTAAGAAGCGTTCAAGAGCAAATAAGGGAGGCTGCGCAAGTGGACGGAATGGGCGCTTGGCACTACTATACTTCGCTCGCGCTTCCCATGTCAAAGGGCGCGATTCTCACCGCGTTTTTGATGACCCTGATTATAGCGTTCGGAAACTTCGACCTTCCTTACATTTTAAACAGCGGTTACGCGTATTCCATGGCAACTTTACCCTTTCTCGTGTGGTTTGAGATATTTTACCAAAACGAGGTGGCACAGGGGCTTGCAGCTGGAGTTTTGCTCACCGCGTTTGTGAGCGTGTTTTCGATTCTTTTAATCAGGGTCACCACAAGAGGTGGCGGCAATTTCAGAAGGCGTGTTTCGTTGTTTTTTAGAGTTCCAGATTTCGTTTTTAAAGCGCTGGTTTACGTGGTGTCTTTCGTGACACTCGTGTTTCTGCTATTTCCTGTGTACTGGATGGCGCTTATTGCAACGAGAGCCCAAAGCCTAGATTTCGTAAATCCCCCGCTTCTTTTGCCGCTCAAGCTTGACCTTTCGCCCTTTGTTCAAACAGCGCAACAAGCCGCACCCTATGTTGTAACTTCTCTTGCGGTTTCTCTTGTGGCGATGGCGATCACGGTTTTGCTTGCATCACCCGCGGCTTATTCTGTGTCAAGGTTTAACACCAAATGGCTACTCAACTTGAGCATTTACCTTTACGCTCTTCCTTCTGCAAGCTTCGTGTTCGGGCTTTACTTCATTTTTTACAAACTCAACGCGCTTAACACTTGGCTTGCACTCATGATTTCCGCGCCGATTTTTACTGTTCCGTTTTCAACATGGATTCTTTCAAACTTTCTGTCCTCTCTTCCAAGACACTATGAAGAAGCGGCGAGCGTTGACGGCTACTCTCCTTTTCGCTCATTTTACGAAATCGTGCTTCCTCTTATAAGACCTGGTTTGCTTGCGACGATGCTAATTTCGTTTATCGTCTCTTGGCACCTTTTGCTTGTGCCGCTCGTTCTTTCTCAAACTCCGTATGAGTTTAACTTTCCACCAACTGGCTCGCTCACAGTGACCATTTTCGCTACGTATTTTGACCCAAACAGCCTGGGCTCAAGCGTGGGTTACAACGTGTGGCCTCAGCTTGCTTCGGCGGGAGTGATTCTGAGCCTTCCTGTGATCGCGCTTGCGCTTTACACACAGGAGTACCTGTTAAAAGGATTAAACTTTGCGACAAAAGGCTAAAAAAGAGGAAAGACCCCGTTCAAACTTTTGCGCCTATTCTATAAAGCGCGGTTCCGCAAACGGGGCATACACCTTTTACCGCGATTCTCTTGTTCTTCAGTGTTACGTTTTTCGGGTTTTTGATTTCTCTCTTTTGTCTACACTTGACGCAGTACGCCTGCACCATATTTATCAAGCAATAAGCGTGCATTTGCTTTTAAATTTGTCTGTGTACCAGTTTAATTGTTTAAAAGATTTACATTATGAGGAAATCGTGCAAGAACTTAATTTTTGCTAAAAAAAGTGTTATTGTGTTTTTTGCCACTTATTACGAAAGAAGGTCGATCGACCAACTCTTGACACTTCTTATCTCAAGTGATGTGAAAACGCTTGTTGACACAAGGGAAAACCCTTTTAGTAAGAAAGCGGAATTTGAAATGCATAACCTTTTTTTGAAATTAAAAGAAAGCGGAATTTCGTATATTTGCGCAAAAGATCTTGGTTGCCCACGACCTCTTAGGATTGCCACAGTAAAATCGGGTTGCTATAAGGAGCTTTGGGCGTGGTATGACAGATTTGTTTTACCAAGGCTTTGCACCCTTTTAAGTGTTCTCAAAAGTTACAAACCGAATTACGCGTTTTTGTGTTTGGAAAAAGATCGAAATAGGTGTCACAGGTCAAGGATCGTTTACGCTTTAATGGTAAAAGGATATGAAATAACTGAGCTTTAAACCCTTATATTGATTCGTGCAATGTAAATGGGTATGCCATTCACACCACCGATATCAAAAGCCGCAAGACTTGATATAAAATCCGATGAATTTCAGGACATTTTTGAGATCGATGAAAAGGGAGTTGCTCGTTTTAAGTGTTTTGTGTGTGGAGATTGGGTAGAAGGTGATGAATGGATAGATGTCAAGTCCTGCATAGACCTTTCAACGATCGCCAAAGTGCCCAAGCTTTCCGAAGAATGTGTCGAACGCGCACTTGGCACGCTTTACACCTATGGCAGGTGGGACGCAAGAAACTTACCAGGCTATAAAAGGCTTGCAATACTAAGAAAACTTGCGGATTTAATCGAACAAAACAGGCAGCAATTCATTAACACGCTCATACTTGATGCTGGAAAACCCGTGGTAAGCGCAAAAGCAGAAGTTGATGCTTCGATCGAAAGGTTAAGAATTTCAGAGCTAGACGTAAAAAAGATTCAGGGCGAGTTTGTACCAGGCGACTGGAGTGACGAAACAACAGAAACAGAAGCGCTCGTAAGGCGTGAGCCTGTAGGCGTGGTTCTTGCAATCGTTCCATTTAACTATCCTCTTCTCGACAGTGTAAACAAGTTCACTTATTCCTTTCTTTCTGGTAATGCGGTTGCGCTAAAACCCGCATCCTCAGACCCGATTTCCACAATTCTGCTATCTAAACTCATTGAGCTTGCGGGCGTTCCCAAAAGGTCTTTTGCGCTTCTCACGCTAAGAGGAAGTGAAATGGGAAAAGTTGTGTCCGACCGTAGGATTTCTGCTATAACGCTCACTATAACGCTCACAGGTAGCACTGAAACAGGTATTTCAGTAGTAAGGCAAGCCGGAATAAAGCAGTTTTTAATGGAGCTTGGTGGAGGAGACTGCGCGATCGTGATGCACGACGCTGACACGGAGTGGGCAGCAAAAAGAATTGCACGAGGAGTTTATAGCTATAGCGGTCAAAGGTGTGACGCGATAAAGCTGATACTTGTGGAAGAAGAGGTTTACGAAAAGCTCAGAAGAAGACTTGTGGAAGAACTTTCAAAAGTGAAGGTGGGAGACCCAAGAGACGAATCGGTGGACGTCGGTCCTCTGATTGAACCTTCGGCTGCTGATACGATGATGCACGCGATAGAAGACGCTGTGAAGAAGGGAGGTTCTGTCATTGTAGGCGGAAAAAGGCTAGGTCCAACTTACGTGGAACCAACGCTTGTTGAAATACCAAAAGCTTTGGTAAGACAAACAGAGCTTTACCAGAAGGAGATTTTTGCACCGGTTGCGCTTTTAGTTGGTGTAAGAGGCGTCGAAGAAGCTGTGGAGTTTGCGAATGCGCGTAGTTACGGGCTTGATGCGGCGATTTTTGGTCGCGACATTTTCAAGCTAAGATACGCAATGCGCCATCTTGAAGTAGGAACGGTTTACATAAACGACTATCCAAGACACGGAATTGGGTATTACCCCTTTGGAGGTCGCAAAAATTCTGGAATAGGAAGGGAAGGAATAGGGTACTCAATCGAGTACATATCGGCGCCAAAAACAATTGTGTACAACTACAAAGGAAGTGGTGTTTGGGAATACCTTTAGTTTTTACCAAGGATGTGGCATAATTCAATACAATATTAATGAGAATTTATACAAATTTCGATGATGTCTTGATAAGCGATGACTGAGCGTGGAAGTTGTGGAAAATTCATATCTGGTCACAATCCAGAAAATTTTGCTTTCATGCTAGTTTGCCAAGGATGCCAGGAAAACGGGGATAAGCTCCTTGTCTAGGATGATGTAGTGCGTTATGTTCCTTCGTTTGAAGAGGGATGGTAGTCCCATTTCACCACAACTCAGGTTTGCACGCCATTGTCCATGACAACCACGTCCACTTCACCCGAGTCGCGCCAATAGTAAACAGGTGCACTGCACCCAAGATGAACCGCCACGGTCGCCTCCACTAGGCATGGCTCATCCACTGGAGTAAATGAGTAACTTGAGAAAACATGGTAAAGTAGTGGGTCTATGAAGTGTATTTTCTTATTCTTTCTGTGTTAAACCTTACCCGAAGCGTCCACGTGTTCGAGCACCATGGCTACAAGCAGGTTCTCAAGTGTTTCGATGTACGCTTGGGCGGTGTTCGGGGAGTCTATCGAAGTGTTTTTGGGAACACCCAGCCAGCTCACAGTGAGCACCTAGATCGAAGGATGAAATTCAGCACCTCTTTCATATAGCGATCACTCCGTCAAGCCCTTGACCAGTCCACTCTAAGCCAGTCTAGCAGACTCCTGCGAGTAGCCTCAGACACCTTGCCATATTTGGCGTACTCTTTGAGCGCCGCGGGAAACCCACCTGAGGCGATAAATCCTTGGAAGAGCTCCGAAAGCCGTTGTCAGCAGTTTCGGTGTATGGAGGTTTATATAGGTTTACGAAATATACCTGTGGATGTGTGAGTGGGTGTACGCCCTCAAGAGGCCGCTAACACAGGGAGGCTGTTCGAGGTGCTAAAGAGCTATTCACTCCAACACGAGTGTAGAGAGGAGCTCGAACCACTGCTACGAGAATACAAGGACGCTGTGAACCAAATACTTGGAGCTTTGGAATAATATAGAGTGGGAGAGGAGGAAGATACCAGGAAAGAAGCAGTGGAGGCTCCTACCCAAGTACAAGGTGGACGTGAAAAGCAAAGAGTACAAGAAGAAGCTCAGAGACAGCCTTCTTGAGGATTGGGACTACGCCGCGCACTGGGTTGACTCAGCGATAAAGACAGCATACTCAATACTCAAGTCTTGGAGAAAAAACTATGTTAAAGGAGAAAGAAAGAGGAGAAGACCCACCGCAAGAAGACTCTTTGTAAGAGCCAAACAAACACTCATAAAGCTAGAGGGTGAAAAACTCAGGGTAGCCATTAAACCAGGTGAACACGTGTACCTCGACCTCTCAGCTAGATACTTTAAGCTACCAAGCGAGGTGTCCTCAGCCGGGCTTGGCGAACCCGTAATCACGCTTGAAAAGGTGCACTTACCCGTGCACTACGAGGATGAGAACCAAGGCGGAAAACCCGCTGTGGCGTGGGACTTCAACTTGCTTTCGCTCGATGGCTACTCACCTGAAACAGGGTGGATTCGGATAGACACTAAGAAGCTGGCATCGGTGCACATCTCATCCTTCGAGAAGAGGCGTGGTGTGCAGAGGAGGGCTTCACACTCGAAAAAAGCAAAAAGAGTTCTTTCAAAGTACTCGAGGAGAGAAAGAAACCGTGCGAGAAAACACCAGCTCGAGATTACGCGTGTGATCCAGTCACTGTGTGGCTCGGTGGGCCTCGAAGAGCTCAAAAAGCAGGGGATGTACACGCGTTCTCGCTTGTGGAACCGGAGGATTTCGAGGAGTGACTGGCGCTCAATCACACGGATACTCGTGGAGAAGATGGGTGAAGCCAGAGTAGAGGAGCTCGACCCCTACAGCTCATCCTCCTACTGCTCTAGGTGTGGGTGGGAGAACAAAGACCTGAATGGGGCAGACATCTTCGTGTGCGGTGGGTGCAGTCTCCGAATAGGCAGCTAAACGCAGCAATAAACCTGTACATGAGGATGAGCTTCGGCTACACCGAAAAGTGGGTTGGTGGAAAGAAGAGCATCCAACTGAGGATGGAGGACGCTTCCCAGAGGGAGTGGTGGGAGCGCATGGTTCTACCTTCTCTCTTGGGTGGGTGCGTGCTGACAGGGGGAAAGCGGAAGGGGACCAGTGAACCCGTGAGGTTCCTAAATGATGCGCTGAAGCCCAAGCTCTACGCGTATGACAGGTACAATGATATGTACCTACGTACGCCTACGTAGAGTGAAACCCATCAATAGAATATCAACTGTAACAAATTATGAACTAGTTTATGTTCGATTTAATTGGTTTTTACAAAATGATATATTTACTTGCGTTAATTAGAGAAATCATTCAATCATATTTGTGAAGCCGGGGGTGGGATTCGAACCCACGGTATTAGCGGCTCACCACTTGACCACTGCAGGCCGCCGCCTTCGACCACTCGGCCACCCCGGCCTAAATCGTGATTCACAAGGTGAGCTTTAACCGTTTCGTTTTTTTATCACACCCCTTTTTTCAAGCGCTTTTGTCGCGATGTAAGCCAACGCCGCATTAACCGATGACGCCACCGCAAGGTAAGGGATAAGAGTAAGAGAGCCTCCCCAGCCAAGCACTGGAAGCGCGACAAAAACGAGTAATGTGTTTATCAAAACGCCGACGATCGTTGCTCCTAACTTTGTGAACTTCGCAACAACACTCATCACATAACCGTCAAGCGCAAGTCCTGCTGCAATGGGCAAGTGCAAGACTCCTAGTGGAAAGCCGTGCACAGTGGCTGTAGATAAGTGACCCAAGAAAAACACAAGCGCTCCTTCGTATCCTCCGTAGTTCATAGAGCAAAAATAGCCCGCTGCCGAATCCAGCGCAACGCTTGAAACAGGACTAGGTAAGCTCACAAACGAGCCAGCGACCGCAAGCGCTGTGAAAAGCGAAATTCTTGCTACCCTTATACTTACAGGCACTCTTTTTGTGGACTCCATGGATGGACAATCCAACCAAAGGTCTTATATTAATCTTTCATCGCTTTTATGCGTGATAGAAAGGGAAAAAAGGGGTTGGGTGATCGTTTACACTGGCGATGGCAAGGGTAAGAGCACCGCCGCTTTTGGAATGGCCATCCGTGCGGTGGGACATGGCTGGAAAGTCGCGATTTTGCAGTTTGTAAAAGGAAGCTGGCCTACGGGAGAAGAAAAAGCTTTTGCGCATCTTTCTGAGCGAGTTTTGTTCAAAAAGCTGGGTATAGGTTTTGTCACTTGGAATCCGAAAAGACCGTACGAAGAACACTTGGAAGCCGCAAAGCGCGCTTGGGAAGAAGCGAAAAATGTGGTTTCATCAAACGTGTATCGGCTCGTGATCCTCGACGAAATAAACAACGCCACGCGCTTTGGGTTGATACCCGTGGAAGAAGTTTTGAGTCTTATAGACACAAAACCCAAAGAGGTGAACCTTGTGCTAACTGGTAGAGGCGCGGATGAACGTATAATACAAAAGGCTGACCTTGTCACCGAAATGAAAAACGTAAAACACCCGTTTGACAAAGGTGAGTGGGCGAGAGTTGGGATTGATTATTAAAAGGCTTGAGCGGCTCGAAGCTGCAGTTCACGGCGGTGGCTACTCAAAACACGTTGTCGATTTCAGCGTGAACACAAATCCTCTCGCTCCTCCCCTCTCTCTTGTCCAATTACTGAAACACGCGGTTTGTAATCTTACGCGTTATCCAAGCTACAAGGAGCTTGGCGAGCTTTTGGCAGAGCTACACGATTTACGACCGAGCTGTTTTTTGGTGGGCTCTGGCGCAACGCAGCTCATCTACGATGTAGCGCTCGCTTTTTACAAACCGGGTTGCGCGTTTTATGTCGCATCCCCAACGTTTTGCGAATACGAGAGAGCGGCGCTGAGACTTGGTGCGCGCACTTTTGCGGTTCTTCCGCAAGAAGGAATCGACCCGCTTTTTGACGGCGTTACTGAGCATCTCAAAGAAGGCGATACGCTGTTTTTGTGTAATCCAAACAACCCAACTGGAAGCGCTTTTTATGCTAAACAAATTGTTGAGCTTTCGCAAGAGCTTGAAAGAAAGCGATGTAACCTTGTAGTCGACGAAAGCTACGTGTGGTTTAGCGATCGAAAGTTTGAGTCGATCAAAAACGTCGACTCGCAAAGTCGCTTGGTGGTGATTCGCTCGCTCACAAAGCTACTAGGTTTACCTGGCCTTCGTGCGGGTTACGTTGTTTCGAATCCAAAAATTATGTCAAAACTAGAGCTTGCGCAGTCTCCTTGGCCTGTGAATTCACTTGTCAAACCCTCTCTTGAATTCCTGATCAAAAATCCAAAGTTTGTCGAGCGTAGCAGAATTTACGTTCAAAAAGAAAGAGAAAGGGTTGTAAGCGAGCTTAAAAAGATCGGAATAAGCGCGCACAAAAGCGAAACCAATTTTTATCTTTTGAACACACACGTGTTTGGTTTGAATTCGAAAGATTTGTGTAAAAAGCTACTACAAAAAAGGCTTGCGATAAGGGACTGCTCAAGCTTTAGGGGATTGGACGCTTCTTGGGTTAGGGTTTGCGTCAAAAAAAGAAGAGAAAACGATTTTTTGGTTCGCACTCTCGGAGGGTTTTTAAAATGAACACGCAAGCGATAATCGTTTTGAGCCTCTCTTTTCCTTTTGAATTAGTGGGCGAACCACCAGAACGCGTTCACCCTACAGCGCTAATTGGAAGGCTTGAGCTTAAACTCGAAGCGCTACTCAGGCGAAAAAAGCTTGTTTCGAAATTCTGGGGTTTTACTCTCTGGCTTTTTGTTATAGGAGTTGTTGCGCTTACAAGTTACGCACTCCTACACTTTTTGAAGGCCCTTCCCACGCTTTTGTACTTTGTGATTCTTGCTTTTTTGCTCAAAACGAGCTACGCGCTTTTGACAATGGAAAGGTTTGTCGCCCCAATTTTTCACGCGCTAAAATCTGGTGATCTTGTGCGCGCGCGCACTTTGACTCAGCGAATCGTAAGAAGAGAAACCGCAAACCTCGGAGAGGGTCATGTTTGCTCCGCGGTGATAGAAAGCATATCGGAATCGCTCGTTGATGGCTTTTGCTCTCCTCTCTTTTTTTACTCGATCTTGGGTTTGGTGGGCGCGCTCGTGTACAGGGCGATAAACACCATGGATTCCATGGTGGGATACAAAACCGAAGAGTACAGAGAGCTTGGCTTCTTTTCTGCTAAAGCTGACACGTACGCGAACTACTTGGTCGCAAGGCTTGTCGCGCTACTCACAGTTTTTTCCGCAATCTTGCTTCGAATGGACTATAAGAGCGCTTTTATGCGTGTCGTAAAAGAAGCGAGAAACACTCAGAGTGTGAACGCTGGTTATCCGTTCTCAGCTTTTTCTGGCGCATTACGTGTAAAACTTGAAAAGCTCAACTCGTACACGATAGGCGTGGAAGACCGTTTGCCTTCTTTTAATGACATAAAAAGGTCGATCACGCTCGCAAGACTCGTCGCGTTTTTGTTCGTTTTGCTTGTGGTGTTTCCTGTAACGCTTTTCAACTGGTGGTTCGTGTGGACGGCGTAAGAGTTGAACTAATTGAGGACAACCTAGTGATTCGTTTTTCTTCAAGGGTTAAGTGTTTGAGCTACGCGCCTTACAACGGTGGGCTAAGAGAGACCTCGTGCCTTCTCAATCACCAGGTGCCAAAAAGCTTTCGAAAAAAACCCGAAACCGAGCTACAAAGCGCAATTGAAGAGCTCGCACTGCCTTCTGACACCGTTGGTTTTCTTACGGCGGCTAGCGTCAAAAACTACTCTCAAAAAAGCGTTCGAGTCAACGGGAAAGAAGTTTTGGCGCTTTGCACGGTCGGACTTTCTAATGCGCGCGGTGTTGGCGAAAGCTCTGAAAACTCTTCGACGATCAACACGTTTGTTGTTGTAGAACAAACTCTAAACGAACAAGCGCTCGTGAACGCGCTTGCAACCGCCGTTGAAGCCAAAGCGCTTGCGATGTTTCTCCTTGATGTGCGTAGCGTCACAAGCTCAAAACCCGCGGTTGGAACTTCCACAGACGCGTTGGCTGTTGTGACGCTTGGTCGCGGAAAAGCGTTACGCTACGCGGGAAGTGCAACAAAAGTCGGAAGCGCGATCGGAAAGAGCGTTTTCGAGTGTGTGAAAAGCGGCGTAGCGCGAGAAGCCTCTGTCGTAACAAGGCTTTGTGAAAGAGGCGTGACGCTCGACGCGCTTTTCGAAGCCGCAAAGGAAGGAGTTGTCGGAAAACGCCCAAAAGGGTTAAAAAAGCGTTTTATGCGCGAGCTTAAAAACGCTTTGAGCGACCCAAACGTTTGCGCGCTGATTTGCGCGGCGATGCGCCTTGATGACGAAGCTAGCGAAGGGCTTGTTCCAAATCTCAAAAAAAGCGAGTACTTCAAAGACTCGCCGAAAATGCTTGCGGACGAACAAATTGGTGAAGCGATCGCAAGCTACATAGCGGGGACAAAGGGCGTGAACAACTTCAGGTACTATGACATGCTGAAACCCCGTGTTTTGCGCACACTACCCATGTTTCTAGACGATGCGCTGTGTGCGCTTGTTGGTGCGACGATGGTGAGGGTGTACGAAAGTTGAAGTTGTTAAAAAATCAGCTTCGTGGCTTCGTTTCGCTTTTGTGCTTTTTCACGATCATACCCGTAAAGCGTTTCTACACGCTTGAAGAAACCTCGCTATTTTCTCATCTTCTTCCGCTTTTGGGTTTGCTCACTGGCGGTGTTTTCGCGCTTTCACTGTTTGTGACAAGAGGCGTTTTCGGTGATCTGATTTCTTCGGTTTTGGGTGTTCTTTGTCTTGGGGTGTTAACCGGCGCACATGAGGTGGATGGATTTATGGATTTTTGTGATGGTCTGATGTGTCTTGGTGACGCAAGCGCAAAACTCTCCGCAATGAAGGACAGCGCTCTTGGTGTAGGAGGAGTGTTCGGGGGCGTTGTTTTGCTTTTGATTCAGGTTGGCGCTCTTTCGCTTTTGTCGCAAAGCCTTTTGGTGAAAGCGGCGCTTAGCTTCGAAATTCTGGGAAAGCTTTCGATGGTTTTTCTTGCGCGTTTTTCAAGACCATTGAGCGGTAGCTCCTCTTTTCCTTTCTCAAACGCGCTTAAAGGAAGACAAGGTGCGCTCAAACTGCTTTTTGCAAGCTCTCTCAGCGTGGTGCTTCTCTTTTTCTTAATAGGAGCGGAGCGCGCGCTAATACTTTTTTTCGCGTGTATCATTTTCACGTACTTTTTATCTGTTACTTCGAACAAACTTTTTGGTGGCGCTAACGGCGACGTGTTTGGCGCATCGAACGAGCTTGTTGGAACGATCGCTCTTTTGCTAATTTTGGTGAGTTAGCGTTGTTGAGTGCGCTCATCATGGCTGGTGGTAAGGCAAGAAGAATGGGAGGCTTGGAAAAGGCTCTGCTCAAAGTTTGCGAAAAAAGCATGTTAGAAAGGGTTGTGCACGCGGTGAGCGCCTGTGTGCAAGAGTTTTACGTTGTGGTCACCGCCAACACGCCGCACACAAGCGAGTTTTGCAAAAAAAGAGGTTGGAGTGTGGTTCAAACAAGCGCAAAGGGCTTTGTCGAGGACGTACAGGAAGCGCTCGAAAAGCTCGGATTTGAGTGTGCGCTTGTGGTTTGCTCTGACTTGCCCTTTCTTTCTTCCCCTACCGTGAACGAGTTTTTGAGAGCATGGGAAGAAAGCAAAAAGCGTTCGGCTGCGCTTTACACAACGCGTGAATATCTTGAAACGCTTGGCGTAAAAGCGCGAACACCACTTGTCGCGGTCGGTGTGAACGTAATCCCTCGTGGTAGCCGTGCTTTTGACGAGCACCGACATATTGTGCAAAAGCTCGACGTTCTAAACGTGAACACAAAAAAAGAGCTTGAGCTTGCGCGCCTGCTTTGTCAAACAAAGAAGAACGAGTGACCGTCGAGCCACACCTTCTTTACTTGCACATCGTAAAGCTCCGAAAGGAGCGCTTCTGTGAGCACTTCTTTCGGCTCACCCTGTGCGATTATCCTGCCGTTCTTAAGTAGTGCCACACGGTCCGCCAAAAGCGCAAGATTTATGTCGTGCGTGCAAACCACAATCGTCTTGCTCTTTAAACCGAGCAAAACGCGCTTGAGCTTTGCTTGGTTTTTCAAGTCCAAACCAGACGTCGGTTCGTCCATTAGCACCACGTCGCCCTCTGCAAGCGCCTTGGCTATAAGTATCAGCCTTTTTTCGCCGGTGCTTAGCGTCGAAAAGTTTCTGTTTAAGAACTCGCTAAGCCCCAAAATCTCCAAGTATTCTTGGTAGTGCTTTTTTGCACCACCAGAAAGTAGCACATCAAGCACGCTCATGTCCGCCCCAAAGAACTCAGCAGGCGCATACGACCTCTCCCCTTCTACCTGAATTTCACCCTCTTCAGGTTTTAGCATTCCTATTATGCTCCTAAGTAGCGTGGTTTTTCCTGAGCCATTAGGCCCAAGAATCACGTTTAAACCCTTTACAAGCTCTAGTCTTACCTCTTTTAGAATGAGCTTTCCGTTGAGCTTTACGCTAAGCGCTTTGATGAGCAATTCCCTTCACCATGACGTAAACTATGATTGGCGCGGCGATTAGCGAAGTTATCGCGGTCACAGGAATGATCGTTCCGAGTAACCCGCTAGAAACGACATTCGCAAGCAAAAGCAAAGGACAGCCCAAAAGCGCGGAATAAGGAACTAAAATCGTGGTAGAGCCTCCCAACACTCTTCTTACGATGTGAGGCACTATTATTCCCACAAAACCCACAATACCAACAAGAGAAACGATGTACCCACTCACAAGGCTTACCACGACCACCCAAGTGTACCTGTAGCTATTTGGGTTGACCCCTCTTGCGTACGACATTTCGTCGCTAATCGCCACAAGGTCTATCCTTCTTGCGTGTTTCATGCCAAGAACAATGAGAAAAACCGTAAGAACAAAAAGCAACACGTCGCCTCTCCAACCAACCGCAACTATCTCACCCTGTAACCAAAAAGAAACAGAAGGCACGAATGGAAACCTGTCAGAAATAAGAGTGATCATTATCGTCACAGCGGAAGAAAAGATAAACGACACCACTACACCACCCACAACAAGGCCGTACACACCAGTTCTTCTTCCGATTGCGATCGTGATAAGCGTTGAAAGAAGCGCAAAAACAAACGCAATAAGAGGAGATACGTAAATGAGGTAAGAGAGAGGAAGGTTGAACACAAGGAGAAAATACGAAAGAACCGCGCCGAACGCGCCGCCAGACGCGGTTCCGCTCACATAAGGGTCCATAAGAGGGTTGCGTAGAAGCATCTGCATCACCGCGCCACAAACCGCAAGAGAGGAGCCTATCATCGCCGCCGCAAAAACCGTTGGAAGCCTAATCCTTTCAAGTATTATCGCGTACGCGCCTTTTGGGTGTAACAGAGCCATTGGAGGAATGTAAACCTCTCCGTAAATGAGCGCGACAAAAAAAGAAAGAATAAGGAGCGCAAAAAAAGGCAAAAGCTTGTTCATGTTAAAACACTGGAAGTGTTACGTTGAGCGTGCTCTCCACCCACTCGCTTGAAACGTAGTGAGGCGCTTTTCCCTCTATCATGAGTTTTATCATCTGAATCGCGTAAACAGAAAGCGGACCTGGTTCATCAAGCAAAAAAGTGGGAAGGTTCTCGGACATTATGTAAACCCTGTTTTGCTGATACGCGCTCACACTCGTAATGCCAGGCATAGTGTTTATCATGTAATTCGTGTAAGAGAAGTTTGTGAGCTCCTGCGCGATGATCACTTGTGGGTTTGCGAGTATCAGCCTACTCGGAGAAAGCACGGGGTAACCGCTTGTGTTTGAAAACACGTTGCTTCCTCCAGCTAGCTGTATTATCGCGTTTATAAAGTTACCCGAACCCGCGGTGTAAAACGTGTGGTCTGGGTTTATCCAGAGTAAATAAGCGACGCTTGTGTCACCACTCGTCTCAAAGCTTTGAATCTTTTGGTTCATCCAGTTTACCACTTGCTGAGCCTCTTTGTTTCTGTCAAACAGCTTTCCAAGCGTTAGTATGTAGCTTTCAACCGCCGTGTAATTTTGTGCGTAGTCCGCGTTTGTGTAAAACGTTGTAAGACCGGCTTGAGAAAGGTCGCTCGCGTAATTTCCTATCAAACCGATTTCGTCGATTACCACGCTAGGGTGTAGCGCAACCAAACCAGAAATGTTTGGCGAAGGATACGTGTTCACAATTGTAACGTTCTGAGGAAGGTCGGATGTCGCGTTGAGGTATTTGAGTAACAAGTACGAATAGTAGTCAACGCCAACGATTTGCTTCCCAAGTCCCAAAGCGATGAGAAACTGCGTGTCGCTAGGCGCAAGGCTTACGATTCTTTGCGGTTCGGAGTGTATCGTGACGTTTTGACCACTTGCGTCCTTAAGCGTTATCGGGTAATAGCTTGTAGGGGTGCTACCGCTAACACCCCTTCTTGTTTGAATAACTGTCACGGCTAATCCGATAACCAAAACCACGACGAGTAAAACAACAGCCAAAATTGTTCTGTTCATTTAAATTGGTTGGATTATCCATACATATAAGCCTTAATAAGCCTTGAAGCGTTTAATGTGCGATGAGAATCGTAAGCACTCTTCCTAGCGCTACCGAAATTGTGTGCGCACTCGGTTTGGAGCGAGAACTTGTGGGTGTTACGCACGAGTGCGACTATCCACCGCTTGTGCGCTCAAAGCCCGTTGTTGTGAGAAGCGTTTTCGACCCGCAAAAAATGACCCAAGCGCAAATCGACCAGTTTGTAAGGGAGTATTCGAGAACGCGTAAATCCCTGTACATCGTTGACGAAGAGTTGCTATCACGCCTTAATCCGGATTTGGTGATAACGCAGGACGTGTGCGACGTTTGCACCACATCTTCACAGGTTGTTCTTGAAGCGTTGCAAAAGCTAAATCACAAACCAGAAGTTTTGACTCTCAATCCGCACACTTTTTCCGACGTGTTGAATGACATTTTAAAAGTGGGAAAGGCGACAAACACGCTGGAAAAGGCGCAAGCGCTTGTTCGCTCTTTGAAAACAAGAATCGAGCTCGTGAACAAGCCCAAAAGAGCGCCTAGTGTTGTGTGCTTGGAGTGGCTCGATCCGCTTTACAATGCTGGTCACTGGATACCAGAGCTCGTTGAGCTAGCTGGAGGTCGAGAGCTACTTGGGAAGAAGGCGCAACCGTCACACAGAATCGAGTGGAAGGAGCTTTTAGAAGCCAACCCTGAACACATCTTTCTTACGATTTGCGGATATGATGTCGAAAGAACGCTTAAGGAGCTAAAAGCGCTAAAAAGAGATTGGCGTGATTTGCAAGCCGTAAAGCTTGGCAACTTTTACGCTATGAACGGCTCTTGGTACTTTAGCAGGCCTGGACCAAGGCTTGTCGACGGACTTGTGGCGATTGCGCGCTTTCTGAATGGTGAAAAACCACCCGAAAGCGTTGGTGTGAGAGCCTTCTTGTCATAATACACGCCTCTTTTACACATCTCCAATTTGTTTAGGACGTTTAGACCCAACGTTAGACTTTTAAAAATTATCCACTATGAAGCACTCGGTTTTTTATGGTTGGTCTGCGAAGAGACGTGTGGTTTATAGTGCTTTCAAGGGTGTTCAGGAATTTTGCGGCTGGTTTTTTAAACGTGGCCGTTGGCCTTTATATGTACACACAGCTTCACTACTCGTTCCCGCTTATAGGTAGCGTTTTTGGCGCGGCGTCGCTTGCGGCGCCTTTTCTCAACTTGATTTTCGGTTTTGCTTCCGATGTTTACGGTAGGAAGAAGATGCTCGTTATTGGCAACTCTCTTCTTGTGTTTTCAACTTTGATACTTCTTTTGTCATCGAGCTACTACCTTATTGTTCTTGCGTCTATGCTTGGTAGCTTTGGGCTTGCGGGTGGTACCGTGGGAGGCGGTGTTGGGGGTTACGTCGCCCCTATGCAGAACGCGCTTCTTGCTGAGAAGGCTCCAGCGGGTGAGCGCACAAAGTATTTCAGTCTGGCTTCGCTTGCAGGAGGCTTGTCCTCCTCAATAGGTGCGTTTCTCACAAACATACCGGATTATAAAACACTTTTCTTTATCGGGCTTGTTCTTTCAGCTTTGGCCACTATAATAGTGCTCTTTATCTCGGAAAGTCAGAGTCGAAAGCCAGCGCGCGAAGTGTTCAAGTTTAGGTCTGGTTCAAACATAGCCAAGTTTTCTGTCACGGGGGCGCTTAACGGCCTTGGGCAGGGCTTGGTGACCCCTTATTTCTCGGTGCTCTTTAAGTCGAATTACCACATCTCTAACGGCTTAATAGGCGATATAATGGGAGCGGCCACGCTCATCACGGCGTTTAGTCTTTACTTCACACCGTACCTCACTAAGAAGCTAGGCTTCGTAAAGCTGATATCGCTCACTCGCGGCATCGCAGCGGTTCTACTAGGCGTGTTCCCCTTTATGCCTGGGATAGTGTTCGCTTCGGCCGACTACTTTTGTTTTACGGCTCTAAGAATGCTTTCACTACCCGCGCAACAGTCGCTTATGATGGGGATGGTCACCGAAAATGAGAGAGGGGTTGCCACATCAATCAACCAAGCGTCAAGACTTTTACCCTCATCAGTTGGAACGTTCATCGCGGGTTATCTTTTCTCAGAGTCCTTTGAGTTGCCCTTTCTTATAAGTGTACCAATTAACCTTTTCAACATCGTTTTTTACAACCTCTTTTTCAGAAAGGAAGAGCGCAAAGTTGAGCTTTAACCCAAAATTTTGGGCATTCGCTTTGTTTAAAGCTCGTTGGTACGAGAGACGGTAACCCCATAAGTCGCAATTCACTCGATTCCAACAAAAAGTTTGTAAGTGTGCGGAACTATCTTGATATGGATGTTTTCAGAGCTTAGCATAAAGGGGCTTAAGGTTCCATGCGTTTTCGTGAAAACTCAACGCCGAAGAATGAGGCTTGAATTCAGAGGCTCAAAGCTTTATGTGATAGCACCAAATGGCGCAGACGTTGAGCGCTTTATAGAAAACAACAAAGAGTGGATTTACAGAAACTACTTAAGGCAGAAGTTTTACGAGGAAGAAGCAAAAAAGCTCAATCTTTACACACGTAGCGAAAAAGAGCTTTCGCAAACGCTTGCGCGCTTTATAGCAAAGGCTTCAAAAGAGCTGGGCGTCACACCGCTTAAAGTGAAAATAAAAAGAATGAAAAGTAGGTGGGGCTCTTGCAACGCAAAAAGCCGCTCGGTGAACTTTAACGCTTTTTTGAAGTATTTGCCAGACGAGCTTATTGAATACGTGGTTTACCACGAGCTTTTGCACCTTAAGGTCCCTTCTCACAACGAGCGTTTTAACACGATTTTGAACGCGAAGTACAACCAGAAAATTGTGAGAAGTAAACTCAGGATTTACTGGTTCGCAATCCAGTCGTTCGAAGAATGAAAAGCGCTGTCTCAAAACAAAAACTGTGGATATAAAATTTCTATTTTTTGCATGCTATTCCAACACTCGCTACTTGTTTTGTGTTGCCGTTGTTTGCAACTTCAATCACGAAAAAGTGAAGCATCATTTTCATCTTTCACCACTAGAGACCCCGTCCGTAAGGGCGGGGAGTTAACTATAAATATGAATATGAATAAGATTAAAAAGATTGGGGACGTTCCCTGAAAGCACCAGTCACAGGTGTGGGTATGTTACCCACGTTGAAGGAAGGGAGCTGAGGTGTCCTAAGTGCGGCCTCAAGTACAACCGTGAC
>Ga0208548_100259_pt1 | contig 24429 bp, 28 predicted proteins | sample ECH_Chost_MetaG_FD_187133 | JGI IMG/M metagenome (GOLD analysis project Ga0208548, IMG submission 187133) | Hot spring microbial mat communities from Yellowstone National Park, Wyoming, USA - ECH_C host_MetaG (SPAdes) (version 2) | ecosystem: Environmental > Aquatic > Thermal springs > Hot... | reverse complement strand
TGTATACGCGGTGGCCGAAGCCGGGAACCTTCTCACCCTTAGCTAGCATGGAGTCAATAAACGCCTGGGCTTTGGCTGGATCACCCACTTCGAGGAGCATCTTCATGGCGTTCTCGTTAGCCCCACCATGCAGTGGTCCCTTAAGCGCGGCGAGGCCGCCGGTTACGGCCGCGTACACGTCTGCTAGCGTCGACCCTATGACCCTAACCGTGAAGCTGGATGCGTTCAGGTCGTGCTCCAAATAAAACATGAGTAACCGCTCAAACACCCACCTCTCCGTCTGACCCGGAACACGCCCCGTTATCATGCGTAGGAAGTCCGAGGCATAATCCAACGAACGGTCCGGGTTAATGATTCCCTGGCCATGCGCTATCCTATAGCAGTTGGAAACCAGGGCGGGCATCTTGGCCGCCAAACTAAGCTCAGCGGTCTCCCTATCCTGGGTGTGGCTCACCATAGCTCCCAGCGCAGACACACACGTCCTCAGGGAGTCCATTGGGTGCGAGTCGGCTGGAAGTAGACCCGCGATGCTGTAGACCTCGCTTGGAGGAGAGGAATTACTCCTTAGAAGCCTCTCGAACTCTTCCAGCTCCCCCTTCTTGGGAAGTCGGCCATTAAGCACCAAGTAGGCCGCTTCAGTGAAGGAGGCGTGCTCAGCCAAGTCGTCTATCGAGTAGCCAGCGTAAACAAGTGAGCCGCTCACATCACTCTTCGCGATCGCCGACTCATCCACAACAACACCGTATAACCCTTTGGGCACCCTTATCTTATCGGACAAAACACAACACCCACTACGAGTTGTGCAAGGTGCGCATTAATTCTTTCGCCTGACCCGCAAGGCTGGCGTCCTCCTTCTCATAGGAGTAGTAGTCGATTAGTCGGTAAACCTCCTCGCGGCTCATCATCACATCGAGCAGGCCAGCCTGCGTTCCACGTAAATACAGCTCGGAGTAGGCCCGCTCAACGGCTCTAAGCATCACTCTGAACGCGGTCATCGGGAATATCACAACCCTATAACCCATCTCCTGGAACTTCGAAGCAGATATATATGGGGTCTTCCCGAACTCGGTCATATTGGCGAGCAGTGGTGCATCCACCTTCTTTGCGAACTCTCTGAACTCCTCCTCGGATTCAAGCGCCTCGGGGAAAATCATGTCGGCACCAGCCCTAACGTACACCCTCGCCCTCTCCACAGCGGCGTCGAAGCCCTCAACCGCCCTCGCATCCGTGCGCGCGATTATAAGCAGCCCCTTTCTCCTCGCTTTAACCGCGGCGAGTATCTTCTTCACCATCTCTTCAACCTCAATAACCTCCTTGTTGGGCAGGTGGCCGCACTTCTTCGGCATAACCTGGTCCTCGAGGTGCACAGCGGCGGCACCAGCCAATTCAAGCTCCTTAACAGTCCTAGCAACATTCAGAGCCTCCCCGAAACCCGTGTCAACATCAACAATAACTGGGACATCAACAACCCTCGATATTCTACCCACCTCTGCAGCCACCTCTGTGAGTGTTGTGACACCTAGGTCCGGTAGGCCAAGCGAGTTGGCGAACCCCCCACCCGAGAAGTATAACGCTTTAAAACCCACCCTAACCGCGATCATAGCTGATATTGGGTTGAACACGCCGGGAGCCACCAACACCCCCCCGCCAGCTATGAGCCTAGCTAGCTTGGCGGGTTGGGATTCGGCTTGACTCAACACACGCCACCCCTTTAACCCGTCTTAACTGCCTCAACGAGCTCCCTGACCGATTTCTTCTCCAGGCCCCACAGTGTTGGGAGAGCGTCTTTGGGTCCCCCACACCTGAGATACTTTGTCTCAACTTCCTCGTCGCTTAAGGGGTTCTTAAAGTGGCCGCGTGGATACGTGACCTCTTCAGTGTACGCCGACCCACCCTTTGTGACAACCTTTACGCGCACCGGTGTCGACTCGGGGTACATCTTGTCGAACTCTGGGTCAACGTTAACCTTCATCACACCCAGGAGTCGCCTAACACTAGGATCCCGTAGCTTCCAATCTAAGTAGCTGTCCAGCCAGATCGAGCCGTCCACCAGGGTTGTGGCCACAATGAAGGGCAGGCTATGATCAGCTGTTTCCTTCGTTTTTGGATCCCACTTTTCAGGGTCTTTAACAATGATCCTCCAGCCAACACTGAAGGTGTCCACATACACCTCGGCTATTTCGTCGGGTGCAACCTTCTCCCTAATTTTCCTAGCCGCATCCACAGCGCTCATAGCGTGATACTCAACCGGGTAATACTTGATGTGCGTCTCAACAAGTTTGGGCTCATCCGAACCCAAGCTTAGCTCCAAGGGACCCGAGACCTGTTTAAAGAAGCCCATTTCGCCTTCGAACACGGGTGAGGGGCCAGTCATACCGTGCTTCGCGAGGAGCGCCGCGAAAAGCCCATTACGAGCAGCATTAGCCGCCGCGCACCCCTTCCACATTGAAAGTTCACCGGCGCGTGTCTGCCTCAAGGCGATGTTGGGTGTGGCGGCTAGGTTCACAGCCTGAACAACTTTATCCCTGTCAAGCCCCATAGCCTTGGCCGCGCCAACCGCGGCCGAGATGGCTATATAGGTAACGTGGTCCCAGCCCCTATCACGTATGCTTGAGGCATCCCCAAGCCTGCAGGCGACCTCATAGGCGGCTACAACACCCAATAGAAGGTCGCGGCCATCAGCGTCCTCGGCTTCAGCGGCGGCCAAAACCGTGGGTATATTATCGCTTGGGTGAAGAGCCTCCTTCGAGAGGTAGGTGTCATTATAATCCAAGTACCTTGCAGCGCATCCATTGGCGAACGCTGCTTCTTGAATCGGTGACTTCACCCATGAGCCAAACACGGTCGCACCGTAACGCGACGTGGAGTACGCGGCCACGTCTCTAGCAATCTTCACAGGCACCGCGTCTAGAGCTGGAAAACACACACCTATCGTGTCTATAATCCTCCTCTTAGCCTCACGCACAGCCAGCTGTGATAGGTCCTTATACTCCAACGACACCGCGTAATCCGCGATTTTATCTGCAAGCATAAACATCCACTAACAGCAAACACTATAAGGTTTACCAGCGTCGTGTTTCCGAATACATATGGATACAAACATAGTTGATGTGGCGCGGAGGATACTAGCCGACCGGGTGAGCGGGTCAACTACACTAGTCAAAAAGTTGCTCAACGCGTTGATTGAAATGAAACCCGCACCCGAGGAGGCCAGCGTGGCTCTGAAAACCATCTCTACATCTGTAAAGCACATGGTGATTCTACGTAATGTGGCCATCACATGTCTCAGGCTAATCGAACGTGGTGTCACCCCCAACGAGGCCGCTGAGAGAATGCTTGAGGAACTCAACCGCAGCACGGAGGTGTGCGTCAAGGTGGGTGTGGAAAGATTAGGGAACCACGAAAGATTCCTAACACTCAGCAACAGCGACCAGCTTCTAAAACTCTTCACGGCGCTCAACCCAACAACGGTATACATACTCGAATCAAGACCGGGGGGTGAAGGAACGATTCTCGCACAGGCGATTAAGAAACAGGGAAAACCGGCGATCGTGGCACCCGACCTCTCAGCACACATCCTCTGTAGACGTGTAGACTGCGTGGTCGTCGGCACAGACGCAGTGTATGAGCAGGGGTTCGTGAACAAGCTCGGAACAGGCCTACTAACCCACCTATGCGTAGCCAACTCTAAGCCTGTCTATGCCATAACCACAAAATGGAAGGTTGCCATAGCTGATAAGGATATGAAGACAACTGTGCGAAACCGCTATAATAGCGTGTTTGAATGGGTGGATTACGGCCAACTTAGCTCATACATCACCGAGCTAGGCGTATTGGAACCAAGTGTAGCGTACACAAGGCTGCTCAAAGAGCTCAAAGCAACAGGCTAACCAACTTATTCGAAGACCATGTAAACCAAGGCCTCAAACTCTACGCTATAACATATTAGTAGCCTATTATTACATAGCGAGCTCTCGTCCATGTTAAAATATTCGAAATTCGGTCTAGGATTTTTAGGTTGTGGCTACTTATCTAGTTAGTTAAAATTCAGTTTCAACTGTAGATAACATCTTTCTTTTTAATATGCAAAATCTTTATCATACCGCTCATTAATATTGTTATGCGAACGATACGCCTAGGTAGGTAGTAAGTTAATGAAGTTTGAAGATATATTCGAGGACGCCGTTGAAGAGGCGTTCTCAACCTACGGACTCGTGGGCCCCGTAATGATCAAGGACATAGAAGCGAGAACTGGCATCAAGGCCTCCAAATGGTGGAAAAAACCCGAAAAAATAGAGCAAGTGATACTCCTCACGTATGGCCAGGGCGGAAGGGCAATTACCTCAAACATAGTCAGTAGACTATTAGACAGACTACCACTACGTCCACAGATAGCCGACGGAAGTTTCAGCCAAGTCATCAACCAAATCATAGACCAACTCAAAAAATCCAAACAGATCTAATCTAAACATTTGAAATATAGTGTTTCTTGGGTTAACCGCTGAAAAACCCCATTTGACCGCAGAACACCAACCTACCAACAATGATGAGTGTGTTACGTGTTTCGGCTTTTTATGAATCAATCTATGGCGTAGAGACGCTTTCGCCCCTCACACAACGGCCTCCAACCTCCTATCAGCGCAGACTACAAGTCACCATTTACCATGAGCTGTATATCCAAAGCACACAATTTCCTATGCGACACCGTTAAGAAGAATGTGAGTTTGACACTTAAGCTAAAAGGACACCTATAACGCTTTTAACCCGAAATCACAGTTTTTATATAGTATGACCCAGAATTACTCACTAAGCGCAACAGTCATCAACGCATCACCCCATCAAGGCGCAACGCAACAGGTATCATCTAAAGTAGCCCAACTCCTAGCTGGCAAAGGGTTCAGGGTGAGCGTCCTCGATTTATACACACTCAATATAGGTGAATGCCTAGGGTGCTTCTCGGTGGCCCCAGAGAAGTGCACCTATCCGTGTGTGGTCTCAGATGATATGGACAAGGCGTACAAGGCTCTAATAGACTCCCAAGCGGCTGTGTTTGTCACACCTACATACTGGGTGAACGTGCCTGGGAAACTCAAAAACCTCGTGGATAGGTTGACGTCACTCGAGAACAACGGTTTCCTCCTTGAGGGTCTCATCGCGGCTGTGATAGCTATAAACCAGGTGAGCGGGGGTTGGGAAGCCGCTTCTTGGCTGGCAGGGGTACTCAACATGATGGGGGCGCTCATACCACCCTACGGTATCCAAGTATTCTACCCAAGAAGCCTGCAAAATCACTTGGAGAAGTGTCTTGGTGAGCAAGCCAGAGAGTATTGGGGTGACAGAGACCTGACCACGCTAGCAGACAACATCACCCACCTCTGTAGCCTTAAGATACGGGAACACAACTTCGGGTTTAGGAAAAAGGGTGGATAAACACTATAGCTTGTAGCCTACTGAAAATATTATAGTTGGTGGGTACTATTATATAGCTGAGGCTGTGGACCAAACCTTTTTGAAGGTGTCGCGCAGGGAGGAGGCGAATGCGTGATCCTTTACATACACCGCAACCACGGGTACACTCTGAGTGGAGCTTGGATCCGGTAAGCCTATTATCACATCATCCGTATCGGTCACCATCGTGTCCAGTAGGACGCCCGCTGTGAGCCTAACTTGGGCTCCAAGCGTCTCTATTAACTCAAAGTCTTCCCGCTCAAGCTTAACGTCCATAGGTATCAGAGCCATAATCCGCCTTTGTTGTCCTGTACCAACAGCTCCCTTCACTGCCTCTCTAAAATACGCCTTCGCCTCTAGTGCCTTATTGAGTGTGAGCATCACCTGCGTGGATTGGGGCAAAACCTGGTAGAGCAATGCCACAACCTGCTCAAAACCCCTGAGAATCACGGGTTCCCTAAGGGTGTATCCACTCGATATCTTAAGTGAGTCTATGAGGGCTATTTGGGCCTGATGTCTCTTTGAATCTTCTTCTTCGAAGGCGGCTCTTAGGGCAGCCCTCCTAGCTGGGAGGGCCACTTCGGGGTTAATTGCCTGCAACTCGACCCCAGAGTTCCTGACGAAGCCCTTGGATTCAAGCGACCTCACCACATCATACACACGCGGCTTAGGTATCTTGGCTGCTTCACTCACCTCACCCAGACCCATAGGCCTCCTAAGCAGGGCAATATACACCCTAGCTTCATACTGGTTTAACCCAAAGAATCTCCGTAGCAGCTCAATCTCATCCAGCGGAGCCTCAACCAAGCAACCCACCACTAAAGCATCACGTACACGGTGCCATCCCTAACAGACACGGGGTGCGAATTCAACCCATTCTCAGTGGGCGAACCAGGGAGAGGTTTACCACTCGTCACGTCGAAGACCGCTTGATGGTACGAGCAGTAAAGGTATTTATCATACATCTGCCCGAATTCGAGTGGGCCCTCTTCATGGGGGCACAGGCCATCAAAACAGTAGAGCGTCCCACCATATTCAACCAGAACGTAGCGCTTACCCTTATAGCGAAAAGGCTTAATAAAGCCGGGCTTCACCTCTGACCTCCTAGCAACGGCCACATACCCATCCATTTACTATAAGTTACGCGCAGCCTAACAAAAGCGTTGCGCGTAGTATATGATACACTCCAAGTAATTGTTTATCGTGTTTGAACACCCATGCCCAAGAAGCTTGTATAAAATTTCCGAAACCTCACCCCTCACCGTACACCCAAATTTGTTTTTGACACTGATTGCGCCCCGAACACGAATTGTGGGTCTACCGTTCAGGGTGCGCTAGTTCGCCTATCCTCCAACGAAGCAAATGTGCGTCTAGTCACAATCCGAGCGTGGTATGATATCACCTTAGGTGGAAGCTCTCAAAAGCAGAGTGGAATCGTGTGGGAAAAGGATTTAGGTCAGGTCGAGCTGAACGAATTCGTCTGGGTTAACAAGCAAGCCAAGTTGCAACATTTCGTACACCATCTGTGCCACCTGCCCAGCGATATCCTCGCTTGGAGCGCCTAAACGCTCCGCCAACACATCGACGACTTCTCCTACACTCTTAGACCCATCACAGAGCTCCCAAACCGCCTTCACATCATCGGACACCTTGTATGCTTCTCCACGCGTGTTCACGAGAAGATTAGAGCCGTCTGGTGCACTCCTCGAAGAACCCGCCCTGAGGGGTTTAATCTCTAAGGGCACACTCAACTCTTGGGGTCGGTCAAAGCCAAACTGTTTTTTAGCCTCATCCGACATCCGATCAGGAGTCCAAGGTGGATCCCACACTATATCAACCTGCGCACTATCAACACCAGGTACCTGTAAAAGTTGCCTTTCAACCTCCTCTTTAAGGAAGGCGTGAGCTGGGCAGCCCTGAGCTGTGAGCGTCATTTTAATGAAAACGCTTCCACCATCTATCCTAAGGTCATATATTAAGCCAAGATCAACTATATTAACCGGGATCTCGGGATCATAGCAGTTCCTAAGAGCCTCCAAAACCCTTTCTTTTTCAACCATACCAAATATACCCATCAGCCATCTATATTCGTTTTGGTGGACCACTACTCTGAGGAAGACTAATCGGTGGGTTAGGTGTAGCATACACATGCGGATTCTTAACATCGGTGTAGCCGCAAGCAGTGAGGACTCGAACAAGGAGGTTGCTCAGGAATTTGTTTCCACTCTAAACAGCCAAGTCAGACTCTTCCTAGGCGGGTACTGGGGTCTCATGAAGGATATAGCGGACGCGGCCTCCGAAAGGGATATGACCGTTGTATTCCTATTACCACTCAACCCCAAGGAATCACCCCCACGTAGACCAGAGTTTATAACGGTGGACACGGGCATGGAGTATAGGGCGCGGAGTGTGCTCATCTGCAGGAGCAGCGACGTACTCGTGGCACTCGGGGGTGAGGCGGGAACAATAATCGAGGTGTACATGGCATACGCCATGGGTAAACCAGTGGTAGTCCTGAGCAACACTGGCCACGCCTCTGATAGACTCGAGCTAATGGGCGACCAGCTCGACAAAAGGAGAACATCAAGACTCTACTATACGAAAAACCCGGGTGAAGCAGCGAAGCTCGCACTCACCCTAGCCGGAGAGTCAAGAACAGAAAACACAAGCTACACTCATGGCTGAAGCCAGCCTAGAAAGTTCACTACATGGAATGTTAGCTTGGCTTAGTAAGCTTTAAAGCCCGAAGCAGGGATACTTAATAATGCGTAAATGCAGCCTGTGCGGTGCCAAGAACCCCGACTCAGCCATTTCGTGCACCAACTGTGGCGCACCACTATACATACAGCAGCAGGAGGAGACCTATACTCCCCCAAATCAGAGCGTAACGCCCACTGAGGCTCAAAGCCCCGCTCAGGTGGGGGCTCAGAGTGCTAACACGCCTGTGGCTGTTGTGGACTTCAAACGTGGGTTGCCGATTATGGGTATACTCAGCACCCTGGTTTTCATTATCATAGTGGCGGTTAGCTCACTCTCCAGTGGGGGGCTGAGTTACCCACTACTCGCATTCGTTTTCATACTCGTAGCAGCCACACTGATAAACGTGGTGGGGAGGAACAGGTCTGGTCTTGCAAGAATCAGGTACGAGTTCTACCCTGACTCCATGAAGGTTGAGTACGGTAGGGGGTCAACTTCGATACCATACACCGAGTTTGAAGACATAAGGCTAAGGGGGAGTAGGATAATAGTGGACCTCAAGCCTGGCTCACAGATGAGGAGGATAGTGGTGCCCCAAAACCCGCCCGTGAGCGGGGGGTCCACCACTCTTTACGAATGGCTTAGCTTCAAGGTCAATGTGGAAGAGGAGAACTCTGGGGAGGATTCGGCTGGCCAGGCTGAGTCGTCGCCGGCTGTGAACCCAGGCGCGCCGCCTGCTCCCTGAGCTTTACAAGCCTCTGCTTCGCTAGATTAATCTTTTCGCCGAGTTTCTCCAAGTTCCCCCTCTGGGATTCAAGCGCCTCCCTGAAACGCTTGAGTTCATTGACCCGCTCTGTTAACTCTGCGTCCTGCTGGGGCAACCTCTGGGTGAGGAATTCAGCCATGGGTGTTTGGACCTCGACAACCCTGCGGTATGCTTCCTCGACGCGTTGGGTTAGAGAAGAGAACCTGTTTTCCTCCTTCAACAACTCTTGTAAACCCGATTCAAGTAGAGAAGATAGCTCTGGTATAAGGCCAGCCGCCAGACTCTGGGAGAGTGACCCCTTCTCTATGGCTGTAAAGAGGTCGTCGAGCAGTTCCGGCCTCAACCTCCTCATGACCTCATCCACGCGGTTGGAGATATCAACGCCCTGAGCCTGCGCCGCGGCTGGAAGATCAGAGTCCACCTTAAGCGACCTCACCATTATATCGAGCACATCGGGTTTACCCGTCACTGGTGTAAGAATCTTCCTAAGTGACACAATACAGATCACCGTATCCAGATTATGAACTTTACCCAAGACAACACACTAAGATTCACACACAGCTGCGGACTACCCGATAATTTAATCAGACCTGCCGAATAACACGAGGAAGTAAAGCTTGCTGAGAAGCTTTAGGAAACGCCTATTCTTCGTTGAAAAATACAGCCTCGTTGCTTTAATAGTTGCACCGTTAGTGAGTTCGCGTAGAACACCAGCATAATCCTCCCTTAACCTAATCAGCCTCTTCCCATTAACGAACGAAACCCTGAGAGCCACTAGGTCCGCCAACATTGTGACGAGGGCTCTCATCGGTGGAACCCTCGAATCACCGGGCATACGCTTATCTCTCCACAACACATCCAGAACCTTTATGTGGACACCCATCCTCTTTACTTGAACTATCAGCTCGGCGTCGAAGAAGAACCCGTCGGTCCTAACTTGGTCGATGAGCCTATTCGCCACATCCATTCTAATTGCCTTAAACCCAACTTGGTGATCGCTCACACCAGTCCTAAAGAAAGCCCGAACCAAGACGTTGAACCCCAAACTCAGAACCCTCCTACTAAGACCATATGACCCACCCCCAAGGTAAACCCTCTTGGCGACAACTAGGCCGTAGCCACGCTCAACAAGTCTGACCATCTCAGCTATCCTACCGGCCTCGACTGGTAGGTCCGCGTCTAAGAACACCAAGACCTGGCCTCTCGCAAGTCTTAAGCCATTCCTAAGCGACCCACCCTTACCCATACGAGTGGAGAACTCAGCCACACGGATCCTACCCTCACACCTCTCAGCATACCTAAGCGCCTCTTCAACGGTTCCATCACAGCTATGGTCATCCAAAACTATTATCTCATAGCTTAAGACACCCGTAGCCTCAAGCTCGCGGCTTACGGTTTCAAGTGTCGATCTGATTGAACCAGCCTCCTTATATGTGGGAATAAGCACCGAAACCTGCGGAGAATAACCATTATCGCGCATTGGTTTCACTTACCGTAATCCAAATCAGCCAAGACTTAGTGTAAGGGTTTCTAATGTGCGAAGAGATATCGTGGTCGTTTAGCGGTATCATAGAATCAACCTCACCTAACCTATTAGTTAGACCTTTAAATATTTTGTTCTATACATCACCTACGGTTTGGTTGTATTCTTAAGTTATGACCAACAAGGACGCGCCTCATAGTACAGCTATGCATTTATACCTGTTCAAGCTTCATATTACAGTTTGAGCGCCAAGTCAATATCTATCTTAAGCCAAATAGTCGATGCAATAACACTTGTACTCGTTGTGGTCATGCTTGTAGGAATAGTCTTGGGCGTTTATAAGACCATCATCGACGTTAAGCAAATATACTATGCCGCATCATTCGATGTAGGCGCAAAGAACTTCGTTGTAGACACACTCACAATCTTCGTAATAATCGAACTCATGCTGGGCTTCATGCAGTACCACGGGCAAAGGAGAATATCCCCATTATACATACTCGACGCCGGCCTCTTTTTTGTGACAAGGGAGCTCATGATTGAACTCTACGCGGGCAACATCTCCCCACTCACACTCATCTCATTCGGAGTTGTAATAGCCGCAGTTGGGTACACACGCGTACTGTTAACCCAAAAAGTAGAGAAGCAAAAACAAGACTAAGACAATCTACTCAGCCAAATTTAATAATTGAAGGACCATACACCCCTCCCCACAGTAATTACATAATATAGAGGGCAACCAATCGACAGCCGAACCAGACACCAAATGATAGGTCGCACAAGGATAGCTATGAGCAAAAGAGAATTTGTAATATGGACATGCTGGCGAGCTACTCCGCCCTTGAGAGCGGAGCTCAACCACTGGCCAAACTAAAGAGAGGGGGTTACACCCACCCTGCATGCTTTATAAGGAACTACGCAGGCGTTCAAATCCCGATACAAAGCGAAACCACAGTGGGGACCGTGGAGAACCCGGTCTTTCAGGGTTAAATCGCTGTTGATTCCCCCCAGAAAACACTTGCGGTAGGTGTTGTATGCTGGCACGGGTAAAACCGGTTACCCGCGCTTCTGAAATTGCTACTTCAAAGCTGTTCTTAGCTCTGAGAACGATGAGTCGTAGGGCATAATTCTTCTTTGTCTCATCCCCAAGATCTAATATCCAACCTCCTAATCCTCCAAGATTAACAAGTCGTACCCCTGTGCGAGAAGAAACCCAAGCTTGAATAACAAGTCACGCCTAAAATGCTTGACGTACTCGTACTCCTCCGCTACTCTTCACTTTTTTAAACCAGTTTCTCGAAAGGAACTTCATTGAAAGATTTCTCTGTGGCTTCTTAATCCTATCCATAGCGCGCTCAAGCGGTTTAGGGTTGTCAAAAAGGCGCCCCCCGAAGAGCGTCACAAGCTTTGTGAGCCTCTGTCAAAACTCACCGCCTTTTGGATTCCTTCGACGATTGCTCCGTTTGCACTTCCACTTTCTCGGTTAAGAATCTCACCTAGATTCGACCCGAGAGTAAAGCTGCACATAGACCTAGCACGCCCATCTCAAGGGGACTCTCTGTAGAGAGTTAAGGTCAAGAAGCCGACCTTACTTAGGTATAGCCTTGCTTCCATCTTCGAGTTTTTCAGCCTTCCCAACCCGTCTTGTATCACGAAGCCTCCAACAACTCTGCTGACAGACCAGGGAGAGATATTTGTGGGGCTTCTTTTCCTTGGGTCTGTTCGCTAACCCCTCAAAGAACCTTTCCCGAGCTTAGTAAAACCATTCTACGACTTGCTATGCCACTTGGGAGCGTAGAGTTTGGAACTCTGGGTTGCTCTTTCTTAAGTCTGAAGCGAGATGTCTGAGCTCGTTTTCGCTCATCGTGCACTTGCTTCTTTCGTACTCCTGCTCAGCGTCCAAGAGCGCGTTGTAAAACATACAAACCACTTCGAGCCGGATTTTCAACACCCCCGCCCTGCCCTTCGGAGCGTACCCTCTGAACCTGTATGCTTTCACACGCACTGCAGGCTGGCTAATCTTCTCCGCACCCCATAATTTACGCTTTTATCCCGTCTCTCAAGGACGAGGTTCTCTAAAGTTTATAAGATGCAGTCGCACACATATGCTGAGCGGAGCTCCGCTATTGTTTCTGCTCTATGAGCTCTAACCATATGCCGTTCGGGTCCTTAATGAAGGCTATCCGGCTTGAGCCAAGTGTGTATGGTTCCTTCGCAACCTCAACACCTTGTTCCCTCATACGCCTAATGGTTTGATCCAAATCTTCCACCCCAAACGCTATATGGTCGAGCTGGTCGCCCTCTAAATAATCCTTCTTATCACGCCACCAAGTAAGCTCTATCCTATGATCCGTGTTAGGAGCAGCGAGGAACGCTATCTCAGCGTTGTTCTGCTTAATCTCCCTTCTATTCAAGAGTGTTAAGCCGAGCTTCTCAGTGTAAAAGCGTATGCTTTCATCCATGTTTTTCACGGTTATGGATGTGTGAAGCAGACGCAAACCACACTCACCAGGTCACAGGAGTAAGGAGGACACACTCAAGTTTAACTGTCACCAATAAATTGTTTAAGATAATTGTACGTGTCATTCACCTCTTTCACAACATACTCGCTTACATCCCTATCACGTAGGACTTCAGCGTTCTGCGGGTTCACCGAGCTGATTTTCTTCAACGTCTCCTCAGGATGACCTAGGTAGTGGTCCACTAGTCTCCAATGGCGAATAAGCACTCGCCTAGTTATGGGAGCAACAAGCGGGTTCTCGAAGTATAGCTTCTTTACACCATCAGGTAGGAGCTTAACCCCTTCCTCAACCCACATTCTAATAGCGTCTGAAGTTATGGATCTAAAACCCGCCTCAACAAGATTCTCAGCATATCCATCCCTATTGATGAGCATCTCCAAAAAAGCTGTCACCTTTTTCACAGATTCCTGGTCCACTACTCTTCACCCAAATATTCATGATTTACACACAACCTACTATGAGGTAATACTAAAGTCCCTCTGCGTGCAGCACCAATCAGGCTACGCATTGATCAATCTAAAAAGCTATGAGTACACATTGATTAGGAGTGAAGCTTAATTTTTTGTGTAAAGTGAGTGAGCCATGTTTAAGCCAGAGGACCTCTTTAAAATAGTTTCCGTCGAAGATTTCGATGTTCACAATGGGCGTATAGCCGCTGTGTGCTATGAGAATCAGCCAGTGGCCAGAATACTCAATGGGTTTGGGGATGACTGGCTGGACTCATCGGAGAAGATAAATCTCGGTGAGCTTTTCGCGGAATCAGTTAGGTGGTCTCCTGAAGACCAACTCCTTATAGAGGCTGATAGGGGTGGAGCTGAAAGGCGGTCTATTTACCTCTATGAGAATGGCTCCCTAACACCTCTTCTAGCTGATGGATACGACAACGTTGACTATACGCCCTCACCCAATGGAAAACTGGCTGCCTTTGTATCCAACAGGCAAAGCGAAACAATGCACCTATACCTCCACGAGTCGCAGAGCATCAGAAAGATCAGTCTAGGAAACCTACCAGTTGAGGGTTTCACTTGGTCACCTGATTCAAGGTTCATAGTGTTTTCTCAGGGCATATACGACAACGACCTCTGGGTGCACGACACAAAAACTGGGCTAACCACAAAACTACTAGCTCTACATTCAAGTGAGCAACACGTGTACGAGGAGGGTTGGGGTGTTGGAGGCCTCCTTGTGGCATCCAACCACGCAGACCGCTATCAAGTGGGTGTTATAACACATGAACAGATTAGAGCTGTATGCGAGGGTGCGGACACCCTCAGTGATCCCAAGGATATACGTTGGCTCACCCAAGCCGACTGGGATGTTGTGGGGGCAGCGTGGTATCATCGAGAGCTAGTGTACGTAGAGAATATCGACGGCGACCACGCCCTTAGAGTTGGTAAAAACAGGGTTTTGGATGGCGGAGTCATCGGTGGCTTAAAGGTTTCAGGCGACGCAATCTACTTCACGAGGTCCACTTATGATAGGGACTACGAATTATACGTTGTGGATTCCTCCTTGAGGGTGAATAGGCTAACAGACTCTTTAGGGAGCATTGAAGCCGTATTCACCGAGCCAAAACACATCGAGTATGTGAGCGACGACCTCAAGATACACGCACTACTCTACGAGTCGAAGGGGGATAGGGCGGCGGTGTATATACACGGTGGACCAGACTACCAATCCATGAACAGTTTTAATCCAACAATACAGCTACTAGTCCAAAGAGGATTCAGTGTCATAGCCCCTAACTATAGGGGCTCCACTGGTTATGGGAGGGTGTTCAACCACCTCAACGACGGGGACCTAGGCGGCGGAGACCTCCAAGACGTAATCCAAGCGAAGAGGGTGTTGGGAAGCAAGCGTGTGGCTGTGCTGGGCGCAAGCTATGGCGGTTACCTCACGATGATGTGTGTTACCAAGTTCCCCGATGAATGGTGTTCAGCGGTGGCAATAGTCCCATTCGTCAACTGGTTCACGGAGAAACAGCACGAGAGGGAGGTGTTAAAGCAGTACGACGAGCTCAAAATGGGTTCAGACGAACAGCTACTAAGGGATAGGTCGCCCATTTACAACGTAGATAAGATAAGGGCTCCGCTTCTTTTGCTAGCTGGTGAAAACGACCCGCGCTGCCCAGCTGAGGAGACTATTCAAGTCGTGGAGAAACTCAGGGGGCTGAGCGTTAAGGCGGAGTACAAAGTGTATAGCGGTGAAGGCCACGGCTTCGCGAAAAAAGAGAACTGGGTTGACAGCATAAAGAGAACAGTGGAATTCCTAGATGCGAACTGCACCTAGTCACGTCATTTATCTTAACGGGAATTGGGGAGGCATGGAGGTGGGGTGGTAATCACGAAGCCCCCGTCCGACGGTCAGAGCGGGGTAACTCACTGTAGCAGCGACCTCGCGAAGAATCTGAGCGTCTGATCCCAAGCCTGCTTCGCGGCTGCCTCACGATAGTTCATGGGGTTGGTATCGTTGAAGAAGGCGTGTGGCGCCCCTGGATAGATACGCATCTCAAAGTCCTTCTCATATTTAACCATGGCCCCCACTAGCTCGCTGAGACCCGCGTTAATCCTTCGATCAAGGCCGCCGTAGATGCCAAGCACCGGGCCTTTGATGTTGGCGACGCGATCTATGGGTGAGGGATTCTCGCCGTAAAAGATCACGCAGGCATTGGTCTGACCTGTACACGCGAGCTTCACGGACATCCCCCCACCGAAGCAGAATCCAACGCTCCCAATTCTATCGCTTTTAACAAAACTCTTTGCCTTAAGATACTCCACGGCTGCAACGAGCTCATGTGTTAGCTTATCGGTTGGGAGATTAAAGATTACACCCATCAAGCCCTGCACAATCCTCCTCCTATCTTCTGGAAACTTCTCAAGCTCCCGCCTAACGTAGTCCATGTCCCTCTGCTTCTCTGGTGGTATACTCAAAAAAAACTGCATGGTCGCCCTAATGTTCTCCTCTGACAGCATCTCCTGGGGCACATAGCCGCTTGAGAATAGGTGTGGAGCAAGGGCTACGTAGCCTTGCTTCGCGAATCTATCAGCCACATCCCTAATATGGTTGTTTAGACCCCAGATCTCGTGGATAACTATCACCGCCGGCCTAGACTCGTTAACATCCGGCCTAGACATATAGGCCTGAATTGGTCCAGCTCTCCCAGTATAGCTTAAAGACTCCGTCTTAATCCTGTTACTCAAACATCATCCACCTAAGAAGAGTTTAGAACCCTAAATATTAGGGTTTTTACTTTTCCCAGCCGCCTCGCTAGAGCCAGGTTGAAGCAAACTCTTAAAAGACGCAACCCCTATGCTCAAGCGTTTTAGCCGAGATGATAACCGAAATCCCAAATAGCTATCTTGAAACGTTCAACCCAAGCGTGTACCTATCCCTAGCATTTCTCTTCGGTATAGCCGCACAGTTCAGAGCTATGGATGGATACTCATTTCTGCGAAGAATGCTTTCATCTCTGGACTCAAAGATCGGCGTTGTATACGCTGTAGCCTTAATCACCACGGTGTTTTCCCCATTTATACTCAACGATGTGTTAATACTCATCCTCACACCTGTGCTCGTAAAAATATCTAGGGAAAGCGCAATAGGTATAGCTCCGCTTGTTGTAGCCGAAGTCACCTATACGAACATATCGAGCGCACTCACACCCTTAGGTAACCCTCAGAATATCCTCCTATGGGAGTATTCGGGTCTCTCAGCCTTCAGATTCGTGGAACTCACCTGGAGACCTCTAATTGTATCACTCGCACTCACAAGTATAGCGGTCTATCCCTTAACAAGACATACCGGGAAAAAACCAATCAATATAGATAACGAATTCAATTTGAGGCCGGCCATTTATCTTTTCATGGTTGCAGCACTTGTCTTCACATTAAACCTCCTGAAGACACCAAGCGTATTGTCTCTTGCGATCTCCTTCTTTCTAGGCTTCACATTCACCGCGAGATCGCTCAAGACATTCAGACGTGAATTCGACGTGAAAAGCCTGCTCACACTGTACCTTCTCATAACAAGTGTGAGTGTAGCATCAATATTTCTAGAAGGATATCTGAAGCCATACGTGGAGTCCGCCGCAACAGGCCAGCAACCCTACTCAGCGGCCTTTATGCTCATCGTGTCAAACATAATAAGCAATGTACCCGCGACACAACTTGTACTCACAGTGGGAAACGTTCCCCCCACAGTGGCCCCAAAGCTAGCGGTTGAGGCAGGACTCGCCGGTAACATTGACCCAATAGGCTCACTCGCAAACCTGCTCGCTCTCAACATCATGAGGCAGGATGGACTACCACTTAGAAGGACCATCATGCTCCAACTACTCATAGGAACAATATCCTTCCTACCCGCCTTCATAGCCTAAGGGAAAAATCAGGGTGTTTGCAATCGGCCAATATAACTATCTTTGAACTGCTGACTTCAGCTTAGCGTACTTTTCGCTCTTCAAGAGTTCTTCGATCTTTTGCCTCGTAGCTGAAACGCCCGTTCTTTGGCCAGTTAACACGTGCTCCACTTTACCATCATCGTATTCAAAGAACACTTGAGGTATAACGTAGTCCTCCGACCACTCACCATACTTCTCCACAAGCCTATCGGCGACCTTGACCTGCTCTGGATTATCTATATCATAGAGCTCAAGTTTAGCCCCAAGCTCAGAACTCGCCTTCTCCATGGCTTCCAGTGTCAGAGGATTGCAGTGCGGGCACCATTTAGCGTACACGACCTTAATGGAGACAACACGGCTCATATATAATCAACACGCTAAAGGGGAAAATAAACCCCATCTATAAGCCCGAGAATACGTTATGTTAGGCTCCATCCCGAAGCGACCTGTACCCTCTATTATAATATATGAGCGGGTTGACATCGGGGGAACCTTCACCTCCTCCCACCACCTTCCCCAGCACCAGCGCGTGGTCAACCACTTCATACACGTCGTGCAGAGCCGCTTCAACATACCCACAAACACCCTCGAGCACAGGGGACCCAGTGGTCCCCTTAGTAAAACTTACACCCCTAAACCTTTCATCAGAATTCAGACTAGGGTCAGAGAATCTCTCCGCTATCCACTTCTGCCTCTCTGATAGTATGTTCACCGCGAAGACACCACTCTCCCTAATACGCGAATAAGTCCTACCGCTGAGGGAGAGGGAGACCAAGATGAGCGGGGGGTTAAGTGATACGCTCAGAAAAGCCTGAGCCGTAGAGCCATGAATCCAACCATCCCCCGCCGTGGTGACAACCACAACACTAGACGCGAATCGCCGCATAATTGAGCGGTAAACATCTTGCCCTATGACCCTAAACGTACCAGACGAACCCATAACACCCCTTTAATCAGCTTCCAAACAAAATATAAACCCAGCAAGCCAGAGAGTGTTGTTCGGATTAAAAGCGGGCAAACACGACATCCAAGCGCGAAAGCTTTCCATCCAGACGCAATCAACCGGAAACTACCACCCTGATTATAGGGGGTGTTCTTTCCGTGGATATCCATCAAAAACAAATTACGTTGAGAGGAGTTTACCTGGAAATGTTGTACAAAGTACACAATTTGGGGTACGCAGCGACTCTAAAACCATCCTTTCTTCTTTATTGCTCCCTTAACTTTCTGAAGGGTTTCTGGGGGTATTTCAGTCATGTTGTGTGCTTCTTTGGCGTGCTGAGCGATCTTCTGCATGAGCTCGTCTTGACTTTTGGCCTCCGCGGAGAAACCACACTGCATACCTATATCCTTACACGCAAACTCGTATTTAGCCATACTGCATCACTTTATCAAACTCATAGAGGCGTATAAACCTTTTCCAACCCTGATATACGGGGTCAGAACGCAAATCTACCGCCTGCTACAGGCATGAGGACCCCCTTTTAAAGGGTTTACATGAGCAATATGCGTCAATGACTGAGAATTTGTTAACAAGAATAGAAGCCTATTCCGTGGTATTGGCTATGTGGAATAGCATTAGGAAACCCTAGCTTGAAACATAAAGAAACTTCACACCCAACTAAAACCCTACAAAATTCCAGACCCAACACATGTTGAGTGAGAGGACCCGCGGCAACCAAGCGTAAGCTCCCATTACCCAGGCAACATCGATTCTTATAGAGGTTTCCAAACACTGTCTTGCAGGGTGGGTCAAAAGTTTAAGATACTAGCTTAACGAATGAATTTCGGCCTACTGTTTTTAAGTGGTAACCCATTCATAATCCTAACACCGCCCATCAACCCTATTTATGTGGGTTTGATATATTAGAGGCGTGTATCGTCCAACTCAAGCCTATACTCACCCTGCTAATTGCGTAGCTGGGGTAAATGACAGGAGAAACTCTTGGAGCAACTTTAACTACTACGGGGAGCCGAGTCTGAGTGATAAACTTGAACCATTCAACTTAAAACAAGAACACCCCGCCCTGGTTGGACCTAAACCAGTCGTATGTTAGACATCTATGGGGCGACTTTTACGCGTAGGGTGGGTGCCATAGTCAACGTGGGGAGCACATCACATCCCTACTACCTCTCACTCATCCTTGAGGGTGTATGGGGGTTCCCATCCGTCGAATTCGAAGACTGGGCCCTACTTGAAAACGATACACCCATACTCCTATTCCTCGAACACCGGGGAACACGTGGGATATGGGTTGCGGCGCACATTGTGGAAAAGTTTCCAAACACATTCCCCGTGAGCTACTGGTTCAAAGACCCCTACTCTCGCCCGTTCCAATTCAGGCTCAGGTACATATTACCAGAGCGAGTAGACCACGAATCCCTCGACACACTCAAACCCATCACCATACCAGAACTCCGCGAGAGAGGATTCAGCCAACATGGTAGATGGGAGATAGCTGTTTTCGCTGATAGATACCCAAACCGATACGAGGTTTTCGAAGCCATAAAAGCCGCTTTATTCAAAAGAAATTCTCTAGGAAAACAAACTACTATAAGCTAACATCCCCCATACTTGGGGGATATGGGGGTGTCCTATTGTATTATTGGGCTGAATGTTCACCATCAAAGGGGCTATACAAAACTTTTATATTGGGTTAGTGTTGAAGCACCGTGCAACACCTTACAAGAAGGCGATATAAATTCATAGCAGACCCAAGTGATGTTAGACTTGGGGAAAGACTTGGGTTAGATGGCTCTAAAGCCGACGTGGTAATAGTGGGCGCCCCATGGGATGGCGCCGTGGGTACGAGGCCGGGTAGCAGGCTTGGCCCATCAAAGATTAGGCAGAGCCTTTTTACGTCACCCTATCAGGGGGGATTCACAATTAGTGATTGGGGGGATGTGAACACCGTTGTTGGCGATCACGAGGAAACATGGAGGCGTATATCATCAGTATGTACGGAGGCGCTCTCATCCTCATCTGAGCTTCTCCTGATCGGCGGGGACAGCACCGTCTCATATTGTGCATTCAAAGCCCTGAGAAACTACACACAGGAAAAAATAGCTTACGTATCACTCGACGCTCACCCAGATGTTAGGTCTGTAAGTGAAGGGCTCACAAGCGGTCAAGTGATACGCTGGGTCAGGGAGGTGGACAAACAAGCCAGCGTATGCGTTGTGGGTATAAGAAGACACTCGAACGCGCCCTACCTATTCAGCGAAGCCGAATCACTCGGAGTTAGACTATACGGGGTTGAGGAGGCGTTGGAGCCAAGATTCTTAGAGGAGCTTGAAGCCCAAGTGGGCAACGCAACGCTTCATCTGAGCATAAACATGGATGCAGTTGACCCAGCATACGCGCCTGGGGTTAACAGCCCATCACCTGGAGGGTTCACATCTAGGGAAATCATGGGGCTCGTGGAAAAGATTGCAAAGCGCTTCAAGCCCAGAGTAGTCGACCTAGTCGAGTATACGCCAGCATACGATTTAGGGGACATCACCGCGATGCTTGGCTCCGCAATACTTACAAAGTCAATATGGGTCCAAGGAGCATGAGGCAAAATTAATATGGTGTACCAACCCTATTCTCCCGTGATGAACTATGCGAAAGACTTCGCTTGCAGCCGGGTTGATCATACTGGTGTTAGTCGTCGTTATCGGATATGCGACCTACCCCTACATCGTGTCGACAAAAATCGACCAACTACGTGATGGAGCCACGGTTTACGTCTACGGACAGGTGACACAAAGCCGCTTCGCGTTAGCCAACAGCAGCGTGTTCCAAGTTAGCGATAGCACCGGGTCGGTCTACGTAGCATGGGACGGCGCCCTCCCATCTACGGGCGCCCAAGTTCTCATCCACGGCCAAGTAGAGTCAATTCTCGGCGCCACCTATATAAAGGCGGACAGCGTGACGGTTTGGTACTTCTAAGCAGAGCCTTCAGACCTAGTCAAGTCATTCTGAAGACATGGGTGACAATCATCATCAAACAAAAATACACTTTTTTTCACTCATTGCGCACGAGCGCCCCATAGGTGGGTTCGTATAGTATATATACTCTGGTGATAAAATCTGTAGGGAAGATGTCGCTTAGGGTTTTTATGTCTGATTCCGAGCTGGTCTACGCGGCGCCAACAGAGGGGGAGCCGCCGCACCTAGGAGAGTTATTCGTGTTAAGAAGCCGCGATAGGTCTGTTCTATTGAAGGTGGTGGGTCACGGCTACGTGTCCACAATTAGAAGCGAGCTACTCGCAATGATGAGCAGGGACTGGGATAACGCTGAACCAGTGCAACTCACATATAACGGTTCGCCCACGACGTTCGTCGCAAAACTCAAACCCCTAATTGAGAGAACCCCCAACACACTCAGACCTGTGAGGTCGGCTATTCCTCCCGGGACAGAGCTCCACAGGGCTGGGGGTGAAGACCTCGCATTCATACAGAGGAACACCGGTCTTTTCCTGGGACACGTGAGGAGTGGATATAGCGTGTTACCCGTGGAGCTCAGACTCGACCCACTCAGGGTGGTCACAGAGCACGTTCTTGTCGCCGCAAGCACCGGTAGAGGTAAGAGCAACCTTTTGAAGGTTTTACTCTGGTCGCTTCTCGAATCACCCAAGCTTGGAGTCTTCGTTGTCGACCCTCACAGGGAGTATTATTCGGCGCTCATAGACCACCCCCAAGCTCAGGAGAACCTTGTGTGTTTCAGCCCTAACCCCAAACCTGGGGAAGTGAAGCTGGCTATTAATACAAGGCTGATCAGACCATACCATCTAAACGGCGTCATCAGCCTCAGTGAGGCACAGGAGAGGGAGGCGTATTTACTCTATAGGGAGTTTAGGGAGGACTGGGTTGAGCAACTCTTAGTGGGTGAGGAATCGGAGCCTTCTGTAAAGCGCTTTGGAGAAGATGACCTAGACCACGGCGCACGTGTGGCGAGGGCAACACTCTCTAGGAAGCTCATGAGGTTACTCGCAGTTAACGGCGAGTCAACCAGGGGCGTATTCAGGCTTCCGGTCAGCGTCGATAAGGGGGACATTGACGGGTCAGACTTTCTTGACAGGGTGTTTGAAGAGGTGGAATCAAGAAAGGTTGTGGTGGTGGATACGAGTAATCTGAGCGAAGACGCAGAGCTACTGGTTGGTAACATGGTGGCCTATATGATTCTGGATAGACACATGCGTATGAAGCAGGAAAACAGGCCTCTCACACCAGTGGGCTTCGTACTTGAAGAGGCGCCCCGCGTGCTTGGCGTAGATGCGCCCGAAAATGCGTATATGAAGCTAGCTCGTGAGGGGAGGAAATTCGGTATAGGGCTAGTAGCCGTGACACAGCTCATAAGTGTAATACCAGAGGAAATACTCGCCAACATGAACACAAAAATATATCTCGGAATGGCTAGTGGTAAGGAGCGTAGAGCAGCCATCGACAACGCCCTCCACGACTTATCCGAAGAAGAGGACGAGTTACTCCGACTCGACGTGGGGGAGGCGATCGTGACGAGCACATCACTCGGCTTCCCAGTGCCCATTAGGATACCGTTTATAGATGAAATAAAAAGGGTGGATACCCCTAGGCGTGCTAGACCGGGTGAAAAACTAGTATAGCTGGGTGTCTCTATCTATGAAGGAAGTAAAGTTTGTACACGCATCAGACATACACGTGGGGGGATTCGCTGGGAGGGCTCTCCGTGTAAAAGAGGAGGAGGCCTTGACCGCATTTGTGAATCGATGTATCGATGAGAAAGTGGATTTCGTTGTTTTAGCAGGCGATACATTCGACAGCAACATCCCACCTATACGTGAGGCCATAATGTTCTCTAGGCAGATGAGGAAGCTGAAGGAGGCTGGGATAAGGGTTTACGCGGTTTACGGCAGCCATGATTACTCACCCACAAGGGACAGCCTCATTGAGCTACTTGAAGCAGACGGGGTCTTAACGGTTATAAATAATGAGGTGCAAGACCCTTCAGGTGTATGGTTAAACGGTGTACACGGGTTGGTGGGGGCAAAGGAGGTCTACCGCTTCGGCGACCCTGAGCTAGCAGCCAAACACAAACCATCAATCTTTGTGTTCCACACCGCGGTTTACGAGGCCAACATGACACCCAAAGAGCTAAGCGTACCAATAACGAGCCTCCCACCCGGCTACACATACTACGCGGCTGGCCACCTACACAAGAGAATCGAACTAAGGAGTACGGAGGGTTCACCGGTAAACTATCCGGGACCATTATTCCTCGGCTGGAGTAAAGCCGACCTCGAAAACTACTTTAGAGGGTCAGACACAGGCTTCTATATAGTGGACTTAGAAGGGGACAGTAACCCCCGATTCGAGTACGTGAGCCTCAGAGGCATTCAGGGAGGATTGGTCGAGGTTTCAGCTGAGGGTAGGTCAGCTGCTGAGGTGTTAAGCGACGTGGAGGAGAAGACATTCAAGCTAATAGGAGGCCTACCCAGCGGCTCGGTTGTTCTCATCAAGATATCGGGCAGGCTTTCCACTGGGACAAGGGCTGAAGTGAGCATAGGGATCGAGAAGCTCAGGAGGAAGTATGGTGAATACGAGTTTGAGATAAACGATAGACAACTCGCCGACCCAGAGGAAGTCGAAGTTGAAAGGGGTGAGCGTTTTGAGGAGAGGGCTCTAACTAAGCTTGCAGCCGAGTTCCCCGTCAAGGTGGAGCCATCCTTCATCCAGCAACTCATCCACACACTTGGGGAGGAGCAACCTGAAGGGATGACAAAGGCTGACTACGAGGAAGCGCTACGCTCAAAGTGCGCCCAGCTATTAAGACACAAACTTGGAAACCGAGTCTTCGAATAGGGTGGGGACGCACACTGGGCTACATGGTAAAGAGAGTCAGGCTTGTGAACATAAGAAGTCACGCGGACACAACAGTTGAGTTCTCAACGGGCGTCAACCTGATAGAGGGCGACGTGGGCTCTGGTAAGACAACCATTCTGCAGAGCATAGAGTCCGCGCTCTTCGGCTACGAGATAAAGAACATGCTTAGAGTTGGTGAGAGCTCTGGTGAGATTAGTGTTGAATTCGAGCCCCCTTTAAAGGTTGGTTGGAGGATCACGCGTCAAGGTGTGCGTGGAGGCTACATAGTTC
>Ga0208548_100256_pt1 | contig 25074 bp, 34 predicted proteins | sample ECH_Chost_MetaG_FD_187133 | JGI IMG/M metagenome (GOLD analysis project Ga0208548, IMG submission 187133) | Hot spring microbial mat communities from Yellowstone National Park, Wyoming, USA - ECH_C host_MetaG (SPAdes) (version 2) | ecosystem: Environmental > Aquatic > Thermal springs > Hot... | reverse complement strand
ATATAAATATTTGTAAGATGGAGTTTATGACCCATTAGTAAAGATTTTGTTAAACCAATATCATTTTGCATTAGTCTTATTTTTTCTAAAATTCTTTTACCTATTATCCCACCTAATTTACCTTCCAATTTAATTAAAATTTTATAAGAGTGATCTAAATTATAAATATTTTCATCTAAAGATCCTATTATATATTCTATTATTTCATATATCTTTTCAAATTCTTCCTTTGATATCTTTATATCTTGTCCCATGTTATATTTTTATTTGCAAAGGTTTTTAAAGCTTTATTAGAAATTAGATTTCTAATAGTTTATAAAGGTATTAGAAGTCAAACTTCTAATTTTTCTTTATGATTTAAATAAATTGCTGCAATAATTAAGATACCCAATATGATAAAATATTCTAAGATTTCTATAAGTGTTAAATGAAATAACATAAAGCTAAGCAAAAACATTCCAAAAATAATTGTAAAATATAAAGAAAGATATATGATAACCTCCAAATATTGCTTAACTTTTTCCTTTGTCTTTTGATTCATTATTATCCTTAAGTTTTTCTGCTGTTTTTATAGTAACATCAAATATTACATGGAAGACATAAATGGTATAAATAAGAAGAAAGATTCCATCAATATCTATCGCTATATAAAGAATAGGTTTTAAGCTATATATCTTTAATATATATATTAGAATAATATAACTAATAGCAAGTACAAACCCATAAGTAAAGCTTATTATACAACCTAGTTTAATAAAAGGATAATTATAAGGAGATATCTCTTCTTCTGAGTTCTTAATTATCTGGTCCATTCTATAGATTATCCTTTAATCTATCTTTATGGATTTTATAAGCCGCTCCAAATGCTATAATACCTACAGCAAATGATAACTCAAGATATACTATAGAGGGTGAATTATATAATACAGAAGCATAAATTGCACCATATATTAATCTACCTATAATAAGACCACCAATTAATCTTTTTAATCTTTTATAACCAATTGCATATGCTATAATCCCTGCCACTATTATACTAGCTAATCCTCCTAGAATTCCTAATAAAACATACAAAAAATATTCTAAATTTTTATCTATATCTTCTTTGTTCATCTTATATTCATGATTTTAAAATTTTTAAATTTATCTAAAGCTAATATTAGCTTCATAAATTTTTAGTTAATGGAAATAACTTTTTTATGCTTCTTCTTTGGCTTTTTATCTGATTCTTGTATAAATATTTCTATAAAGAAGATATAGAAAAATGTAAATAGTATATATATTATTGAAGCTGCTAAAATATAATACAATAATATACTTATTAAACCTAATAATATGGCTGGCTGAAGTATGTATTGGAATATATTAGATCCTACCCAAAGAATCAATACAATGCTAAATAAAATACGTGGTACCTTGTTTAATAAAATTTTTGTAATTCTAAACTTATTAATTGGTTTATCTTTTTCAAATCCAACTTTATTTTCAGTATAAAAGACATATATTAGTAATAATGCAACTGTAAAAATATAGGTTATATAGTTTATAGAAGGATTCATTTGAGGGACTGGTAATGGTTGATTTGTAGTATTAAATAAAAGGAGGATATTTGTTATAGTTAAAATTTCTAAATTCTTTAATCCAATATTATCTGCATACCTAATTTCTTTTTTTGAAAGTCCATATGCTAAAAATAATCCAATTATACTAATCGTAACTACTAAAAAGAAAAGACCTTCAAAATTTAATATTGCTGTTGAGATCATCTTATGAAATTATTCTAATTTCTGTATTTGGCTTTTTGTTTGCTGATTTCTGTGCTATCTCTGTGATATGTAATATACCCCCAATTAATGCGTCTATTCCGAGTATGAATGAATTTATTGTTACGATAATAATTATTGCATCAGTTAAATAAACTGCTGTAGGATTAAATGTTAAGAATGTAATCAAATATAATATAATCATTGCTAAGGTAGTTGGTATAGTATCAATAAACAGAAATATTGCTTTCTTCTTTGAATTGCTAATATTTTTATTTTCAAGTTCCTTTAATAATGGTGACTTTTCTTTTTTAAATTCTAATAGTATCAATGATAGCTGCGAGAGGAAAGATACAACTAAACCAAGCATAGCTATTATTTCATAAATAGATATAATATCTGTAATAGATATTGGTGTATATAATGGTAATAACATTAGAACTAGAAAATTTATAAGAATTTCAGCAGCTCTATATGCCATAAGACTTGGAATCTCTCCTGGACCCTCTAATTTTCCTAAAGCTTTTAAAATTGCTGTAACAAGTATAAAAGCTGTTAATAAAAATAATGCAAATAGATTTAGATTAATAAGAAAGATTAAGGATTTTAAAAGGTATATATAGGGAAGGGGAAGATTCATGTTTTTCCTACATTTATAGCGGTTTCCATTTGAGCCTTTAAGTTATCTATTTCTTTTAATAGTTCTTTTATCTTTGCTATCATTTCTTCTACCTCTGATAGCAGAAATGAAAGGTGCCTCTGCTTTTCATCTATTTCAAAAAAATACCATGCTATGGTTCCATAAGGAGGTTCTTCAGTCATCATCATCATCATCTTTTTTTTATAGCTTCAGAGTAGAGTTTGCCAAATAATATCCCAGCTGGTATTACTAAGATTAATTCTATTATTATAAATTGATTAAAAGGTATTGGTACCAATTGATTAATAAAAGTAGTTACTTGATTTTCAGTAAAATTTGAAGAATTTAGGGGTTGTATTAGAGTATTATAATTTGTAGCAATTTGAGGAGAAAGAGCATTAAACACTGGACCTAAAATAAATTCATAAGAAATCAATAAAAAAGCTAAAAGCCAACTGATTCCAATGTATGCTGCAAGAATCTTTGCAACTTTATCATTCATCATGATTTTTATTATCTTTTGATCTATAAGCCATTACTAATAATATGAATGGTGGTATTACAAATAATGATTCATATGCTATAAATTGATTAAGTGATAAATTTGTTAAAGATTGTTGTTCAGTTGTTTGCTCTATTGTATAAAAATTTTCTAGCATAGTTATATAATTTGATTGTTGAGTAGGGGTTAAATTTGTGGAAACTATTTGCCCAAGTGTATTAATTCCTGCTAAAGAAATTGCATATGATGGGGCTAATGAGGACATACCTGCAACAAAATAATCTATTGCAAATGCTGTTGCTATAATCCCGCTAAAAACCGTATATGCCAAAATTGCATAATATAAGATTTTATTCATCATTATATTCAGAATTTAAATAAATTTGAGCTATAATAAAGCTTTTTATTGAAATTAAATCAGCTTGTAAACTTTCTATTTTATCAACTATTTCATATAATTTTTTAACATTATCCTTATTATTGTTTAATTCATCTTTTAGCTTTGACAAATTTTGTATTAAATAATCTATCTTTTGATTTACTTCATCATAGTCATTACTCATGTAATAATTTATATATTATAACTTTATAAATGTAGCGTGGTGTAATACCTTTTTTAGCTTTATATATAAATAGTATAAAACTATTATATCTAAAACAATTCCTGTATATCCTATAGCACAACCTTCTAAAGCAACTAAAAAATCTTCAAGAGAAGGATTTAATAAAAATAGAGGAAGAAATGCTAAAAGGGTAAGAATAATATATGCATAGGTAAGATATTTTATAATTCTTCTTAACATTTCATCTTTAAAAATGTTTTCTCTTCCTGTAGCTAACCATAAGATAAATACAAAGGGACCTAAAAATAGAAATATTAAAATAGAAGAATAAAAAAATATCATAACACTGCCCACAACAATTAAAAAGTTAAGAAGTACTAATCCAGTATATATTAAACCAGGTATTGCACTTAAAATAGTTAAGATATTCATAAACTATGTTTTAGATTTTCTAAAATCAAATTAATTAAGCCCCCTTCAGACATATCTTTAAATTGAGCTGTAATCTTTAGAGTAACTTCTACTTCATCTTTAAATTCAGGATCATTTATAATAGCTTTTGCAGCTTTATAACCATAATCTATAAGGCAAACTCTATCATTACAATCCTTTACAAGCTCATCTAAAACCATATTTTGAATTATATTATCTATGCTCACATCTTTATCTGGAGTAAATATTTCAATTTCTTTTGTTTTCATATTAATATAAAAGTCTAAATCTTCAAAAGAAGCTACATCTTTTAGTTCTTTATAAATTAGATAAAGTAATTCATTGAGTTTTTGTTTTGATATTTCTCCCTTATTTAAGTAAAGTATAACTAAAGTAGATCTATGCACCCATGTAGGAATTTCATCCGTAGTTACCATATATTACATCTGTATCAGCAAAGGTTATAAAGTTTATAGATAATTTTATAAAAAAGAATTATCTAAATGCTCCTTCTTGTATTGCTCTCTCTACTATTTCCTTTGCTTCTAGTGCTTTAATTCTTATTTCTTCCAAATCTTCATATAAGAGAGATGTGTTCAGGTCATATATAGAATTTTTTTGAGCTTCTGCACCTACCTCTTTAGCAAGCCTATTTAAATAGTCTATATATCTATTAATTTTTAATAGATAACTGCGAGTTAATTGATCATCTGGTCTATATCTATCTAACTTTCTTTGTATTAATGTATAAGTAACTACTAAACCATATGTTATTTTTCCTATGTTTTTTAGTTCCTGTAACAGAGTTATCTTTGATTTTACATATTTTAAATAATTTTCCTCTTTTATATTTACTTCTAAATACTCCGCTGTGTTGCTTAACTCTTGTAATGTTTCTATAAGATCTTCAACATCTACTTCAAAAAGTTCAGATATTTCAGATATCATAAAAATATATTTATTCTTTTATTTATAAAAATTTTATCAAGTGATATCTTATAACTTATAACTTAAAATGCTATAAATTAAGCTTCTTTATTAATTTTTCATTAGTTAATTTTCTTGATTCATTGATAACAGAAATCAAGATGCTCACTTCTTCTTCAGTTAATATGCCAAAATATTTTTCTAGTTTTTTCTTTCTTGTTTCTATATCTTTCATAAACATAAATATTTAAATATTTTTATAAGCTTTATAATATATGGTGATTCCTATTGATTGGATAATATCAATAATAGTCGGAGCCCTAATTTCTGTTATTTTAAATAGCAATAATGTTACAAGCAAAATCTTAGTTGTGTCAGCTAGATTAATTGATGCTTATTATAATAAAAGGAAAGAGAAACTTGTATCAAAGATTACAGATGATCCTTTTGAATTGTTAGGCTTATCAAATGAAATGTATAAGCTTGATTATGCAAAAAAGCCCCAACTAATTTCTATTATTTATATTATAATTTATAATGCTATTTTAATTTCAGTAACTGTTCTTATATATCTTTTACATTATAATCTAGTATTGTATATATTGTCTGGCTTTATAACTAATATTATACTAATTTTAATTATAAAAATAAAACAAAAACTAAAAGTTAGAGGCGGTAACCGGCAGCAGCATGTAACTTAGCCCTTCTTTCTAATATATGATGATTATTTTTAAGGAAGAAATAAATATCTGGATGAACTGATTTTATCTTTATATACCATTCTTCATGTACTTCCTTTATAAGATAATGCATATCCGGATCCCCCCCAGTAGATTCTTGAATTATATGCTCTTTTGATACATTTCCAATATGCTTTAGTGATTCTATCACATTTTCATTATCAACTTCTACCAAAATAGGTGGATTTACTATATAATTACCTTTGGAATCTTTTTTATTTGTTATGTTTGAGAAGTTTTTGCTTAATTCTACCAAAATCTTAAGGAAAGCTGACTTATGTGTTCCTTTTACTCCAAAAGTATCATCTAATGCTTTTATTGTATTATTATATAGTTTAATTTCAGAATAAACCTTCCTTAATTCTGTAGATTCATGTAATAATAATAGCATTGGAAAGAAAAAGTCTGGCATAAACCTTCTTAAAATAGGTCTAAGTTCTTCTATACCAATTTGATGTTTTAGTATCCATCTCATTATAGAATGTGTCATTTCTTTATTATAATAAGCTCCCCATAAGAAATAACCAATATTACCTTCTCCTAAATCCTTCTTTAATATATTTTGAGTATAATCTAAATAAGCTTTTTCCATAAGAGGGGTAGAACCTTCTCCAATATATATGGGTTCTTTCCATAGAATTATTAATGAGTGAAATCTTTCCCTAGCCCTACCTGCTAATTGCCTTGGTATTTGTGTATTAATTATATGCGCTAATCTAAATTCTCTAATTTCAAAAATTCTTTGTAATATTTTTCTTGCAGTACCCGTTGCTCCTTCTGCGAATAAATCAAACATATTATGTGCTTCATCTAATACAATAGGATATGGAAATATTCGACCTTTCTCTTGTATTTGTTTACTATGTAAGTTTATTCTACCTAAATAATCATATGGCAAATAGCATACATCCAAATATATATTCTCTTTAGTTTGTTCATCAGTATAGCTAAGATACTTCATTATATACTTATATAGGGCTATGGATAACATAGATTTACCAGTACCAGGTTCTCCTAAAATTAATAACCAGTAGTCCTCATCAATTGGCGCATTAATAGCGTCAGTTATTTCTTTTGATAATCCTTCTATAAATTCTATTGGATTTATAAACCTCCTTCTAACATCTGTTCTACCTTCCCATTCCTTATTTAGGGTTATCTTAAATACTTTAGTCTCTTTAAAAAGATCTAAGATGTCTTGAGCAGTAAGTTTTCTTATATCTTCAACAGTTTTTATTTGCATCATTCTAATCTGGGTGGATTTTGAGGACCTGAGCCACGACTGCCTAACAAAGGTGTCATTAAAGCTATTACAGTTATTAATACTACGGGTGATGCAAAATAAGTAAAGAATACTGGCCCTGGAAGATTTAGATAACCTATCTCTTCAAGTCCTAATACTGCAATTAAAAATATCCACATAATAACCATAATACCCATTAATAGTGTCTTGATACTTTCAACTCTATTAGCTTCCATAGCTATGTAAAAGGATATAAGTAATATCTCTAAAAGTATATATGAGAAAACATCTCTAAATGTAATTAGATTTACAATATTATTAGTTAAGCTCATTAATTGAACCCCAATAATAGAAATGTTGGTTGGCTCCATCTTAGAATGGTTTTAATCCTGCGGCTGCGAATACTAATAAGGCCAGATATACCAATATAGCAATTATTGATCCATAATATACAATTGATGTTATTGCATTAGCTATTACTGTTGCTGTAGGTCCTAATAGTACTGTTACTGGAGTTAATATTAATGAAACAAATACTGCAACTCCCTGGATTGCTAAAGATATTGCATATATTACATCTATTGCAAGTCCTATAAAATCAAATATAAAGTTAAATGGGTTACTAAGCATCTGTGTTATTGTACCATTTAGACTAGTAATTGTATTATTTACCTGATTCATATACTTATTTAAGTTTGGTAGGTTAAGGTTATAAATTCCATAAGGTCCAAAGAATAAACCCACTAAGTTTGTTACAAAAGTGATAATCATAAATAATCTCATTAAAAAGCTTAAAGGTTGTAATAGTGGATGTTCTCCCATAAATTTAGATATAAACTCTGAGTAAGCAACATCTAATATAAAGAAGAAGAATATACCTGCAGTTAAAACTAGAGGAGCTGTTGTTTGGAGAGTTGCAATTGCTATAAGTACTATAAATAGAGCTAATCCAAATCCTGCTACTATTAACCTTTGATAGTATGAAAAAGCTCTAGTCCATGCATATAATATTAGGATTGCTATTAAATAAACCATAAATGATGGTAAAGTTATTCTATTGCTGAGAACTGTTGATGGATAATATAATTGTTGAATAACTCCATTTTCATATTCTAAAGTAATAAGCATATAGTTGGTTGAATTAAATGTATAATTTGCTGGTAAACTATTTAAGAGGACAGTAAAGTTGTTTGAGTTTATTGAATTTAAAATATAATTTTGATGGAAAGTATTATTATAAAATATACTTATATTTACTGAAGAAACCTCTGTTGGAGCTGTTACAGTTACTTGATATACGTTAGCAGAAATATTTGTAACATTTATAATTGGGTATGTTACAATTTCTGTCATAGATTGATTATTTTGTGAGAATATTTGAGCTATAAGATTATCTATTGATATAGCTTGTGATTGTTGTCCTTCGATTGTAGCTAAATATGTACTATTTGCTCTTATTACATATAATGCTCCATCTCTCATTGGTACTGGTGCATAATAAACATTAGATGAATATAAATAAAGATAAGAACCTTCTAAATAGCAACCAGTTTGTGGATTTTCTACAGCGATTAATGTATCTTGATATGGTTGAGAACCAATCAAAGGGTTATCAAAATATGCTAATGATGTATTAATTAAACATATAGGCCATTGGAATCCATAATTTGATAATAAATTAGTATTAAATCCTTCATCAAATGTTATACCACTAATTTGTTGTGATATTTGTACAAAATTACATTGATTATTAGTCCATAAGTATAAAGTATAAGTATTCATATTTGCATTTGAATATTGTACTATATTATTTACACATTCTAATGTTAATGAATATGTTACATTTGATGGTATATCTCCTGAATCTTCCATATACATATTGAATTCATTGTAATAATAAGGTCCAGTTGAATAAGTAAATGATGTTGTTACATTTACAGGATCAATACATGTAATACTCCAATTAAAGTTATGGGTTGAGGTTTGTGATATAACCCATGAATATGTTATAGATCCGTTTGTTAATACTGATTGATTATTAGCTATTAATGTGTTATTATCATAGAAGGATGTATTACATGTAACATTTGGTAAAATATCTTTTTCTATAACTGTATAATTCATTCCTAAAGGTGCAGTATAAATTAAAATTTGGGGTAGATATATTGTTAAGTTAACTACTACAGTATCCCATAGTGGTTCAAAACTCATATTTCCAAATGATTGTGTACCATATGTTAAAGACCCATTAATATAATTCAATGTATTATTTTGTACGTATGGGGTAAGGTTAACAAATAAATTTTCAGGAGTTTCTATATAATTACATGAAAGATTAAATTGTAATGTTTGGTTTGTTACATTATCATAAATTATTAAAGTATTATTTGGTCTCATGCAATAATAGTTTATGTTTAAGTTTGTATTATATAGGTTTGTATAATTTATATTATTATAAGTGTAAGGTATGGGAGACATTGAAACATTTAATTGATCTAATTGGATAACAAAAATATCAGTTGCAATTGCTGTCATTCCGGATGATTGTCCATAAGCTATTATTGTTAAATTATATGTACCTGATTGATTAAATAAATATTGATAAGTATATGGAATTGTTAAAGTTTGTCCTGCAGTTATTGAAACATTATTTGTTGTTAAAATTGAACCATTTAAATAAACTGTATAATTTGCATATTCTGAAATAGGATCTGTTATAGAAACATTAAATTGAAAGTTTGTTGATGTATTTACTGAAATTGTAGATGTTAATAATAATGGTCCTTGTATTGAAAAAGATGGCATTACTCCATTTGGAGGATATGCTCTAATTCTTGTCCAATAAGTTACTTGTACCGCATTATTATCAATATCCACAGGTAAAATATAAAAAGACGATGGAAAAGTAGCTGTTGAAATATTATAATAATAAACTCCTGAACCATAAGCATAAACTATTGATGATGAACCTGAAGATGCTACACCAAAAACATAAAAAGTATTTAAAGCCATTTGGTCATTTGTACTGGTTGCACTACTACTTATCCAATAGTTCCAAATATTATATGGATTACTACCATAATCTATTCTTGAAAGCCAAAAGTTTGTACCAGAAAAAGATGTTCCACTACTTATACCCATACCAACTTCACTACCACCTGCACCAACAGTTGTTGGGCTAGTACTTTCTGCATAAACTTCAAAAACAATTGGTGGTGAAAATGTAGATGTTGAATAATATAATACTTGACAACCATATGAACCCGCTGAATATGTTAAACCATTATTTACTGTTATAGTAGCAGTAAAAGAACCACCACAAAAATTATTAGAAGTAAATCCGCCTGGTAACGTTGTTCCATTAAAATTCCAATAATAATTAAATACATAATTTCCATTATCATATTGTCCGTATGTTGATGATAATTGAGGTGCTTCTCCTACATATGGATAATATTGAGAATAATAATTAGCACCAGAAGATCCTATATACATATATATTGTTATATTTGAATTAGCAGGAATTCCGTTAGATATATTTACCCACCAAACATCACAGTATACACCATTAAAGTTTTCTTGTCCTTCATACCATGAATATAGATTTGGAGTATCCCCAATAGTTGTTGCAAAGTATACATTTGACCCATTACTATTTATTTCGTTAAATAATGTTGCATTATTTACATATGCAAAATTAGATGGTAAATTTGGATTACTATTACAAATAGCAATATCTTGTTGAAAAGGTGCAGGTGTGGCAGTAGATTGGGAATTAGTTATATTAATTTGATACCATCCTTGAGAATAAATAAATTTAGCTAATAAAATAGATAACAGAAATATGCCAAATAATTTAAGGAATTTTTTGGTCATCTTCTACCAAGTTGTACTTGTTGTATAGCCAATACATATATTCCAGCCACTACTATTACAAAGAATATTAGCCATACATATGGGCTCGATAATACACTAGTATATGAGCCAAAATAGCTTAAAGTATTTGCTGTAGTATTTGTTATATTCTGAAGATTATTACAAAAAGCAGAAATATTACTATTATTATATGTGTTTGCTATTTGTAAACATTGTTGATATTGTTGACCATAAAATTGGGTTTGAGTATTAATTCCAACTGCAGATAAGTAGGAAGCTACAGATACATTCGCAGCTATTATATAAGACATAACTATAACTAAAATAAGAGCTAGTATTGCTACAACTGTTATAATAATTAAAGACCCTATAGACCTCATCTTTATATTATATTACCTCCAAATCCTATAAAATGCATAAGCCACATCAGACATACTTGTTTTTGCCTTTCCTAATTTAGGTTTCACTGCTGGTGATTCATGCTTTGGTTTACCAAGTCCTAAGAAAGCAAATTGCCAAGGATTACTTGTAGAAACTGATACAGATACTGATTCTGAAGTACTTGGAGATAAAGAAAGAGATGTAGAAGTAGATGTTGAAGTTGAAGTTGAAGTACTTAATGATTGTGATAAGGATGAGCTTAATGATGAAGACATTGAAGCGCTAATTGATGGTGAAAGACTTGTAGAATTTGATAAAGAAGAGCTAATTGATCCTGATAAAGAACTAGAGGTTAAACTTGATGATAAACTTCCAGAAGACATTGAAGTAAGTGTACTTCTAGAAGTACTTAATGATGTTGATGTAATTGATGAGTTTCTATTTGAAATTGATGAACTACTAGATATTGATGAAATTGTTGATGGATTTGCTATACTAGACTCAAATAAAGAACCAATAGATCCGATAACAGAACCTACTCTTACCATTTTTGGACTTTGTGTATTGCTTTCAAATGGATTTAATGATTTAAATACATCCTCCATATTTATTTCATTTGGTTCAGTCCAATCTTTTTCTAATATACCTTTTTCTTTTGATATTTGTTTTATTCTTTCATAATCTTTCATAACATTTCTATCTATTCCTGGAATACGCTCATATATTGAATCAGTTAACTTTCCTCCCAAATATATTAAGCTTAAAGTATCTCCGGTATCCTTTAATCTATATGTAGCTGGTGCTATATATGTTTGTGTCTTATAGAAGTATTTTTCTATTATATCTCTATATCTTGGGTCTATATAGGTTAAGTCTCCAATTGGTATACTAAATTCTTTTGATATTAAATAAATATATATATTTCTCCTTCCAGGATTTAAGTTTCCTATAAATTCAGATAATACATTTCTTTGGGTTTCATAATCAGCATCCTTTAATAGATTCTTAAGAAATGAAACAACATAATCGGGATTATCTATTTTCTCTCCTCTATTAATAGCTTCTACTATATCATGTAAGGATAATTGCCTTAAAGTTGCAACTGCAGAAGCCTTATCTAATAATGTTTGTGATAAACTTGCAACTCCTACTTTATCCCTATAATAGGGTTCAGGTCTTGGGAATCCTAAATCATTGAAATTACTCAATCTTGCATAAACATTTTTCCATTCACTTCCTTCATTTGGCATATGTATATCAACAACATGTTCTCCATCTCTATATTTATCAATAACTAAATGCTCTTGTGCTACAAATCTATTAGTATTTAAAGCTTTATTAAGTAACTTAGCAATATCCTCTGCAGCTTTTTCTAATACACCAGGATCTCTTGTATTTATCATAACATCAACATCTCCGGGCATCCTAAACTTCCAAATAGTGTTTCCATATCTATCAATAATAGCATATTCTTTTCCAGCCCTTACAACTTTTCCTCCATACATTTTAGCTATATTATCTAAATATTGTCTTACACTTTCAGATCCATATATTACTGCATTTTTTCCAAAGTTTTCTTGTATATATTCTTTTATAGTATCTCCCATTTGTGTACTTACTAATTCTCCATATTCAAATCCATATTTTTTAGCATATTCTTCAGCATAATCTCTAAACTCTATTTCAATATTTTTTGTTGGCTTTATCTTTGCTAATATATCTTTAATAGACTTTACTGCCTTATAAATTCTTTCCACCATTTCAGCATCTTCATACATACCATTTCTTCTTAAATATTTTATTGTATCAATTACATCACTAGGTGTATTATATATTCCTGCTACATTTAAAGTTATATCATTTACAGACCTTCTACTTATAAAGCTTTCTTCTTTTCCAGCTGAACCAAATCCAAACTTATATTCATCACCAGATCTCACAAAGTAAAATAAAGTACGTTGATCATTACCTAAATTTAAGTTTACTTTCAATCCTCTAAACATTTTGTCTAATTTCTTTCCGAGATCTTTTAATGTTTGTTGAGCTTGATAATATTTTTCTCCATCTAGTACCTTATCTCTAACATATTTTGCAAAATCTTCTTCTTTACCTAAAATAACATCATCTCTTATACCTAAAATTCCATTTAATCTTAAGTACATCTTATCTTGTGGTAATAACTCTTTTTCAATAATCTTTTCTTGTAAATCATTATATATTTCTTTTAATCTTTGTATAGTTTGTGTTGTTGTCCATCCTATTGTATCTTCTTCTGTTACTAATCCAGCTTCAATCATCCTATCCTTAAGGTATTTTTCTAATCTCCATCCTGCTCCAGTAGTATCTAATACTCTTTGAGCTTCTGGAGATTCTAATAAATATGGTATATTTGAAAAAGTAATTAATCTATCTAAACCATGAGTTACAAATCCAATTCCAAAAGCACTCGCAATTAATTCAGGATTTCCTGAAGGTAACATAAATAGAGCATTAGTAGTACCTGCAGCTAAAGATGAAAATAATGGATTTCCAAAGAATCCAGATGAGAACCTACTCATAAAGAGATCAACAGGAACAAATAAAAGACCCATCTCAGCTCCACTTATAGCAGCTTGTTTGGCTTCTGAGGGAGACAACCATTTTCCATTATTTTGTAATGAAAGAGCTTCTTGTACTTCAGTGTTTATTCCAGCTTGAGCAATTACACTTTGTGTTAAATCTGTTAGGATTGTATTTTTAAAACCTGTTATTCCAACATTTGTTAAGCTTCTATTTAATAAACTACCTAATGTATAAGTACCTGCAGCAGTTAGTCCGGATGTTGTAAATAAAAATATATCTTCTTCAGGAGATAATAGCTTTCCTGTAGTAAAGTATGATATTGCATTTGTAAGTCCAGTTACTGCAGAACCTTGTATTAAAAAGTTCTTAGCAAAATCTCCCAACGTTGGCATAGCTGTTGTAGCTGTTGCGCCTGTAGCTTCCTCTTCAGGACCAAAATATTCAATAAGAGCTATACTAGCTAAAGGTTTAGCTATTGTTATAAGATTACTTACAAAATTTGCAGGAGTACCTGCTATTTGGGCTTGTTGTTCTAAATTTAAGAAAGATTGTGCAATATTTGAGAAGAATTGTGAAGGTCCTTGTAATCCCCAATTAGCAAGAGTTTGACTAATACCTGCAGAATATTGAGCTAAAGTACCAAATAGTTGTATTCCACCCTGAGCACCAACATTATATGTTATAGGACTTTGTTCAATTTCTTGTGCTTCAAACTGTATGTTTTCTAGTTCACCTTGATAGATATACTTTTTTGGTAACTGAATTGGAGGAGTTATAACACCAGTTATATATGAAGTTTGAGGTGTACTTGGGCTTCCCCAACCAAACAATGTTTCAAATACATTATAAAGAGTATTTCCTATATTATTCCAAATAGCAGAAAAACTGCTATTAATGCTTTGTATAGGATTATAGTTTGAATAATTTATTGTAGTACCTGGTAAAATATATTGATTTGAAGATACATTATTGGTTTTAATAATATTCTGGATAACTGTAGGATTAAAAATAGTTTGACCTGAAGTATTTGTTACTAAAGGAGGATATTCAGCCATAAATACATTGTAAGGACTTATTCCATAAGTATTATCCAAATAAGTTAATAGATCCTGTTGACTACTAAATTGTTTGCTGCTTAAAATTTGTCCATTAGAACCTTGTAAATAGATATTATTATTAATTAAATCTACAGTTAAATAAGTTGGCATACTAGAAGTTGTAGTAGAACCTGAATTATTTGTATTACTTAAATTAAAGGTTATTATTTCATTTGAATATGTCTTATACTGTTGATTGTAAATCATTTGAGTTATTAAATCATAATTGGAATTACCTGTCTGTAAGTTTTTGATAGGTACTGTATCTACGACCTGACCAGTAATAGTATTATAAATTAACATTTGACCATTACCATTAGAATTTACGTAGATAAAAGCTAATTCATTAGGATTACCAGCCATTCCTAAATTTGTTATTAGAATATTATTACTTCCATATTGTTGAACAAAACCGATAACTTCTTGATTTGTTATTTTAAGATTTCCAACAGTTAAAGTATATTGAGGAGGAGTAACATAAACCCACTCATTTAATGTTGGATAATAATACCATGTATATGGTTGAACTCCTGAGGGCATTTTACCTTGTGCTAATTCAATATATTGCTGATATGTTAGAGTTGGAGCATTAATTGATTGTAAGGTTATGCCTCCTTGTGGAGTACCTGGTTGGAAAGTTACTTGACCATTACCCATTAAATAAGGTATAAATTGCATAGTTTCATTAACATTATAAATTGCAGTATAGTCTGGTTTATATCTTCCACCTTCTACATCATAAATAGTTCCAGAAATTTGTAAACTAGTAGTACTTGCTGCTGTACCCGTTGGTGAAATTGAATAGGTAGGTATAGTTACTGTTTCATCTATTGCAATTTCCTGACCATCTGATGTATAAAATTCTCCTAAGGATTTAATATTATATTGATTATTTCCTAAGTATGTTATTATAATAGGAGTTTGACCTGCATCTGGATTCCCTACTTTAATAGATTGTCCTGGCTTTAAATTATCTATTCCTTCTAATTCTTGTTGTGTTAATTGATAACCATATTGTTGTAAAACATTACTTATTACTTGTGATGGTTTAATAATATCTCCCTGCACTGGCGTTGTTGGAGCTGGGGGTTGAGCTATTATTAGTGGATATGTTGATGACTGATAAACAATCTGTTTAGTTTTTGGATTTATAACATAATAGGTAATTAAATCTTTTTCACTTACATATCCACCAGGCTCTAATTTATAATAATTTGTTATATATTTTACTACAACATAACCATTTACATTTGTAATTTCTATATAATGAGTAGTAATATCACTTGTAGCTCCTCCTTTAGGAATAAACTGACTAGATCCTAATTGAAATTGTAACCATATAGTATTTCCAGAAATAGAAATACTGGAATTATCAAGATAGACTACATTTTGATAATAGTTATTGTTGTTATGTGGAATCCACCCTGTTGTATTAAATCCCAATATTTGGAATATTTCAGTTAATGGTAATCCTCCTGTAATCTGTTCAACTTGTTCAGCAATTTTTGTAAGATCTATAGTTTCAAATTCTCCAATAAAATGTGTATTTTTAATATTTAAAAGTTCATTAATTACATTTTTTAGATTATTAAGAACATTGTTATATTTATTAACAAATTCTTTGAGGGAGATATTAGCTTTTGCTTTTTCAACAGGGGATAGTTCATTTAAAATTTGCCTAATATTTTGAATAAGATTATCTAAAGTTTTAGAATCAATTCCTTCTGATTGTAATCTTTCTTTAATAATATTTAAATAATTAAGAATTGCTTTAGTATCTTTTATAAGGGCTTGTATAGCTTTCGGAATTGTATACCAAATAGCATTAATAGGAAACGAAATCCAAACAACTATATACTGAGGCTCAGGGACATCTGGAGCACTAAATGAAAGGAATTGATTTATAAGATCTAAAAGTTCATTAGCAAGATTTTTTATATTCTTTGCATATTTATCTTTGCCAATAAAACCTTTAATAAAAGGTCCTAATATCTTTTCAGCAAAAGCCAATAATTGAGCTTCATTTAATTGTTGAGTTGTCTTTGATGCTATTACTGGTTTTTCTTTTACTCTTACATAATGGCTTACATGGGTACTCTCTATATTAACACTAGGATCGGTACCTCTTCCGACGATAGAAATTGTTTGTACCGGATTTAAAGTTTTTGTTCTTTCTAAAACTGGATTTTGTACTGGACTTTGAGGAGCTAATTCTGGATGTGTTAAATTTGTTGAATAATTTATATTAATACTATAATTAGTATCAGATCCTCTATTAATTAATTTTCCATAATTTGGATTCACAAGTAGACTTTGTCTAGGATTAATTACAAAAGAGTTCCCTGGATGACCAGGATCTATTCCATTCTGATTTGGTTTATTTTCATTTAATAGAGTAACTACGGGTACTACCATTACTTAAGAGATTCCTCAATTCTTTTAACCCTTTCATAGGGTATCACTGTTCCGATGGATTTAAGATGTTCAACCCGGTCATAGATTTCTTTAGCAATGGAATGCATACCTTTATAAGATGAAATAGACTGAGCTAAATCCATAGCTAAGCCTTTTACTAAATTCTCTTCTAAATCCATCTCATTCATAAACCTCCTAATAGTAGAAATTAAACGTTTGTCATATTCTTCACTTAAATTTAATAAGACTCTTGTCCTACCTAAAATTGTGTGTTTATTCCATTCCATTAAAACAGGCCTTAATCTATGACCGTCATGATAAGCTATATGAGTTAATAAAGCATCCTGATTTAGGAAATCAGAAACATCTAAAAAGAAAGCAATTGCTGTAGCATCAAAGTCAACTGCACTTTCTAATTCATCTTTTTCAGGGAAGACCTTAACTATTGAGTTTTTTCCAAAATAAATATCCTTGAAATAAACATATTCAGACATAATAAAAAAGAAAAGGGCTTTTAGCCCTTACATTGTAGCTGCTGGTACGCCCCTATAACCAGGTCCAGAAACCGAATTTACTACTTGGAATATTAATGCTATTACAACTACTGAAATTACTAATATAACTACCATTGGTAATACATTTAATAGGAATACAAATGCTTGTCCTGTTGCTGTTACTCCTTGGTATGTTTCAGTGTATTGTGTATTAACTAAGTTTACTAATGTGCTCTCTGCGTTAGATATAGAGTTAGATACTGCTGTGTTGTTTGGATATGTTGCGTTTATCTGATTTAGCTGTTGTAATCCCAATGCCATCTGTTGTGCTGTTAATGGCAATACCGTTGTACCAAATGCTCCTGTTATTACTATACCCAATACTGACAATAGACCCAATACTAAAATTGCTAAACCCAATTGTATTAGCGCATATGCCCATGGCTCCATAACCTTTATAAGCTTATTTTTGGTTTATAAACTTTTTAGTAGTTATAACTTATATATTATTACTTAAATCTTACTTAACCTATTATAAAAATAAATATTTTTTGAATACTTCTAATATCTGATCATAGATCTCTTCCATATCTTTAAGTGAATCTCCTATCAATTCCATACTAATAACTGTATCTTCTATTTCTCTGATCCTATTTAGCTCATCTCTTCTATTATCTTCCTGACTTCTATTTTCTTCAGTATCTTCATTTTCATCAGGATTCTCTTTTTTATTATCTTCTGGTTTTTTGTATAAGCTAATAACTAAATAACAATCTTCTAATAAAACTACTAGTTTATACTTTAATAGATTTATATCATCATTAGTAGCCATTAATTTAGCTTTAGCAAATGAAAGTTGAAAATCAAGGAGATGTCCTAAAGCTATATTCTTTAATTGTTGATCTGAATAAGCCATTTTAGCCTAATATTCTAAAGTTTCTTCTTTGCCTTTCAACTGGTCTAGCTTCTTCTTCATATGGATTTACTTTTATACCATATGTACCAGTAACTAGATTTAATATCCAAACAATTCTACTCAGGATATACATTAAAACTCTATAATCTATTCTGCCCCACCTAATATAATCATCATAAGTCATAAGTTCTTGTAGTATACCATCTAAATATTTTCTTTTAGATTCATCATCAGTAACCTTAGCTGAGGATACATACAAAAAGATATTAGTTATTAGGGCTCTAACTTTTTTTAAATATTCTTCATCTAAAACTCTATAATTTGCAGAAACTTCTAAGTTACTTGTATTTCCTACTTCTTGTAAGAGTCTAATTATCTCTGGTAATAATTGATATCTAATATCCACTACAGGTATTGATTGGAAATCAACCATTACTTTTTAAGAGATGCATAAATTTTAGCTAAATTTATAGCATCTAATAGATATTGTTTTAGGCCACTTTCTAATTCTTCATCCATTTGTGTTAACTTAAATTCCCACTCTGCAGGATATATCTCTTTTTTATGTAAGATTACTCTAACAATATCTCCCTCCACCTGTATCTCTGGAACTTGGTCGTATTTAATAATATCTATTTGAGAAACAAATTTTATATCTTTTGCATCTTTATCTATTCTATATTTAAATATATTCAAACCAGTAAGTAGTACACCCTGCACTTTATTTGTTTCTTTATTTTGTATCTCGCTCACTTTCATTGCTATAGCCTTATTAAGATCTAGATGCAATAGATAAAATCTTGACTCACTTATTTCTTTTCCATTATAATAGTACTTTTTAGTAACTTTTGGTTCTAGCTTAGAGTCCTTTATATTAAACTCTACTATAACAGCTTCTTCTAATACCTGAGGTTCTTTAAAAACTTTTATACCCATATATTTATATATAGGTGATAACATATATATAAATATATGGGTCAGGTTATAATAGAAATTACCGTACCTGTAGCACCAGCGAGTAGGAAATTTATACACCATATCTATGCAGGAGTAGGCTCCGAAGCCCCAGAGATTACTCGCTACTTTAGAAGAGATTTAGCTAAATTAACAAAAGAACTTAGTGCCAAAATTTCAGAAAAAGTAAAACCGGGAAGCTATATTAAAGGACAAATTATTTTAGGATATGATGATAATACAAAAAAACCACTTAAACTTCTTACAAAAGAACTAATAATTTATGATTCCGGTGTCCCTTATAATTACCCTATTATTGTAGAAAATAAATGATGAACTATCCTAGTGGGTTAACTATATGATATGATGAATTTACTGGATATGTACTATTTACTGGTAATGTAATATTAGTAAAATTAGTTGGATTGAGAGCATTTAAATAGTGGACATTATTTAAAGTTGCTGCAAAAGTTCTTATAAACATCACTGCGATTATAAATATTGCTCCAATTAATATAAGATATAATATAGATCTAACTTGTTCCATTGATTTTGGTATAAGAAATCCAAATATTCCAAGGATTGATCTTTTATTATTTGGTATAGCTTCTTCTAAGTTTATCTCCTTAGATGATTGTATAATATCTATTAAATCATATAAGATTCCTTTTGGATTACCAGTAAAGTTTCTAATTCTTTTATCTTCTAAATCTTTAACTTTTATTGGTATCCCTCTTGAATCTCTCATAATATCTACTAATTTCATTAATTGGCTTGGTTGAGTATTTTCTAAATATTTTAAAATCCATTGTATAGCTACATAGTAATAGGCTCCTATATCTGATGTCTTTTCTAAATCTTCAACATTTGGAATTATTGATTTAGGTACTTTTTCTTTTACTAAAGGTAAACCATAATATAATAAAATAGCTTTCACCTTACCTTCAGCTCCATTATATTCTATAGTCCACTCATCTACAAAGTTACCAAAAGCAGTTAATAGAAACCGATCAGCTCGTTTAATATATGCAAAAGGGGGATCGAAATGTATTACATATATAATATTATCCCTAAAAGGGAAATTAACCTTCTTCAGTTTATTGTTGTTTTTGAGGTGGAACAGCATTTGGAGGTAGAATTGGTGGATAAGTTTGTTTTGCCGTATTATATAATCCACTTGCTATAGATTCATAACTCATTAATAAAGAACTTATTATAGAACTATAGTAGACTACTAATTCTTTAGCCATCTCTTTAGTAGCTTCATCAGTAATCCTTCCCGATTCTAATAACATCTGTAAGTTTACTAAATATTTATGAAGTCTAGTTGTAACTTTATTTATCCCAAAGAGAACTTTTACCTGTCTTTCATCATTAGCTATATATTGCTTAGAGAAAGTTTCTTTAATAACTCTAGATATAGGATAATCTAGAGGATTTACATCAAAAGTTTCAAATAAACGTTTCCTAGATTTTGCTTTTTCAATTTCTTCTAAAGTATATTCTTCTACTCTTTTAAATATATCTTCATCTTTATTTTCAGATTTTTCTTCAGCTTTCTTTTCTTCAGTCATTAGATTAGAAATTTAAGTGAAGGTAATACTAAGCCTATAATTATACCCGCAAAAGCAAATAAAGTTAATACAAGAGTATAAACTTTATTTATGGCTGATTCATTATACTCTTCCGCTTTTGTAATTATATGAGCCACAATTATTACTGCAAATATAGAAGCGATCATGAAGGGAACACCTATTATGGGAGTTATTACTAGAGCATATACTATCATCGCTAGAGCTCCTTTTATAGAGAATCCTAATATAAAAGACCATATTGCTGCGAATATCAAAAACTTCTTAGATAGCATATCACCGATCATTATATTTTATATGTAATAACAGATTTATATATTTTGCTTTTCTTTTATATATACCCCCACATAGTATAACATAAATATCACATTTAGCACAACTAAGGCAATAGCGAGAAATACAATATCTTGATTAATACTGGTAATTAAGGACATAACATTCAGTAATTCACTATATATATTTAAATCATCCAAAACCGATGAATATATATATTGCAATGTTGAAAGATAGTTGATCAAGCTATTAGTAATAAATGGAATTATTCCAGAGAAGACTCCATTTAAGAAGAATAGTAGAGATTTTGTTCTAGGTGAGATCTTTAAAGCTAATATTATTGAGAAAAATATAAGTGGTACTATTGTTAATAAAATAAATACTAAAGGAAATATATTTATAAAAGCCATGCTTTCAGGATTTACTATTATATCTATAGTATAATTTAAGGTTTGGTTATATAGGTATGGTAAACCCATAAATTATATATTACTCTCCTATTTAAAAATTTTATAAATTTGAAAACTATTATATATATTATGGCAAAGAAAGATAAAAAGAAAGAAGAGCATAAAGAAGAACACAAACAGTAGGCTTAATCCTTTATTAATGGGGGCTGGATATAAAAGGCGTTAAATCCTCTTTTATTTTTTTCTTAGAGCGGAGTATAATTAAAATAAAAGAAAATTATAATAGCTATAACAGCAATATATTTTATTAGACTCCATTTTGTAAAGCTCTTAAATATCAAACCTATAGGTATTGGTATAATACCTGCTATCAGAAACCATAAAAATAAGTTTCCTGTAGGATATATAAATAAGAAAATAATCAAATTTACAAAAAATACAGCAATTCCTTCTTTAACACTTTTTGGAGTTACAAAGAATCTGTAAATTCCAAGCCCAAATAGGCTATATAAAACTATTGTTATTAATAAATAACTAAAAGAATAAAAATCCATTAATGGCTTTCTCTATCTTCTCTTATAGATTCCTATAGCTTTAATATTTATATCTCTTTTCTCTTTCAACGGTTGTACCATCCTCATAAATTATAATCTTCTTTATTATTTTTCTAACTTTTTTAGGTCTAACCTTATTTACTTTATAAGAACTATATCCAGATACAAAGCTACCAACTAACGAAAGTGCAAAGATTATAGCTAAAGCAAGGTTATATATATAGCTATTTGCTGATATTGCAAAAGCTGCTAAGATTGCAACTATTATTAGTAGAAAAATGAAAACATTTAAATCAAAACCATCTCTAAACTCAAGCAATGTCTTTTGATCTACAAAAACACCTTCTTTACTTGATTGCTGTGTATTAGAATCTTGTTGTTGTGTTTGTTGAGCTTGTGTTTGTGACTGTATGCCAGACTTTTCTCCTTTTAATGTACTTATTGCAGATAATGTAAATATTATAAATGCTGAGAACAATAAAAGCAATAAAACCGGCAATACTACTAAAAGATTACTCAAAAGACTAAGCTCAGTACTTACTGAATTTATTGTTACTGTTATTGTTGTTGGATCCATATTATTTATATAAACGTTAGGTTTTTAGATCTTCCTTCAATTAGCTTAGCATTCATATTCTGTTTCTTCAGTTTGCTCATCTTCATAATAAATTATCTCTTTTACTACTTTCTTAACTTTAGGTGTAAACTCGTCCAATTTGCTAAAACCACTAAATGCATCTACCATAGCAATTACTGAAAGTATTAAAATGAGGATGAAAGCTACTTGAGCTGCTATATAATTTATAACTACGATTCCTGATATAGATACGATAGATATTAAAAAGGCTAACATGAAATTATCTGCTATCGAATATTTTGCTTCTTTTAATGTTTCAAGATCTACAAAAACACCCTTTTTATTTTGTTGCTTAGGTGAGGTATTTTGCTGATTCATACTTATAATATAAGAATAAGATTTTTAAAGCTTACTGATTTTTCATTAAATCTTTCATATAATCTAGTTGTAAAAATATTGTTAATTTAATGCTTTTTATTCTGTAACAGAGATCTTCTATTCTAGAAAATTGTTTTACTATTACTGTAGAGTCTGGTAGTTCATCTTTTAATAAATTTTGTTTAAGCAAATCAGCTTCTTGAGCTAATTCAGAAATTATTTGATCCAATTCTTTTAGTGCTTCTTCAATCATTGGTCTTCCATTTTTACTTTCTTCCATATTATCTATATCGTGATCTACGTTTATAAACTTTGAGTGTTTTTATTCTATAATTATTATAAGTTCTAAAACTTCTTGGTACTATCATATATGATAAAAGTAAAGCAACAAAGGTTCCCAATATTAAAAAAAGCAGTATTGTTAATATAGTAAAGAAGTCCATATTATAATTTATAGTGGGTAAGTTTTTATACTTTTCTATTTTTACTTGAAAATGTTATAGTTGTTATACTAAATTTTTATAAAAATGGTATCATAAAAATATATTATGGATACAAATATAGAGAATGCACTTAATAGGCTAATAAAACATGCGGAAAGCTTAAAAAATATAAAAGATCTTTTGGAATTATACAATGAATTGAATGATTTAGAGTTAAGGGTTAAGATAGTAAGAGATATGGTTGCAGAAATCTTAATGAGAAAGGTTAAGTAATCCTTATTATATATAGCGGAAATTAAAGGTTTCTGCCCTTCGGGACCTATGGGCAAAAAATTATACCATTACTTAAGGGAGTTCTTTCTATGCCTTTTCTAGAATAGAGAATTCTGCACCTAATAGGGGAAGATAATTATGCCCCTATCATACTATAAATTTTTAAAAACTAAAAATAATTATAAATATATGTACGAAGATGACTACTTTATAGATGTTGGTACAGATAATAATGGCTTTAAACTAATAATAAGAGACATTTCTGGAAATATAGCTAAAATCTTTGATAACACAAATTATATTGTACAACAGGCATGGAGAGAAGTATCTCAATTAATTGAAAATTATGATTTAATGATTTATGGTAGAGTTCGTTCCTATGAAGATGGCGATTTTATCTTTGACTTATTCAAAAGATACCTATTTATTATATTTATAGAACAAGATGCATCCTATCTAGCTAATTTAAATGGTTATAGAATAGAATATCCAGAATTTACCTACTATGTTGCAACACTATATAAACTTTACAAAGCATTTGTTAATCCAAGATTAACTTTAAGTCCTCAAGATTTTGTTTTAATTATTGGTCCTCTATTAACCAAAGTAAGACCAGATATCTCTGGACAAGAGCTAGTCAATTTATTTGATATCTTTGTAATGAATTATTATAGAGCTATAGATTATATAAATAAAAAACGTATAGGTCTTAATAAAGTTATGTTTGCAGCTGAAAGACCTATGATTGCCCAACCTAATATAATAGTTACTAGACCAAGTACAACAGTTAATCAACCAAGAACAAGATCTCAAAGAATAAGATATCAAGTACCTATACCCCAACCAGTAAATAACCCACCAAAAGTAGTACCTCAAAGTCCTCCAGTTCAACCTAGAATACCTATTAAAGAAAAACCAGAAGTTACTCAACCACATGAAGAAACTAATCAACTTAGGTTGGGAGAAAGAAAAATTAGCTTAGAAGAAAGGAGACCATTAGGTCCACCAACTATAGAAGAAGAACCCTTTGATGAGACTAGACAAGAAGAAACTTTTGAAAATACCCAAC
>Ga0208548_100254_pt1 | contig 25171 bp, 30 predicted proteins | sample ECH_Chost_MetaG_FD_187133 | JGI IMG/M metagenome (GOLD analysis project Ga0208548, IMG submission 187133) | Hot spring microbial mat communities from Yellowstone National Park, Wyoming, USA - ECH_C host_MetaG (SPAdes) (version 2) | ecosystem: Environmental > Aquatic > Thermal springs > Hot... | reverse complement strand
GCTGTAAGGCCGTATTCTACATCATTTGCCATCCTTATTGCATCATCTAACTTCTTGTATGTTGTAATCACAAGGAAAGGTAAGAAAAGTTCCTCGTGGAAGAGCCTATTTTCATGGCTTATCTCGACAAGCGTGGGCTCTACATAATAGCCATTTAATGGCAGCCTAACATCATTGCCACCATATATTATTGTACCATTTTTCTTTGCTTCCTCTACCGCTTCGATGAAGCGCTGATGTGCCTTATCGCTTATAAGCGGGCCCATGTATACATCTTTTTCTAATGGATTTCCTATCTTGAAAGACCTCATCTTCTCAACAAGCTTGCTTATAAATGCTTCCTTAACAGACTCATGCACATAAACTCTCGAGCATGCACTGCATTTCTGCCCGTCAAAGCCAAATGCTGCACTCGCTATGCCTGTTGCTGCTTCATCAAGATCAGCATATTTTGAAACGATAGCAGGATTTTTGCCGCCCATTTCTACTATAAATACCTTCTGCAAGCCGTTGCTATAGTTCTTTGCTATCATGCTCATGCCCGTAGCTCTTGAACCTGTAAAGACTATGCCGCTAACCTTTTTGCTCATAACGATCTCATCGCCAACTTCTGAGCCAGGTCCTGTTATGTAATTAAACACCCCATCTGGCACGCCAGCTTCTTTGAATATTTCATAGATTTTAAGGCCTGTAAGCATTGACATGTTATCTGTTGAAGAAGGCTTGAATACAACTGTATTGCCCGTTATTAATGCACCTGTGCTCATGCCAACCGAGATGGATATTGGAAAGTTGAATGGTGCTATAACGCCAAAAACACCGTAAGGCTTCATCGCTATTGTAACCTGCTCTTCCTTTCCTGGAGCACCTTGAAAGCCTGCGTGCACTTTAGCAGAACTTCCTGGAAGCTTTACACGCCTTATATAGCCCTTATTCCTCTCCATCTCAAGCGCATAATATCTTAAAAAGTCGATTGCTTCATCTACTTCGCCAACTGATTCGTATCTCGTCTTGCCGTTTTCTATGCTTAATATTGCTGCAACATTGAACTTTTCCCTAGCGAATATGTCTGCAGCTTTTCTAAATATCGCAACCCTTTCCTTATAATCCTTTTCCTTCCATTCTGAAAATGCGGCAAGTGCAGCATCTATTGCTTGCTGTGCATGCTCCCTTTTGCCCTTCTGGAACCTCCCTATAAGTCTCTTGTCTATCGGCGAATATTCAACGAGCTCCTCATTTGCATATACTTCTTTTCCGCCTATATACATTGGAAATCTCTTGCCAAGCACCTCCTTGCTTGCCCTTTCAACAGCCTCATCGAAAAGCTTATCGAATTCATCCTCTTTTCCAGCTTCAACAAACCTTCTATAAGTAAACTCATTCTCAAACTTCTGCATTAGCTCACCACACATATATTAAATTAAAAGAATTTATTTCTATTTGCAAATTTCATTGCATTACTTACAGAGTGCATAGCAGGCTCCCGAAAATTCGAAAAGGGTTACATAGATTAGCACACAGATAAGAAACTTGGCTAAAGAGCGAAAGAAAAACTATTTATTATTTTCATGAGCTTATCTTTACAGTGGCGACCATGCAAAAATTGCTGGAGATACAGATAGAGACTAAAGATTCAAAGATAGATCTAGAGCACTTTGTAAGCGAAGGTACTTGGAAGGACCTGCTTATAGAGCTTGTAAGGAAGAACGAGCTAGATCCATGGAATGTTGATATTATAGAAATCGCTGATAAGTATATAGAAGCGGTGAAGGAGCTTAAGGTACTTGATCTTAGAATTCCAGCTAACATTATACTTGCTGCATCTATCTTGCTCCATTTCAAGAGCGAGGCGCTTTATCTTGAGCTCGAAGGCAAGCAAGAGAATGAAGAAGTTGCTGAAGAGCCAACCCAACGCATTATTCCAGAGATTCCTCAGCTCTCGTTCAGGCTCAGACTCCCTCCAAAAAGGAAGATAACACTTGCAGAGCTTATACAGGCGCTTGATGAAGCAATGAAAATAAAAGAGGTAAAGGAGCAGAAGAGAAGCGAGGTCTTTACTTTGCCTATAAAGTTTGAGAACAAGGATATCGAGCTTGAGCTCAGCAGGGTTTTGCATGAAATAAAAATGAGTGTGGATAAGAAAGGTATGACCACATTTTCTTCTTTGGCAAAGGCCTCAAAAAGCAATGATATACTTGTCGACCTTTTTGTACCTCTTTTATATCTTGCAAATAGGGGGAAGATTATGCTTTTACAGGAGCAGTTCTTCGGCGAGATAATAATAGTGCTGGGCCGATTGAATGAATGAGGAAGATTACAAGAAGCTTATAGAAGCAACGCTATTCATGTCACAGAATGCGCTTAGTGCAAGCGAGATAGGCAGTATAATAGGCTTAGCCAGCATAGGCAAGGTAGAGGAATTGCTAAAAGCACTTGCAAAGGAATATAACGAGAGAGATACTGCGCTTGAGGTAATGGAAATAGGAGGCAAATACATGCTAACCCTCAAGGAACCCTATGCAAGCAAAGTAAGCTCACTCGCCAGCGGGCCGGAGATAAGCAAAGGAGCTCTTAGGATACTAGCTTACATAAGCAAGAATAATGGCGTACTTCAGAGCGAGCTTGTAAAGATATTTGGAGAGACTGTTTATGCATATGTAAAGGAGCTTGTCTCAAAAGAGTTTATAGAAGCAAAAAGAAGCGGAAGAAGCAAAAAGCTCTATACAACAATGAAATTTAAGGAATATTTTGCAGTACCCGCGTAGAAGATTTCTCTTTTCTAACCTCTAACTTAGGCTCCTCGAGATAGCTCTTTACTATTATACAATTATTTTCAACTCTTAAAGAGAAGTATAAACCCTTTTTCTTTATATCACTGCTAAACTCAATGCCGGCAATCTTCTTACCGAAATGGATCGTTTCGCCAATGCCTAATAGCCTTTGAATGTCAGCCTCAAAGTCTAAGATTTTATATTTATCTTTTGCATCGGCACGCTCTACCTGTATGCATCTTCCACCTCCACATATCTTAACCCTTTCGCCCTCATTCAATTTTATTCTTATAGCCTCTTCGTAATCTAAAGTATATGGCCTATGCAGTTCTTTCAGCTCAAAAATAGACTCAGCAACACCCATAACACCACAATCGGGTTAAGAGGCTAAGAGGTATAAAAAGCTTGCGGCCAATGAAAGAAGGTATAAAAACCTTCTAAAATAGAGGAAGGTATAAAAAGCTTGTTTCCTGCTCAGTAGCTTGGGTGAGATTCTTCAATACCTTCAATCTTATTTAGGTAAAGTGCAGCGACGAAGAGATAGGATGAAAGCCTGTTGATGTATCTTATTATCTCGCTGTTTATCTTATACTTCCTCGAGGCACTGACTATATCGCGCTCTGCCCTTCTTGCGATCGCCCTAGAAAATTGTAAATGCACCGCACCCTCTCCGCCCCTTGGAAGTACAAATTTCCTAAGTTCGCCAACCACCTCTGCAAGATCATCTATTTCCTTCTCGAGCCTTTCAACAAGCTCTGGGCCAAGGCTCTTTACTTTATTTTTTGTTAGCGTACATGCAAGGTCAGCACCAAGAATGAAAAGATCATTCTGTATGTTATCAAGTTCTTTTCTAACTTTCTCATCATGTATATAGAATAATGCAATCCCAATGCTACTATTAAGCTCATCCACAGAGCCTATAGCTGCAAGTAGTGGATCATCTTTTGGCACATTGCCATAGTTCATTAGACTTGTCGTACCTTTATCACCATTGCCTGTATAAAATTTCATGTGATCAATAAGAATAAGTAACTAATATTTAAAATAATATTTACCAATTTTAGATTTAAGAAGGGCCTGTAGTCGAGTGGTAAGACGCCTCTTTCACAGAGAGGAGATCCGGAGTCCGATTCTCCGCGGGCCCATCCAGTAACATTTTGAGGATTTAATCTTCATAGTACTTAATGAATCGGATTTATAGGATGAGTTCATGCCAGTTTATTTAGAATCAGAGATTCCAGATTCCCTGCTTGCCCAGAAAAAAGCAGTAATAGCAGATTTAGATGGAACTATTGCTGAAAGCAAGCTGCCAATAGATAGTGAAATGGCTGAAATATTGGTAAAGCTTACAAGCCACATTCCTCTTGCTATAATCGGTGGTGGCAGTTATGAGATGTTTTCAAAGCAGCTGATAAGCAAGCTGCCTAGCAATAGTAATTTATCTAACCTCTATTTGTTCCCTACAAACGCCACTGTTTTCTTCTCTTTTTCGCACGGAACTTGGAACAAGGTATACGAGCTTGCACTTAGTACAGAAGAAAAAGAGCACATAATTACTGCACTTAGAAAGGTTATAGATATGTTTGATTTTGCAAGGCCGCCAAAGCTCTTCGGCCCTCAAATCGAAGATAGACAAACTCAGATCACCTTCTCTGCACTGGGACAGAATGCACCAATAGAAGAGAAGCGTTTATTTGATCCTAATTTTGAAAAGCGTAAGCTAATGAAGAGAGAGCTTGAAAAGCTCATACCAGAATTTGAAATAAGACTTGGAGGAATGACATCGATTGATATTACAAGAAAAGGGATAGACAAGTCGTATGGAATTAGAAAGATAGCAGAGCAGTTGAAGTACAAAATTGATGATATGCTATACATCGGTGACGCCCTTTTCGAGGGTGGCAATGACTATGCAGCGATAGGCACAGGCATAGACTGCGTGCAAGTGCACAGCGTAGATGGTACCAAAAAGCTTCTAATGCGTATAATTAGTGATAAAGAATAAAGGCGTTATAAGCGCCTTATGCTTAAGGCCACATCCTTTAACAATTGATTTAGCCTTAGCCTGCTTGCCTCAGCTTGTGTTATTCTATACTCGCTTTCTTTCAGTGCTATTATCTCGCCGCGCCTTATGCCGAGAACTCTTATTGCGATCTCTAGATCTGAAAGCTTCTCTTCTAGGCTTGCACTCTGGATAACATATGTATTGAACATCTCTTCATTGCGTATAATCTCCTTGTACTTTTTACTGCTCGGCTCTAGCAATACAAACTTGTGTTCATTATCATCTTTAGGTATGTTAAGCTTTGAAAGATCAAGCAACTCTGCACTTCCTTTTATTCCGCGTCTCTTTGCTATTTCCTCTACAGCTTTTTTCTGCAGTTCTGTGTTTATTCTTTCTAGCTCTTCTACTGTTGCAAATTTTTCTCCTCTAAATTTATCTACAAGCGCCTCTCTAGCCAGATCCAATTTTAGCTTGCCGCTCAATGCCGCTGCAACGCTCTTCATAGCACCACAGTCTGTATGTGTTATTACCCTTATTTCAGTAATATTCTCATTATCTAGTAATGCATCTATTGTGTTCCTCACTGCATAGAGATTTGCTCCGGCGTTTCTAAGAAAGATTGTATTGCTATCATTTAGCGAGTCAAGGTATTCATTCAACCTTCTATCCATGCATGAGAGCACAAGTTTCATTGCCTCACCTAAAACATAGAATAATAGAATTTTCCCTTCTAATTTATAAATGATATGGTAGATGATTCAAAGGAGAGAAAAAGCGATGAAGATATTGAAACATTGAAAAGATATAACCAGTTATATCTAGAAATAATAATGCGCTACAAAGAGTATATAGAAGAAAATGAGAACCTTTATGTTGCCGAACTGCCAAAGCTTATAACACCTGATAATGAGAGCGTTGTGGGCTTGGCTAACAAGATAAAGAGCCAATTTCCTATCTATAACTATAATGAGAATTTTCCAGATGCGGTAAGAATTGCTTACAGCTATGTAAAGGAGAATATTCTTCTTGTAAACCTTCCCATACAATTCTGGCTTAAGCCCGAAGAAGTAATAAGATGTGGTGCCGGAGATATTTTTGATAAGGCTACACTCCTTTGCAGCCTAATTATAGCGCTTGGCAACGTTTCTACAAAACTTATCATAAAGGTAGAAGATAGTGAGAGAGAATTTGTTGTTTATTCAGAGTTTAACAATAGCATAATAGCTGTTGACCTTGAAAGAGGTGTTAAAGAATATAAGAGTAGGGAAGAACTATTAAAGGCAATGAGGGTATATGGAGAAAACGAGGAGATGAATGTGTATGAGTTCAATGACAAGATGTATAATTCAATAATCTAGAACGTCTCTACTCTAGGCCAGTTTACCTGCTCATGCACTGTAGCTATTTCTTCTGTACTTTTTGAAAGCCTGCTATATGACAATGTTCCTATAGTAAGAAATGCTATTAAGCTAACTGCCAGAAGATAAGGTGAGTTAATGGTAAGATATTCATAACTTACTATAATGAGTACGAATGCATTTACCGCCCAGCTTAAATAAAACCATCTATTGCTCTTCCCAAATAGCATAAGACCAGCAAGCGCTGAAAAGATTACAACTAAAAGATTTATGAATGAAAGGCCGTAGCTATAAGTAAGAGTGTTTAGAAAGCCAACAAACCCAACACTGCCTATATACTTAACAAGGAATTTTGCTTGAGGATATATGAAGTAGCCCATTATCGCTGCGTTTACAAGCAGAAAGAAGCTTGAGACAGCTACAAACGAATTAAAGCTTAACTCCTTTAAATTGGGTGCTTGGCCAGCCACCTTATCTATGTCTTCAAGACAGTAGAAAGCACCATTATACTCAACTAAATCAGCATAGCAGAATGGTCTTTTACAATAATTACATATTGCATATGCAGACCTCCAAGGATGATTCACACACACCATGCCTTTTGCAGCTTCAATACTTTCCCTCTCTACTTTTGTATATTTTTTAGTGGCTTTTTCTTGCACCTCTTTTTGTATGGGTGGGGTTAAGAGTGGGAAGTTCATCTCCTCTTTTTCCTCAGGAGTTGGTATATTTGTAACATTCAAAACCTCCTCCTTTGCTACCCCAACCTTAGGCTGGGCAAAGGTTTGCTCAATCTTTGGCTGCATCTGCTTCGCTTGTGTTTGTGCCTGAATCTGAGATTGTGGCACTGGTTGTTGCTGTGGTGGTGCTGCGCTAGGTCCTACTTGTGGCTGAGGCTTTGGCTGAGGCTGTGCAAATTTTTTGCTCGGAGCACTAGCTGTTGTAGTCATCCCCCGAAGCTTGAAGATAAGAAGCTCATTGGGGTCAACAACCACTTTTACACCTCAAACGCCTTTCTTTCTTTCCAACATTTCCTTTTTCTTTTCAAATATCTTAGCATGCTTTGCACAGCTGATGCAGTAGTAAACCTTTCTTCGCTCGAAGAACTTAACATCATTTCCTGTATGTGTTTCCGTGTCAAACCTTATTATCTTTTCAAATACTACTGCCTTGCTTCTTGGAATTTTTCTCCCACAGTTCTCACAAGTAACTAGCGGTTCTTTTCCTCTCAATAAAACACCTTTCTTACTTTTTACTTTGTCTATTTAAGTTTATATATCTTCCTAAGCTGGCAGCCTTCCACGAATAAATTCATGAGCTTTCTGCTATGCATTCTATAAAAGCGATAATAAAACCAATTATTCTTAAAAATTAAGAATGCCAACAAAAGGTTATTAAAGTTGTTTTGAGTTTTAAATTTGGTGATGTTTTGAAGATCTATATTATAGGAGATAATGCCGATGAAATTGATAACGCTGTTGAGATAATTTCTAATAAAAACGCGGATATAGGTGTTATAGCAAAAGAGGTAAGTAGCAGTGAGCAGCTAAGCAAGGAGGTTGCTAATTCGGTAGACAAAGGCTATGTTGCATTGCTTGTTAATGATTCGGTAGGAGCAAATATAAGCTTAAATAAGCTCCAGAATGTTAATGCTGTGCCTTGCAGCAGCAAGGAAGATGTATTCGCAGCAAAAAAGAATAATGCAAACGCAATAATAATAAAGGATTTCTCGAGAAAAGAAGAGATATTATCTGCACTTATAGAATATACTAGTGAGAAAAAAGAAGAAAAGCCTAGAAAAAGAAGAATTGAAAGACTAAAAGACGTTAAAGAGGTTGAAAGAGATGAAGCAACAGAAAGTAAAGGTGAAGAATTAAGCAAAGAAAGCGATAAAAATGAAGAAACTGAAGCAGTTTCAGAGAGCGAAGAGAGTGGAGCTAGTGAGGAAGGTGAAGAAGCAGGTGGTGAAGAAAAAGAAGCTAAGCATAGAAAGGGTTTCTTTGGGAATATAAAGGATGCACTTGGAATAATTGATAAAAAGGGTGATTAGATAGATCTTGGCTGCAAAAAGATAACAAAGCTCATATTGCCTGCAATAAGGGCTGCTGTTGCTGAAGAGCTCAGCAGCAAATATAATTATACACAGGAGGAAATTGCAAGCTCATTGGGTATTGTACAGGTTGCTGTTAGCAAGTATCTTAATAAAAGGTATTCTAGCAAGATAGCAAAACTCAAGAATTACATAAAAGAGAAAGGGCTTGCAGAAGATATTGTAAAAAGTATAATTGACAAGCAGGAAAAGGAAAAAATAGAAAATAAGATAAATTTGCTTTGTGAAAATAAAGAATTGCTCTCTTTTGCTGAATAGCTGAAATAATTATAATTGGTGAGAAAAATGGCTGAAGAATTAGATCCATTTGTTATAGCGCAGAAGCAGCTTGATACAGCTGCCGAAGTTATGGGCCTTGACAAGCAAGCACATGCAATCCTTAGAGAACCTATGCAGACTGTCATAGTTAATATACCAGTAAAGATGAGAGATGGTACCACAAAGAGCTTTACAGGCTTTAGAGTACTTTATAACAATGCTAGAGGGCCTGGAAAGGGTGGTATAAGATATCATCCTGAGGAAAACCTTAGTACCGTTAAGGCACTTGCGGCATGGATGACTTGGAAGACAGCTCTTGCAAACCTTCCATATGGTGGTGCAAAAGGAGGAATAATATGTGATCCAAAGAGCATGAACGAACAGGAACTTGAGAATCTATCACGTGGCTATATAAGGGCGATAGCAAACTTCATAGGTAAAGATGTTGATGTACCAGCGCCTGATGTATACACAACACCGCAGATAATGGCATGGATGATGGATGAATATAGCAAGATGAAAGGCTATAATGAATTTGGAGTTATAACAGGAAAGCCCTTAGAAGTGTGGGGCAGCGAGGGCAGAAGTGATTCAACAGCTATGGGAGGCATGTATGTAATGAGAGAGGCCGCAAAGATGCTTGGCATAGATCTTAAGAAGGCAAAAATAGCAATACAAGGTTTTGGCAATGCTGGCATGTACGCATACACACTCTCAAAGAAACTCTTTGGAGCAAATGTTGTTGCGGTAAGCGATTCAAAAGGAGGTGTTTACAGCGAAGAAGGATTAGAGCTAGAGAAGCTCATGAAGACAAAGCAGGAAACTGGAAGTGTAGAAAATTACGAAGGTGGTAAAAAGATAACAAACGAGGAGCTTCTTGAGAGCGATGTAGATATCCTTATACCTGCAGCCATAGAAAACCAGATAAGAGCAGATAATGCAGACAAGATAAAGGCTAAGATTGTTCTTGAACTTGCTAATGGACCAGTAACCCCAGAAGCAGATAATATACTATTTGAAAAAGGTATACTCGACCTGCCTGATTTCTTAGTCAACAGCGGTGGTGTAATAGGTTCATATTTTGAGTGGGTACAGAATATAAGTGGCTATTATTGGAGCGCAGAAGAGGTATATAGCAAGCTAGACAAGATAATAACAAAATCATTCTATGACACTATCTCTACGCAGAAGAGCTACGCTGAAAAAGGCGTGAAGATAAGCCCAAGAACAGCAGCATATATAATAGCTGTCGACAGAGTTGCAAAAGCGATGAAAGCAAGGGGTTGGTATTAGATTTTTTGTTTTATTTTCTATTTTCTTCTTTTCTTAAAGAACTTTAAAAGCTCTTCAACGCTCATTGTGTTTATAACTTCTTCTTTTCTAACCCAGCCACGCTTTGCTGTTCCTATACCATAGCGCATGTAATCAAAATGCGATAGCCTGTGGGTATCTAAGCCTATCTCATACATAAGCCCATAAGCCCTAGCCTTTAATATACCCTCATCGTTAAGGTCAAGCCTGTTTGGAAAAGCGTTTATCTCCATTACCACATTATTTGCCTTAGCCACCTCAAAAATCTTATCAAAATCAAACTGTATAGGATCTCTTTCGCCTATAAGCCTATCTGTTGGATGCGCCAATATGTCAACATATCCGGATTCCAGGGCTTTTATAATACGTTTAGTCATACTTTCCTTGTCCATGTTTAGATAATTGTGAACAGCGCCTATTACATAGTCCATCTTCTCAAGCGTTTCTTTTTTAAGGTCGAGCGAGCCGTCTTTTAATATATCTACCTCTCCGCTTTTTAGTATCCTTATCTTAGGATACTTCATTGCAACATTATCCAGATATTCAAAGTATTTCAAAAACTCATTATCGCCCATGCCGTTTGCAACATGTTCGCTCTTTGTATGGTCAGAAAAACCAATATAGCTGTAGCCACGCTTAATCGCCTCTTCAACTACCTCTTCTACACTGTTTGCACCGTCGCTAAATTTTGTATGTGTGTGGAGATTGCCCTTAATATCGCTTATCTCTACAAGCTTAGGCAGCTTGTGCTCAAGAGCAAGCTCTATCTCTCCTCTTGCCTCGCGCATCTCTGGCTCTATATACTGCATGCCGAGCTTTTCGTAAACATCCTTTTCTTCTTTGCCAGCAATCATCCTACCCTTTGAGTCAAAGAGCCCATACTCATTTAGCTTGTAGCCTTTCTTCACCGCTATCTTCCTTACCTCGATTCCATGCTCTTTGCTGCCAGTAAAGTATTGGAGTGCTGCACCAAAACTTTTATCCTCGACAACTCTGACATCGCAGCTTAAACCTATCTTTAGCCAGACTGTTGTTTTTGTTGGGCCTTTTACGGTTATGCTTTCAACTTCTGGTAGCTTTGTTACAAAATCCATTACCTCAAGCGCTTTATCAGATGTTACAAGTATATCCAAATCCCCTACCGTTTCGCGCATCCTACGCGTTGAACCAGCTATTACCGCCTTAGAAACAAGCCCAGAATCTAGAAGCTTGGCTATAATTCTCTCAGCCTCTGGCAAAGCTGTGCCGAGAAGCATACGCTTGCTTGTCTCTTCAAGCATAGCTATTCCTTTAGCTATCTCGCTCTCACTCTTTTCGCCAAAGCCCTCCAGCTTGCTTATTTTATGCCCTTCTACTGCCTTTTTTAAATCTTCAAGATTTTTAACGCCAAGCTCCTTGTAGAGCTTGTATATCTTCTTTGGTCCGAGGCCTTGAATGTTAGAAAGAGTCTTAAAGTCAATAGGATACTTTTTCTTCAGCTCCTCGTATTTTGTAATTTTACCTGTTTCTACAAACTCCCTTATTCTATCCGCAAGACCTTTGCCTATCCCAGGCAACTTCTGAAGCCCTCCAATACCTTCTTTCTTTAGTATATCTCCAACATCCTCTTGTAGAGTACCTATTGTCAAGGCAGCCTTCCTGTATGCCCTTACCTCAAATGATCGCTCCTCGCCCTCAAGCTCAAGCATATCAGCTATTTCATTGAAGATCTCTGCTATTTGCTTGTTGTACACATTATTAAATTCTATAAAAAATTAGATAAATCTATCACACTAATCTAACAGATCAAAAACCGTTTCTTATGCAATTATGCATAAATTATGCTTATTCGTCAAGCTTTTTTACTTTCTCCCACTCTTCGATGGGCCCATCTGTTGCTTCAAACAAAGGATTTGGTTCTGCATTGCTTATGCTCTTTATCCTTTCATATTGCGCTATACTTCTTTTTTTAAGTTTCTGTTTTAATAGTGCAAGCTCATAATCTAATTGCCCATTTGTCACTTTTATCTTTAATTTTGTGTTGATTTTTGAACTATCAATCTTCCTCGTGTCAAAGCTGTAACCATTTTCTTTAGAGCTAAGAGAGATATAATAAAGATATGTGTTTATTGCAGAAATAGGATCTGGTTGCTCTTTAAACCTGATAAGCTGTGGATGGTTCCTGTAGCCTTTTGTCTTGCCTTCAAGGACCTTCTTTGCAAGAAGGGCTTCGCGCCACAGGGCGACAATACCTTTGGAATCTAAGTATTCAAACTTTATTGACCATAATCGCATACAACCACTTAGCTGCTAAATATTTCTTATGGAATTTTATTTCAACAATTTTTATCTCTTCTGCTATGCTTTGTGATTGGGCTAAGACACACTAGAATATTTAATTAAGCTGCCCAAACTTTGCCATAACAAGCTAAAATGGAAAAGTTATTATTTATGTTTTTGCATTAGCTTATTAGGAGAGCAAAATGGAAATCAATAGCAGGATCGGAAGCAGAAAGGCGCAAAGCGCAATGGAATACTTAATGACTTATGGCTGGGCTATTCTAATCATAGGAGTTGCACTTGCCGCAATGTTCCAGCTGGGACTTTTTAACCCAAGCGAATATGTAACAAATACATGTACACTTCCTTCCGGGCTCACATGTGGTTCATTCTTCCTTTATTCAAACGGTACACTCTCGGTATCGATAGGAAATGGCCTTCAAGACCCGATAAATGTAACAGCAATAGGTTGCTCCAAAAATAAGACAATTACTAATATGCAAACACCTTATAACCCACCGTCAAACCAGATTTATATACCAATAGGAGGAAGTCACACCTTTAATATTAATTGCATGGGTGCATCAAGCTTAGCGCCTGGACAGCTTTACACAGGATACTTAGTGATAAATTATACAGATGATGTTACCCTCTTTCCGCAAACAGTCTTTGGAAGGATTGCGGTAAAGATTTCATAATGAACTATGCAAATATGCATCGAATAGAAAAGTATTTTATTTTATTTATCGATATAATATTACCCTAGGGTGTTTGTATGGATGACCTGCTTAATGCTGCGATGCAGGGTGTTGATGAAAGTGACCTTTTTAAGCCAAGAATTGCTGTTGCTGGAGTTGGCGGCGGCGGGAACAATACTGTAAACAGGCTTAGTACCCTTGACATAAAAGGGGCAAGCCTATATGCATTCAATACCGATTCTAAGCAATTGAATATGCTTAATCCTTCTATAAAGAAGCTTGCGATAGGCTATTCTATAACCCATGGTCTAGGTGCTGGAGGCTTTCCAGACATTGGTGAGAAGGCTGCAGAGATAAGCAGAGACGAGATTAGCTTATTGCTTAAGGATACGAACATGCTCTTCCTATGCGCTGGAATGGGTGGTGGCACGGGAACTGGTGCTGCACCTGTTGTAGCAAGAATAGCGAAGGAGAACGGCGCAATAGTAATAGGTATAGTAACGCTACCATTTGCATTAGAAAAAGTAAGATTTGAGGTTGCGAAAAAAGGAATAGAGAAGTTAAGGCAGAACGTTGATACGCTGATTGTTATAGATAACCAGAGGCTCGTTAGTCTGTATCCAAATCTTGCGATAGAACAAGCTTTTATGCTTGCCGATGAAATAACCGCAAGGGCTGTGCGTGGCATTACAGAAACAATAACACAGCCAAGCTTAATTAACCTTGATTTTGCAGATGTAAGAGCTATAATGAGCGGTGGCGGAATATCAATGATAAGTGTTGGCAGCGCACAGGGGCCCGGTAGAGTAGATGAGGTTGTTAAGGATACACTCAAAAATAAGCTCCTTGATGTTAACTATGAAGGGGCTACAGGCGTTCTTCTCCACATAACTGGCGGACCAGACATGACATTGGGAGAAGCAAATGAGATAGGAACAAAGTTGACTGAATTCGTATCGCCAAATGCAAACGTTACGTGGGGCGCAAGGCTCGACAACGAATACCAGGGAAGGGTTGAGGTGATAGCAATCTTCACGGGCGTTACAAGTCCTTCCATATTTGGCAAAAAGAGCGAAAATGAGGGTGAGGGCGAGAACTTAGGCCTAGGATATATCTAATTTTATTTTTAGTCATTCTTTTTACCTTCGATTATCACAGAGTTATAGAAAGGCTTATAAATATGTTTATACAAATAAAAATTTAATCTACTTTTTGGTGATGTTGGTGAATTTCCTAAATGAAAAAGATATAAAATATATAAAGGATTTGTTCGAGAAGAACCTAAGCGGAGAGGTGAATCTTATCCTCTTCGTAGATACGCCAGACAAGTGCCAATACTGCAATGATACTGTCGAGCTTCTTACAGAGCTTGCAAATATTAACCCAAAGCTAAAGCTTACAGTATATGATATAAACAAAAATCAAAAAGAAGCAAAATTCCTAGGTGTAGATAAGACGCCAGGCCTTGTTATAGGTGGAAAGAAGATCTATAATGTTTATTATTTCGGCATACCAGCAGGGCATGAGTTTGCAGCTCTTCTAGAGGATATTGTTGATGCCTCAAACGGGGCAACTAGGCTTTCAGATGCAACGAAAGAGAAGCTAAAGTCAATAAAGGAGCCTATAGAGATAAAGGTGTTTGTAACACCAACATGCCCTTACTGCCCTAGAGCAGTTAGGACAGCGCACCAGTTCGCAATGGAGAATGATAAGATAAAGAGTGCAATGATAGAGTCCATGGAGTTTTATGACCTTGCAAACCAATACAGTGTTATGGCTGTTCCAAAAATAGTAATAAATGATGATGTTTCTTTTGAGGGTGCACTTCCTGAAGAGAACTTCTTAGAATATGTACTCTCTGCAGTCAAAAGTTGATTAATTAAAGCTCTTCTACTACTGTGCCGCCATGCGCGGCCTTGTCCCTGCTAAGCACATATGTTTTTGAGCTTGAAGCCTGTTTTAGAGTCTCGTCGTGCGTTATAAGAAATATCTGGTCTATTATTCTTGGTAGTGTCTCATTAAAGATGTGTATAAACTTTGCTATTCCTTGCTCATCTATATTGTGGGTTGGCTCATCAAGGATTAGCCATTTAAGATTTGGAACAAGCACAAGCGCAAACGCAACTCTCATTGCAAGGCATGCGATGCTTCTCTCCCCACCACTAGCTATGTTCTCAACAGGTCTCCACTCCTGAACACCATTCCTTATTATCTTAACCTCTAAAGCATAGTCATCTTTTCCAGCATTGAGCCTTATGTCAACATAATCACCATATGGATAGAGCTCCGGCCATAATTCACTCATTATATGATTTATAGAATCAATAAGTCTAGACCTTAATGCACCTTGTGTTTCTGAAAGTGCGTTCTTGAATCTCATTAACTCTTCAGCCGCATGCTTCTTCTGTTCTGCATCTCTTATTATACCTTCAACATGAGTTAGCATCTCGCTCTTATCGTTTATCTCCTTGATCTTTTCATTCACAGCCTTCTCGTTCGCTTTAATGCTAGCATCTATAGAGCTTAGCATAGCGCTAATGCTTGTATACTCCTTTTGCTTTTCCTCTATAAGCTTGTCGTTTACACTTTTTGAAAGCTCATCTATCTCTGCCTTCTTAGCGTTTATTGCTTCTCTAAGCTTTTGCGCCTCGCTTTTATATTTGCTTAAATTCTCTGCTTCTTTTCTACTTTCTTTTAACTTTACCAGCTCTGCTGAAAGCTCGTTTACCTCTATACTAAGCTTTTCCTTATTTGCACTTGCCTCTTTCTCACTCTTTTTCCTTAGCTCAAGCTCATCTTTGCTCTTTGCAAAAGATTCATCTATGCCAGCATAGCCCTTAAGCTTTTCATTCGCAACGAGCATCGCATTGAACTCTTCGCTGAGCTTCTTGAATTCTGCTCGCTCGTTTTCTATAAGTGCGCTTATCCTCTTTATCTCATCCTCTGACTCGCTTAAAATTTTTTTCTTGCTTTCTAGAAGCTTAATCCTAAGCTCCTCGCTCAGCTCTCTTTCGCACACAGGACATTTGCTTATGTGCTTTGAAAGATCTTCTATATACTTGCCCATTTCCTCTTTTCTCGACTTGGCTGATGCAAGCTCTTTTTCAAGTTTCTCAATCTGTTCTTCTTTCTCTTCTTTCGCCTTAGCATAATTGTCTATATCCTTTAATTTCATTTTTTCTATTAGCGAGTCGCGCTCCTTTATCTGCTCGCCAAGTTTTCTTAGCTCATTTTCTAGCCTAGCAACAGCTCTGCTCTCTTCAAGCTCTTGTTGCTCTGCTTTCTTGAGCTCAGCCTTAAGCCTTTCTAGCTCATTAGATACAGAGCCTATTTTTGGCTCAAGCTCCTCTGGCTTTAAGCCCATCTCCTCTATCTTTTTTATCTCTCTTTCATCAAAGCTGAGCGTCGATTCTAAGCCCTTAAGCTCCTTTTCTAAGCTTATCTTCTTTGCATTCTTCTCCTGAAGCTCTTTAAGCTCCTTCTCAACCTTCTTGAGCTTTTCAGTATGTTCTAGCCTTTTAGAGATAAGCTCTTCGCTATCTTTTTTGAGCTTAGCAAGTTCATCTTTTGCAACGCTAAGCTGCTCATTAAGCTTCTTTATGTCAAAATTGGCTGCATTAGCTTCTTGCTGCGATGCTAGATCTTTGATCCTGTTTATAAGGCTTGTAACATTATCTTCTGCAATTGCAAACTTGTCAAGGCCAAGAAGCTCATCGATCACATCTTTCCTCTCACTGCTCCTTAGCTCAAGGAAGTAATCAAGATTGTTCTGCTCAGAGTATATCGCTCTTGAAAAAAGGTCGTAGTCCATCTTAAGAAGGCCCTCTATGTATTCGTTAACACGCTGAGGCTGTGATTGCATGATAGAGCCATTCTTTGATATTTTTGCTGTTGCTCCGCCTGCCAGCTCAAGCCTTCTCTCTATAATATACTCATTCCCATCTAAGCTTAGGCCGAGCTTCACCTCGGCATAGCTTTCTTGAACAGGCACATTCTTAATAATATCATTTACGCCAACGCGCCTATGCTGCAAAGCCGGGAATGTGCCAAAGAGGGCATAAGAGATTGCATCCATAACTGAGCTTTTGCCTACACCCATCTGCCCTACAAGCACATTTGTACCTTTAGCAAAGTTAAGCATTGTATGCTGGTGCGTCTTCCAGTTTTTAAGCTCGATAAACTCAATCATCACTTAAAATACGCGATTTAGATTTAAATATTAGTGTCTAAGTTGTTTTGTGATTCTGCGAAGAGAATGACTAAACCTACTCTATGTAGCTAGCCGTTAGCATGTGCGAAGCAAAGTTAAAAGTTATATAGTGTACTATATAAGATTAGACAAAAGTTATATAGTGTAGGTTCTGATGTTATAACACATTATCCACCCAACACCAAATGCCTTAGGGGATAAGTATTTAAAAATTCAGAATTAATATAATACTACAAATCCTGTGATTTTATGAGTCAGTTTGGCGTGCAGTATCATGGACCATCGAAAAGGAAGTCTTCTGGGAACGGAAAACTCAAGATTAAGAATAGAGACAAGAAGAGACACGAGGTAGGGGGCTACTTCATAGCAACAAGATTAAGCGAAGCGAATGTAATAAAGAAGGTAAGAACAAGAGGTGGTAGAGAAAAGGACAAGCTTAAAAATGCAGGCTATGCTAATTTGCTTGTCGATGGTTCTTACAAAAAGGTTAAGATAAAGGGTGTTATAGAATCAAAAGATAACAGAAACTTCGCGAGGCTTAATATAATAACAAAGGGCACAGTTATAGACACAGAGCTTGGCAAGGCAATTGTTACAAATAGGCCTGGAAAAGAGGGCTTTATAAACGCAAAGCTGGTGAAGTGATGCCTGCAAGAGTCTATATATGTCCAATAGAAAAAGAGAATGAGCTTAAGAAGATGCTTGAGTATGACCCATACCTTGATCCAAAGATAAAGGAAGAAGATTTGAAGAAGCTTAGAGAAGACGAGATGGCTAATATTATATTCGCAAGGCAAGACTATGTGCTAAAGGAAGGGGCATCTATAAACATGGATCCATCCAAATGCTATCTCTTTTTGAACGCCCAAGATTCATTCCTCGACAAGGCAGAGAAAAAGCTCAAGAGTATAGAGGGCTTAGAACGCGCAAAACCAGATATAGAATCAAAGATTATAATGTTTATTGATGATGAAAGAAAGAGGGCGGATGAAGGCTTCGGCTCAATATTCGGGTAGTTTAGATGAACTTTATAAGTGTGGCAGATTTGTCAAAAGAAGAGATCTCTGAAATCTTTAATATAGCTGATGACCTGAAACATGGAAAGGTTGAGATAGCACTTAAAGAAGATGCGGTTGCTGCACTTATATTTGAAAAACCTTCTACAAGAACAAGGGTATCGTTCGAGGTTGCAATGGCACAGCTTGGCGGGCATTCGATTTATATAGATTCAAGGACCTCTCAGCTCTCAAGGGGGGAGAGCATTGCAGATACAGCAAAGGTGCTGAGTGGCTATGTTGATTTTATAATTGCAAGGCTTTATAAACATGAGGATATTGTAGAACTAGCCAATAATGCTACTGTTCCTGTAATAAATGCTCTTACAGACTTAGAGCACCCATGCCAAGCGCTAAGCGACCTTTATACAATACAAGAGGTAAAGAAAAAGCTCAGAGGCTTAAAGCTTGCGTTCGTAGGAGATATAGCTGCCAATACAGCAAACTCGCTTATGCTAGCGGGTGCAAAGATGGGCATGGAGATAGCGCTTGTTGGACCAAAGAATTATATGCCAAACACATTCTACTTTACAAAGGCTAGAGAATATAGTAAGGTAGGGACATACAATAACATAAGAGAGGGTGTATCAGACGCAGATGTTATATATACAGATACATTCGTAAGCATGGGGCAGGAAGCTGAAGCAGAGGAAAGGAGAAAATTGTTTGCACCCTACCAAGTAAATAAAACTTTATTGAGCTATGCAAAGAAGGATACAATAGTAATGCACTGCCTGCCTGCACACCGTGGCGAGGAGATAACAGATGATGTTTTAGACGGACCACAAAGTGTTGTGTGGCAGCAGGCAAGAAATAAGCTCCTTATCGAAAAAGCGATACTTCTCTATTTGTCTGAAAAGAGCTTCTAAAGGCTGGGCTTAACCCCACACATCTGCCTTTATTCTTGCTTTATCTACCCCAATATTGCTTAGTACTTGCTTCATCGCATTTGTAAAAGCAAGAGGACCACAGATATAAGGATCTCTTTCCATAAAATCAGGCACATTTCTTTTTATCATATCCTCGTTTATATGACCTGTTTCGCCGCTCCAGTTATCACCAGGCTGCGGCCTTGTGACTGTTACAACAAGTTTCATATTAAAGCTTTTTTCAAATTCCTCTAGCTCTGCACGCCTTATGATCTCATTCGGATATTTTACACTATACATTAAAGATACATCTATGTCAAGGTTTTTCTCCTTTATATATCTCAACATTGAAAGGAAAGGAGCTAAGCCTGTGCCGCCAGCTATGAAAAGAACCTTCTTGTTCTTGCTTGGATCGAATTTAAATTGTCCATAAGGCCCGGAAATATGATAAATATCGCCAACCTTTGCCTCTTCAAGCTTAGAAGTAAGCCTGCCGTGGATCATGCTTATAATAAGCTCTATTGTGTCGCTTCCAGGGGCTGATGCTATAGAAAATGCCCTACCTATTTGCTCTGGTGTATCTGCTTTGTAGTATAACATTATAAACATGCCGGGGCTAAAGTCAAGAACGCTGCCATCAGCGCTTTTAAACCTGAATATCGTTACGTCTGGAGTTTCTTTTATTATCTCACTAATATAGTAAGGTTTCTTTATTATCACAAATTCACCAATGGGATTATAAGAATTAGATAGTAAAAATATTAAAAATGCTTACTTTAGGTTTGTAAATGATTCTACTGCCTTTTCGAACTTGTCTATGCTTTTAATTATTTCCTTTAGCTTAGGGTTTATATTATAGCCAAGGCCATAGCCTCGTTCTGTTCTTATATGCGTTGGCTGCAAAACATTGAGGTTCATAGATAATTCCCTTAAAGTTATTATAAGGGTTTTCCTTGTAAACTTCTTTCCGAGTACAGCGTAGATCTCTTTTGTAGTTCTGGGCGACTTTTCCATAAGTAGCTTAAGTACTGCATAATTAGGCCTACTAAGCAACTCTCTTATAAGCCATATCTCGTCCTTCTCCTTCATAAACACCACAGAGTCACAAGCCCAATACTGAAATATATTTTTATAACAAACTTTATAAATGTATACCCAAATTTCAAAAACTTTACTCTTTCTGCAAACAAAAGGTATTTAAATATATTTATACATAAATAAAATTATGTTTACTAAAGTATACTTAATTATATTAAAGTAAAAGAGTGATTTTGTGCTCCTATCGTTTAAAAGAAGACAAAAAGAAGAAACAGAGACTATTCCATTAACCTTCTCCATAGAGGCGAAGAATGAAGGTGATGTTCAAGAGGTAATAGAGCTGCCTATAAGAAGGAGTATAATAAAGCTAAACGGCAGGTATCTATATGTTCTCGGCAGTAATCAAAAGCCCATTTTAAGGCATGAGCTAGATTTGGCTTCGATAGCCAAAGGAAAGATCTTGGAATTTTTCCTAAGCGATAACGACGAAGCTGAGATTTTTAGTCCAACAACGTTCGAAAAAGCAAGGGAGATAGCTTTTAGTTACTTGAAACAGAATATTGCAGAGGAGCGTGCATATTATATAGCGTATATAGCCGCTATAGATACAGTTGGCTACGGAGCGATAGGCCTGCTCCTAGAAGACAAAAATAATATAGAAGAAATAGAGATTAATGCACCCACCTCGCCAATAAATGTATATACAACAAAATACGGAAGATGCGAAACTAATTTAGCATATAAAAGTGAGTTCGAATTTAGAAGAAGCATAAATAAGCTCCTTTATCTTGCTGAAAAAGAGGTTAATGCAAATAATCCAGTGGTTGATGCTGAGCTTGAAAACATAAGAGTGCATGCACAAGTAAGGCCTTATGCATATGCGGGGGCATTTGCATCGATAAGGATAGGTGGCAAAAAACAACTTGGAATAGATAAGCTAATAGCAAACGGCACTATAAATCCAGAGGTGCTTGCATATTTATGGCTTGCATTGGATGCTAAGCTTAATGTGATAATTTCAGGTGCTCCGGCAAGTGGCAAGACAACGTTGCTCTCTTCTCTTCTTACCTTCATACCAAGATATGACAAAGTCGTAGTTGTAGAAGAAGAAGCAAATGAACTTGGGGAATTTGCAGCGAACTATGTATCAATATATAGCACAAAGAAAGGTATTAACCTACAGCAACAAGTTATAAATACACTTAGAATGAGGCCGGATAGACTTGTTATTGGTGAGATAAGGGGAGAAGAAGCGAGAGAGATGTTTTCAGGTTCTAACCTAGGCATTCCATTCATGACAACTATGCATAGCAACGATGGCGGGCTTTCTATATTAAAGAAGCTACTTGTTAAACCAATGAGTGTAGAGCCAAGCGCGCTTGGCATGCTTGATCTAGCTATATACATGAAACAGGTGGATTTGAGCAAAAGAATTGTAGAAAGCATATATGAATATAGATGGCTCAGTAGGGGTGAGATAAACGATAGTGGTATAGATGTTGGCAATGTAGACAGAGTAGAGATAAACGAGATTGTAAAAAATGGTTTATTAGATTATGAAATGATAAAGAAATCAAAGGTATTGGATTCATTTGCCAAGATAAGAGGTTTAAGCGGCAAGAAGGTTTTAGAAGAACTCAGAAAAAGAGCAAAGCTCCTTGAAAACATTCATACTCTAAAGCAAAATGAAATCAGTGAGATGGTAGATCATTATGGCATTGGCATTGAATGAATACTATGCCTTATTAATGGCTTCTATTTCATCATTCTTAATTATAGCGCTTCTTTATATAAGGCTCAAAAGATTTTATGATGAGGCAAGGCTCAAAAAAGATTTTATAGAATCGCTGTATCTTGCTATTGAATATGCAGGTGGAAAGCCAATTACAAAAGGGCTTGAAATTGTAATGAAGAACACAAAGGATGAAAAGCTGAGGGGCATTTTAAGAAGAGAGGTTGTGAGCGATCTCATAAAGGGGACTTTATTGGATAGGATGAGAGAAGCATTTAAGACAAAATCAAGCGAGATTAACTATAATAAGATAAGCTCCTTAATTGAAAAGAACGAGGCAGAGCTTAAATTTACTGCATCGGAAATCGAAGCATATATGCAAAGAAGTGCAACATTTAATATGTTTATCTCAACGATAGCGCCATCATTTATTATTCTTGGATTTATAGGTGATCTTATTGCATCAGGCAGATTTAATCCAATTATGTTCTTTATTATGCTCATCATCCTGCCTGTATTATATGCGTTTGGCCTCACGCTCTCCCAAAGGCGTCTAATAAATGCTTTCGCAAATTGAATATATATTAGGTTTGGCAGGCATATTTCTTCTGGGCATTGACAAGATAGCGCTAGCTGCACTGCCAATAACAATATGCGCGATCATGCACCTGAGGATAAGAAAAAATACACATGAGAACATTATTGAAGTTGCTGATGAACTTTATTCCAAGAACAGCTCAGCTACTATAACGCTAGGCAAGCTCTCTAAAGAATTTAGGCAAATAGAAAAGGAGTTTAAACGCTATTGGTTAGGCGGCATAAAAAATAGATCTAATGGAACAAAAGCCGGGCTTATTCTAGCAAATAGTGCAATTAGTGGAGAAAGTGCCTCTACCGCTTTAAGGCTTGCCAAAGGTGAAGAAAGAATAAAAGAGTACAAGGGCTATGCCACAGCTAAGGCGAAAGGGATGTATGTACTCACCTGGCTTGGCCTCTCTTTCTTCTTTCCATTCTTTTCTGGAGTAGGTTTAAGCATAATAACAGGAAGCAGCATCCTTGCAAATACAAGCAATAGCAACAACATTGCCAATTTCTTTAGCGCTGCTGTCTTAGCCTATATCTTTGAATTAATGCTGATAAGCAACGCCTTCTATAATATAGAGAAAAGCTTTTTGTATGCTTTGCTTGACTCTATATTTCCTTTTTCGATCGCATTTCTTGTCTTAAAAGCTTCTTCGCACATATTTGCAATCTTATGAAAAGGTGGTAGAATGAAGGAAGAGATAAAAGCATTCCTGGCTCTCGCAAAAAGCGCAAAAGGTCAAGGATCGTTAGAGTATATAATGATGCTTGCAGCTGCAAGCATTGTTATAGTGCTAGCACTAGCAATGATAGTAAAGATGAAGCAGGCTGTAGTAACGGGCATAGCTGTCAACGGAACAAACACAAGCATATCATCTGCTATCTCGCATGAGCTGTCAGCGATAGCATCGAATAGCATGTGAAGTGTAAGCATGAAGGCCCAGATCTCGCTTGAGCTACTAATATACCTTTCTATCTCTAGCATAAGCCTCTTAGCGATCTCTAGTCTGATGCTCCATTACATGCCAAAGATAAAAAATACATTAGAAGAATATGCAGTATGGCTTATGCTAGCAAGGCTTGATACAGCTTCATATTATTACAGCAACGCGAGTATATACTTATTTATACCGCAAGGCTTATGCAATGCAAGCATAGAAGGCGATATGTTGCTCACAAGATTTGGGTCTTTCTATTTTAATCCAGCATTAAGCTTAGCCCCAAGCGATTTCTGTCCAGACAATGAGTATGCAACATTATATATGAGAAATGAAGGCGGCTATATTTATGTGGGTAGATAAGATGCAAGCACAAATTAGTTTAGAGATACTTTTTTCTATGTCTCTTTCATTTATTCTGTTTTCTTTGCTTTTATCATACACTTATACCTCATATCTAAGACATTTAAACCAGAATTTCAGCATATGCGAGGCACAAAATACGATACAGCTTGGCCTTGCCCATGGCTATATTCAGGGTGTTGAGAAATGCTAAGGCTTTTCCTAATATCAATAGATTTGCTCATTTCGCTTCCGCTTCTAATGTTATTCATAGTTCTACTAGTTTCCCTTACATATATGATCAACTTAAATAGCAGCTATACCTCGTTCTTTTCTCACGAACTTTATGCGTATGCCAGATCGCAGATTAATGAAGAGTTCAGCATTAGAGCAAGCAATACCATGCCATTAAATGCTAGCTGCAATGAATGCAGGATAACTACTTATAACCAAAAAGCGTATAAGGTGGTGATAAATTGAAGTTACAGACAAGTTTAGAGTTTATACTTATTTTAGGTGCTGTTTCACTATTGGTGCTTAGCGTTGTATCAGTTTATTCAAACAAAATGAGCCAGGCAAAAACAATTATCGGTTTAAATCTAACAATGCCTAGAGAGAACGCTTCATATATGCAAAACCTTTTTAATATATCCGCATATGTACCGCTACAGACTTATGTTGGTTCACAGTATTCTCTTGATTATGTAATTATATGCCCTGAAGGTTATGTAAATATAAGCATATACGCATCAAACATTCTGCTTTCGGAGGATAAAATAAACAGGAGCATAAATAATATCTTTGCAGGTTATGTTTATTTTGTACCTGAGCAATCTGGCTCTGAGAATCTTATACTAAGCTATAACGCTCTATGCAATGGCGCAAAATACAATGGCACTTTATTATTACCAACATACACAACATACTTGTCTTTTGAAAATAGTAGTGCAGGCATAGGTTCGTTCTCTATTACCAAAAGAAATGAGTTTATCAAGTATAACTATTCAGGAGTAGAGAATGTATTTGCTATAACAACGTGGTCTCATTGCTCACTCTGGCATGGCATACCATACTCTATGGGCATTTTTGCCCAATGTGGCACTTCAAATGCATGGGATTACTTTATGTTTAATGGTTATTGCTATACAGAAGATAAAGGGGTAGATTCTACAACATGCATTTATCCTACACAAACAGCATATAACCTAAGCACGATCAATAGCTATGACCACGCATTCCTATATAATTTCTCTATAGAAATAGATTACCAAGGTCTTCGGATGAGCGCCACATTTAACAATACTGAGTGTGCAAAAGTATTTCAAGGCAAGGCAGAAATTGGCACTGCGTGCATAGCAAATATAAGTGGCATAGGTCCGCTTAATTATGCTTCGCTAATTTCATATGGAACTAAAAGCGGAATTGCAAATCAAACCTTATACCAATCTTATTCTCAAGCAAGGAATAATCTTTACAGCACCTTAGACTTTTTTAATGGCTCTTCTATCACTAGTTCAGAGCAATCACAGATAAATAGTGCTATAAGTTATTACAGCAAAGTTGCTTCAGATTTGGAAGAATATGGCTTTGAAAACGAAAGCAACTGCAATATTGAATCTGGCTACGTTATATGCA